>Ga0209608_1000031_pt1 | contig 157812 bp, 148 predicted proteins | sample AD_UKC130_MetaG_FD_184428 | JGI IMG/M metagenome (GOLD analysis project Ga0209608, IMG submission 184428) | Active sludge microbial communities of municipal wastewater-treating anaerobic digesters from Canada - AD_UKC130_MetaG (SPAdes) (version 2) | ecosystem: Engineered > Bioreactor >...
ATAGCGGGAAAGTAACTCTGCTGACACAGACACTTAGATCCATACGGGATAATGGATTTGCCATATGATCCTTGCCCAAAAAGAGGGGCAGACAGTGATATAAAACCTAAAACAAGTTGACACGACCTAGTGAGAGGGCAAAATTGACATTTTCCTGACATTACCGTATACTAAAGTATACAGGATTAACTTATTCTATAGTATAGATAGATTTACAGAATTAATCAAGGGCAGACAGCTTGGACTTTTACCAGAAAAGTAATTCCTTAATTCCATGTTGTCTGAGTGGAAATAAATGAATAAGGTGAAAACGATGAATCCAAGAAATGATTCGATTTATCCCATCAGTGTTGTGATGAATATGACTAATCTTTCTGCCCGTCAAATTCGATATTATGAGACGCACGGACTGATTAAACCGGCACGGTCAAAAGGGAACCAACGGCTGTATACTCCGGCTGATGTGGAAAATCTGTTACTGATAAAATCCTTGCTCGATAAAGGTTTAAATTTGGACGGTATTAAAGCGATTATGAACGGGCCTAAGCCGGTGGAAACCGCCACAACCACGGCTGCGTCTCCGACTGCTCCTCTGTTTAATCCGCAACGGCCCGGGGTTCCCAAATTGACGTCTCTTTATCCTGTTAATAACCAGGAAGCTTTGAACGATTTGCTAAAGCATAAACATAAATAAGGGGATAGTTATGACGAAACAGGAAATTTTAAGCAAATGTAAGGAGTTGGATATTCGTTTTATCCGCTTGCAGTTTACCGATATTCTGGGCGTGGTAAAGAATTTGGCCATTCCGGTCAGCCAGTTGGAACGGGCCCTCAATGAAGAAATTGTTTTTGATGGTTCTTCGATTGAAGGGTTTACCCGGGTCGAGGAATCGGATATGATCTTAAAACCGGACCTGGATTCGTTCACGATATTCCCTTGGCGCCCCCGGGAAGGCGGCGTCGCCCGGTTGATTTGTGATATCTATACGCCGGAAGGGCAGCCTTTTGAAGGAGATCCCCGTTATGTTTTGAAGAAAGCGATTCGGGAAGCCGCCGATATGGGCTATTCCATCAATATTGGTCCGGAATGTGAGTTCTTCTTATTTAAATTGGATGAGAAAGGAAATCCGACCACCATCAGTCACGATAAAGGCGGTTACTTTGATTTGTCCCCCAATGATTTGGGGGAAAATACCCGGCGTGAGATCATTTTGACACTGGAAGAGATGGGCTTTGAAATTGAAGCGTCACATCATGAGGTATCTCCCGGGCAACATGAGATTAAGTTTAAATATTCCGATCCGCTGACGACTGCCGACCGGGTGACCACATTGAAGTTTGTGACCCGGATTATCGCCCAACGTAATAACTTACATGCCACTTTTATGCCGAAGCCGATTTTCGGTATCAACGGTTCAGGGATGCATGTCCATCTTTCCTTGTTTAAGAACGGAGAAAACGCTTTTTATGATCCTGACCGTCCGCACCAATTAAGCGAGGAAGCCCGTTATTTTATCGGCGGTGTGCTAAAACATATCAAAGGGATAACGGCGATAACCAATCCTTTGGTCAATTCCTACAAGCGTCTGGTTCCCGGCTATGAAGCCCCTGTTTTTCAGACATGGTCAGTTTCCAACCGGACTGCTTTGATTCGGGTTCCGGCCGGGAGGGGCAACGGGACCCGGATAGAAATCCGAAATCCGGATTCCTGTTGTAATCCGTATTTGGCATTTAGCCTGATAATTCGGGCTGGATTGGACGGAATTATCCATAAAATCATGCCGACGGATCCCGTTGACAAAAATGTCTATCTTATGACTCCGGCAGAACGGGCTTTGGATAATATTACGAATTTGCCCGGTTCGCTCAGTGAAGCGTTGAGCGAATTTGAAAAAAGCGAGTTGTGTTTAAACACATTGGGACAGCATATTTTTTATCATTTCCTGGAAGCCAAACAGATTGAATGGGAAGTCTATAAAAATCAGATTCATCAATGGGAGCTTGATCAGTACTTAGGAGTTTTTTAACCGGGTCTGTGAACAGAGTGGAATATGGCACGAAAAAGCCGGTAACCTTTTGGTTACCGGCTTTTTGTCGAATGTACCGAAGATAAAATAGCCTGAACGGCAGCGTCGGATACCGGTTCAAAGTCATGGTAATAGTGGCCCACTGCTGTAAAGTAATCTGGAATATAAGGGCAGATGATATGGTCAGCCCAGAAACTTAGCCGGTTTAATGCTTCCCGGGAACCGACCGGGACGGCCAGGCAAATTTGGTGGGGGTTGAAGGTTTTTAACCAACGTAAGGCTGCTTCCATCGTGTAACCTGTAGCAATCCCGTCATCAATGACTATCAGGGATTTGTCCCGAAGTTCAGGGAGAGTGTCGTTTTGCTGAAAGAGAGATAATCGACACCGGATTTCCCGATATTCGAGGGCGATCTGCTTTTCGATGTAATCTTGAGGGATGGCCAAAGCTTCAATATATTTGTCATTGGCTATAAATTGGCCGTCCGGTGTAACGGCCCCGATGGCGATCTCCGGATCGAACGGGGCTCCGATTTTACGGACAATGATCAAGCCATGGGGCAAATCAAAAAGTTGGGCTATTTCTCCGGCGACGATGGTGCCGCCCCGAGGAAGGCTGAGGATGACGCTGTCACCGGTAATATGGGGAGTAAGGTGAGAGGCCAAAATCATCCGGCCTCTTGGCGGTTTTCATAAAGAATGGTCTCGTTCATGGCCATAATCTAACCTCTTTTAAAATTTCATACTGTTCTAGAAATTGTATCGGGATGCTTCATAACGATTTTTAGGGTTCCACAAAAGCCATTCGTAGATGCCGTTGTCTTCCAAAGCTTTGATTTGGGCTTCCAGTTGTTCTTTGCCGTAAGGGTTGCCCAATGAAAAGTCTTGAATCCACGGCCGCATTTTGGTATTGGAAGAAGGCACTTTTTTCAATGCGGCTTTGACGGCTTGATCGATGGTTTCATAAGGGTGTAAATCCGGTTCGGCAATGCCAAAGGTGCCTTTCGGATAGTGGGAAGGGTAGACCATGGGACAAACATAATCGACGGCTTCGACGACTTTTTCGTATTTTTGGCCAATATTCAAGTCATCAGCAACGGATAACACCAAACCGAAGATATCAGCGGACACCGGAATGTTCATTTTATTCAATTCGGTTTTGGCATACTTCAAGAAGTTGCGAATCACATCTTCTTTCGCCTCCCCTTTGGAATAAGGATAGACTGCTTCGCTAATCTTACCGTCGCTTAAAAAACGGACATAGTCAAATTGGATTTCGGAGAATCCCATCTCAGCAACTTCTTTGGCGACGTCCACATTATATTTCCATACTTCCTCGCTGTGGGGATCGACCCAGATCATTCCTTTGCGATCTCGCCACAAACCGCCGTTTCGGCTTTTAACGGCAAGATCCGTACGTTTGGTTGCCAATAATGGGTCTTTAAATACGACGATGCGGGCAATGGTATAAATGCCGGCGTCGTTTAATTCGCGGACCAGTTGTGGCAAATTGGCGATACGTTTGGAAGAAGAGTTGATTTGCTGGGCCAAAGGAACGGAAGACGGATAACTGATATATCCGGTATCATCTTTCACATCAATGACAATGGCATTAATTTTGGGATGATCTTTGACGAATTGGACTAATTCTGCCATTCGGCTTGATCCGGAAACCCAAGCTGTCGCATAAATACCACGAATTGGCTCTTTGCCTGATTTTGTAGTAATCGGTTCGGCTGGTTGCTCCCCTTCGGGTTGAGATTCAGGCGGAGTTTCAGCTGATTCAGCGCTTTGAGCTGGCTCGGCGGTTTGGGTTGATGTGGTTGTTTCTTTTACTGAAAGGGTTTTCTGGTTCACTATCGCTTTTACAAGAAATGCACAGGCAAGTAAAGCGATGAGCACGATGGGAACGATTTTTTTCATGATGACCCTCCAGATCTGGTGTAATATGGTTGTCAGGTCTATTTCGATAAGGATCGTTATGTTCCTCTAAGAAAATGCAGGGAAGTTTAGAGATATGAGATATGCATGATTGAGACCGAGTCAACGGATTGATGCCCCATATCACTTTTCCTCCTATATCTCTGGAAAGCATATTTTCCAATCAAAATTTACATACTAAGAAAAAACCTCAAGAAAGTGGGAGGAAAATGAAACGGAATCTATGGTTCATTGCAGTATTATTGGTGTCAGCCACGTTGGTTTTATCGCAGCCGGCGATGGCAGATTGGGTCTATACAGTGAAACGGGGAGATTCTCTTTATAAAATTGCACGAAAAACAGGGACCACCGTGAAAGCCCTTCGAAACCGTAACGGTTTGAAGAGTAATTCCATTCGTATTGGGCAGCGGATTAAGATCCCTACCGGGAAAACAACGACGAATAAGAAAGTCGTGACCCGGAGGGCTGGTGATATCGAACTTTTAGCTCGGATTATACATGCTGAAGCTGGTGCGGAACCTTATACCGGTAAAGTGGCGGTTGGTGCGGTTATTTTGAATCGGGTTCAAAGTCCCAAGTTTCCATCTACTATTGCTGGAGTAGTCTATCAGCCCCATGCCTTTGAATCGGTAAGCAATGGAATTTATACCCGTCCGGCCAGTAGTGCGTCTAAAAAAGCGGCTCAGGATGCGATTTCTGGATGGGATCCTTCCGGGGGAGCACTGTATTTCTTCAACCCGGCGAAGACACGAAGTGCCTGGATGTGGGCACGGAAAATCATTAACCGTATTGGTAAACACGTATTTGCGATTTAACAGAGAAAGTACATTTCAATGACGGTGATGGTTTAGGACAGGAGGTAAAGTATGCGTCTGGTGTATTGGTTAGTTCGGTTTTTGATTCCTTTTGCCGTATTATATACCATCGGCTACTATGTGCCTGGTTTTAGCGCACTGACGATTAGTTGGATTGCAGGACTGTCTTTTCTAATTATGTTAGGGGACTGGTTGGCTGAAAAAATATTCCCCATGGAGTATTTGGGGAAATTTCAAGATGGAGTAATTAACTTTTTAGTATCAACGGTCGTCATTTTCACGGCAACATGGGGAATTCAGTATGGTAATGTTCCGTTATCGGCATCACTGTTGGCCGCGTTGATTATTGGGATATTGATGGTGTTTGTACCTCGTGAAGAACGGGAAAAAAGGCAGGTTTCAATGGAAGAAGCGTAAAAAAAGCCGTCCTTGCGGACGGTAAAGGAGGATGGATTTATTGGGGGGTAGTCAGAGAAAATATCACTTATTCTATTATAAATATCGGCTATTTCCATTGAAGGTTTAGGCCTAATCAATATTTTTTTAGATCCCATTGTGCGTGTTCATTTACTGCTGTATAAAGCAGTAATTTTTTTTTGCAATCATTATTCCAAGGATGAGGTATTACGGGATTTGTAAGTTGACAAATGTGCATGATGGATTATAATAATAAAAAGATCAAATTATGTATGACATAATAATTGGCTTGAAAGATGTGATGATACGGAGGGGTAAGGATGAAAAGCAATGCCGTGTTAAAGGGAGTGGAACGGGCGCCGCACCGGGCGCTGTTCAAAGCAATGGGTTATACGGATGAGGAATTGTCCAGGCCGTTGATTGCCATCGTCAATGCGGCGAATGAAATTATACCCGGCCATATTCACTTGGATAAAATTGTGGAGGCCGTCAAAGCCGGAGTACGAATGGCTGGAGGAACGCCCATCGAGTTTGGGGCTATCGGGATTTGCGACGGGATTGCCATGGGCCACATCGGGATGCGGTATTCCTTAGCCAGCCGGGAGTTGATTGCGGATTCGGCTGAAAGTATGCTGTTGGGGCATGCCTTTGATGGCGCGGTTTTCATCCCTAACTGCGATAAGATTGTTCCGGGGATGTTGATGGCTGCCGGCCGGGTGAATATACCGTCTATCTTTGTTAGCGGCGGTCCGATGATGGCCGGAAATTTCCGGGGAAACCGAGCTGATTTGAATTCGGTTTTTGAAGGAGTTGGGGCTGTAGCGGCCGGAAAGATGTCTGAAGCCGATCTTGCGGAGCTTGAAGATACAGCCTGTCCGGGATGTGGATCCTGTTCCGGGATGTTTACCGCCAACACCATGAACTGTATGACGGAAGTCTTGGGGATGGGCTTACCGGGGAACGGGACGATCCCGGCGGTGGATGCCCGTAGGATAAGGTTGGCCAAAAAAGCGGGTATGCAAATCATGGAGCTGGTCGCCAAGGATCTACGGCCCCGGGATATCATGATCGAAGAAGCTTTTGCCAATGCATTTACGGTAGATATGGCGATTGGCGGCTCCACCAATACGGTGTTGCATCTTCCGGCCATTGCCCATGAGGTAGGGATTAGGATCGATCTCAACTGGATCAATGAGATCGGGGCTAAAACGCCGCACTTGGCTTATTTGCGGCCGGGAGGCATACATCATATTCAGGACTTGGACGAGGCCGGAGGAATTTCCGCGGTCCTCGCCGTTCTCCATCAACAGGGGTTAATTCATGGTGGGACCTTGACGGTGACCGGGAAAACCCTGGCGGAAAATATCAAAGGCGCCAAAGTATTGCGGGACGATGTGATACGTTCGGTGGACAATGCGTATCACGCCGAGGGAGGCTTGGCTATCCTTTGGGGAAACCTGGCTCCCGACGGATGTGTGGTGAAGCAATCGGCAGTAGCTCCGGAGATGATGCAGCATGAAGGGCCGGCCCGGGTCTTTGACTCGGAAGCGGAAGCTATCACGGCTATTTTGGGCGGGAAGATCGTTGCCGGGGATGTTGTAGTTATTCGTTATGAAGGGCCTAAAGGCGGGCCGGGAATGCCGGAGATGCTCAGCCCGACGTCAGCCATTGCCGGAATGGGGTTGGATAAGGACGTAGCGTTGATCACGGACGGGCGGTTCTCCGGGGCGTCCCGGGGCGCATCCATCGGGCATATTTCTCCTGAGGCCATGGAAGGCGGGCCCATCGCTTTGGTCCAAGAAGGCGATCGGATTAAGATCGATATTCCGGGGCGGCGCATCGACGTATTGGTGTCCGAAGAAGAACTGGCCAGGCGGAAAGCATCCTGGAAAGCACCGGAGCCCAAGATCAAACAGGGTTATTTGAATCGCTACAGTCGGTTGGTGACTTCGGCCAACACCGGTGCGGTGTTAAAGTAAAAGCAGCCATAAGAAGGCGTCGGAACTTAAGATATTATCTTTATAATCAAGCTCTTTCGGTGACGAAAGAGCTTGATTTATTTGGGTTAAAAAAATTTAAAAAATTTAAACCCTTGTCAATAAAGGATTTGTGGATATATATGTACATAAAATGTTGAAATATAGAGGCTTTACAAATTTTAAAAATATTCAAAAACAATATTGACAGACATATTTGACGGGAGTATAGTAGTTATAAATATAAATTAGGATTTTATGGATTTCAACGGGAAGTAGGGATGAAAAATGAAAATGACTGGAGCTCAGATTTTATTGGAATGTCTGGAGCGAGAAGGGGTAGAAGTCATCTTCGGTTATCCCGGTGGGCAGGTTATTCCGATTTATGATGCGCTTTATGATGCGAAAATCAGAAATATTTTAGTCCGACACGAACAAGGGGCAGTTCATGCAGCGGACGGCTATGCCCGGAGTACCGGTAAAATCGGTGTCTGTCTGGCAACCTCCGGCCCTGGTGCGACCAACTTGGTGACAGGTATTGCTACGGCTTATATGGATTCTGTACCTTTAGTAGCAATTACCGGGCAGGTACCGACGAGTTTATTGGGATGTGATTCGTTTCAGGAAGCGGATATTACCGGGATAACCATACCCATTACCAAACATAATTTCCTGGTGAAAGAGATAAAAGATATTCCACGGGTGGTGAAGGAGGCTTTTCATATCGCTTCTACCGGTCGACCAGGACCGGTGTTGATTGATATTGCCAAGGATATTACCACGTTAACCGATGAGTTTGAGTACCCGGATACGGTCAATTTGCCGGGATATAAACCTAACTATATCGGAAACGTTCGCCAGGTGAAAGATGCAGTGGACGCCATCCTCAAAGCGAAACGGCCGGTATTGTATGTGGGCGGCGGCGCGGTTTCGTCAGGGGCTCATCAAGAGATTTTACGCCTGGCTGAAACGCTGGATATACCGGTGACCACGACGCTGATGGGATTGACCGCATTTCCTTCCCGCCATCCCTTGTCCTTGGGTATGTTAGGAATGCATGGGACGGCTTATGCCAACTTTGCCGTTTGTGAAGCGGATGTCCTGATCGCTGTCGGCGCCCGGTTTGACGACCGAGTGACCGGAAACTTGGATACCTTTGCCCCCAAGGCCAAAGTGGTTCATATTGATATTGATCCGGCAGAGATCGGTAAGAATGTGAATGTCGATGTTCCCATTGTCGGTGATGCCAAAACCGTTTTGGAGATGATCTTGGAACGGGTGATGCCTCAGACCCGGCCGGAGTGGCATGCAAAGATAAGAGCTTGGAAAGAAGCTTATCCGCTTCAGTATGAAACCAACGGCCTTAAGCCGCAACGGGTGATCGAGACGATTCACCAGATTACTAACGGGGACGCCATTATCTGTACGGAAGTCGGGCAGCATCAGATGTGGACCGCCCAGTTTTATCCTTTCTCACGGCCCCGTTCTTTGGTCACCTCCGGAGGGTTGGGAACGATGGGTTTCGGTTTTCCGGCGGCCATCGGTGCGCAGGTTGGTAATCCCGACCGCTTGGTGATCAATATTGCCGGAGACGGCAGTTTCCAAATGAACATTCAGGAATTGGGGACGGCGGTCGCCCATCGTATTCCGGTGAAAGTGATTATTTTGAACAATTTTTATCTGGGAATGGTCCGGCAGTGGCAGGAATTTTTCTTCCAAAAACGTTATTCGGCTACGGTTTTGGATTCCAATCCGGATTTTGTGAAGATCGCGGAAGCTTATGGCGCCAGTGGGTTCCGGATTACCCGTCCTGAGGAACTTGCGGAAACGCTGGAAAAAGCGCTGCATACTCCGGGCCCGGTGGTAGTCGATTGTCATGTGGACCGGGAAGAAAATGTATTGCCGATGGTTCCGGCCGGCGGGTCCATTGCGCAGATGATAGGGGTGAATAAATAATGCGCCATATTATTTCCACCTTAGTGGTTAATCATCCCGGTGTCATGATCCGGGTTGCGGGACTCTTCAGCCGCCGGGGCTATAATATCGAAAGCATCGCTGTTGGAAAGTCCGAAGATCCGTCGTTGGCTCGCATCATTATCGTGGTTGAGGCGGAAGACGACCGAATCGTGGAGCAGATCGAGAAGCAGCTGTATAAACTGATTGACGTTGTCAAAGTCAACGATTTGCCGGTGGAAGAGTCGGTCGAACGGGAACTGGCTTTAATCAAAGTGAATGCCGGTTCCCAGAACCGGGCGGAGATCATGCAGATCGTCGATATTTTCCGCGCGAAGATCGTCGATGTCAGCAGTCGGGCGGTGATTATCGAGATCACCGGTAGCGTGGCCAAAGTCGAGGCCTTTATCGGGTTACTCAAACCATACGGGATCCGGGAAATCGTCCGTACCGGCCAAATTGCCATGCTTAGGACGCAAAAGAAAGAGAAAGTGTGACAAAAGTATAGGCCCTGGGTGATGGGTTCAGGGTTCCAGGTGTTGAAAGGAACGCGTTCGCGTTCCTTTTTTTAGTTCATAGTTCACAGTACATTCCCTGGTAAGGGTTTCGAACCCCAGGTTCTAAGGGGGAATATATTGCCCTTTCTTTATTTTTTAAAACTATGGAAGGGACGTGCAACGTTCCTAGCCTAAACCCATTACCCGGTACCTAGTGTTCAATACCCAGTATCCAATACCCAGCTCTTGACGGCTTCTGTCTTCTGTATCCCGTCTTCTGTATTCTGATTCCTAATATATATGTTATATTTCCCAATATCTTGGGATGCATATCAGGCTGATACTCAATATGTTGCGGGTGCAAAAAAATGTTGAAAAATTTTTAAAAAATTTTTTAAAAAAAGAAGGGAATCGGGAACTTTCGTGTAATTATAATGCATCTCAAAAATATCGGCCGAAAACCAAGGAGCGGTTTCCGGTAACGGTAATAGGTATGGTGATAGCGGTTGGGAAAGAAATCCAAGTGAATTTTTTCCTTGACAGGCTGTCTCAGGATCTATTACAATGTTAGCGGAGAAAGCTCCTGCATCAGGGTAGTTTTCCATCAATCGCCTTTCGGCGGTGGTGTACGGGCGGTTTGCGCGGAAAACGATGGAGCCCTCGTAATCAAGCCCGAGCGCTGGCGCTGGGGCGAAAGAGGAAACCACACTGGATGCGCGGTTTTCCCGAAAAACAAAAATACGAGGAGGAAAATTTAATGAAAAAGCTGTAGGTCCTTTTAGTAAGTGCAGCTTTGGTTCTTTCCATGGCTGCAGTCTCCATGGCCGCCGTTAACGTTTCCGCTGACTGGCGCGCTGAGTGGAAATCCGAACAGAAAGATGAAAATGGTAAAGATCTTAAAGACGATGAACTCGGATTCAGCAAATATGATCTCCGGTTCAACTTCGATGGTAAAGTTAGTGACACCATTGATGCCCACTTGCAAATTGCCTATGATAACACCGGCGGAAAAGTAACTGTCAAAGAATACTGGGCAACCTTCAAACAAAGCTGGGGTACTTTCCAAGCCGGTACCTGGGATTACAAACTCTATCCCAGCCGTGTTCTCATCAAACCGCACAGCCAAAACTGCATTAACGAAAAGACCATGCAGTTTGTAGCTACCGTTCCGTTCCCGAACGGCTTCTCCATCGGTGCGTTGGTTATCCCTGATCTCAGAGACAACAAGACCGACTGGGATCTCAAAGTTGCTTATAAAGGCAGCAACTGGGGCGCTGAAGTTCACTATGGTCAAGATGAAGAAATAGATGACGACTACTGGACCTATGATGTTTACTATCAAATTACCAAAGATATCAAAGTATTCTCCTTTGGTATGAATACCGATACCGACGGTACCCGCGGCACCAAGAAATGGGACGACGATTTCGCGCCGGCTATCGGTTTCCAATGGTCCAAGATCGCTGGCAGCAAATTAACCGCTTCTTTAGAAGTTGGTCTTGAAACTGCTGGTAAATCCAAAGGAAATGACTTTACTCCGGTTGCCGTTCAATTGAAATATGCATTCAACAACAAACTGAATTTGGAAGTTGAATACACCAATTATGACGGTATCGTTGAAGATGATGTCATCATCATCCGTCCGCGGCTCAAATTCTAAGATTAACTTAGAATCCGTAAAAGCTCTCCCCATAAGGGAGGGCTTTTTTTATATTCGGAGATAGGGTATAATAGAAGGAAAATTGCTTGAATAAGCAATGGATAAAATCTTCATGAAAAGGCGGGTAACTACAGTGCACGAAGATTTACGGGAAGTATTGGTGGATGAAGTCAGGCTGCAGGCACGGATAAAAGAGTTGGGCCGGCAAATTACCGCTGATTATCAAGGGAAAGACGTGATATTGGTGGGTATTCTCAAAGGAGCGCTGCCTTTTTTAGCCGACTTAATGCGTGCCATTGAGTTGGATGTCAGTTATGATCTGATGGCAGTTTCCAGTTACGGGGCTTCAACGAAAACCAGCGGGACCGTTCGGATCATCAAGGACCTGGATGAAGAGATCGAAGGAAAAGATGTCATTATTGTCGAGGATATCGTAGATACCGGATTGACCTTGAATTATCTTTTGGAGAATTTGCGTTCCCGGAAAGTGAATTCATTAAAGATCTGTACCTTGCTGGACAAGCCCAGCCGAAGGAAGGTCGATATCAAACCGGATTATAATGGATTTGAGATTCCCGATGTTTTTGTTGTCGGCTATGGGCTGGACTATGCGGAAAAGTACCGAAACCTTCCGTATATCGGGGTATTGAAGGAAGAAGTGTATACCAAATAGTTTAACAATTTCGCAATATTGACCAATGAGTCAATTTTTGATAAGATTGTAATGTAATTTGATATTTTTCGGTTTTTTTAAAATTTAATATTTACGCCAATATAATTCAGGTAATATGGGCCTGAAGTTTCTACCGGACAACCGTAAATTGTTCGACTATTGGAGTATTTCGTTGTATGAACGAAGGGTGACCCTTTGATCATGCAATGGGAAATCTCTATATACATTTACGGCGATTGAGAGGTATCAATCGCCTTTTTATATGTAAAAATGATCGGTTTTTCGAGCGGTATGCTCAAAAATATAATGAGGAGGGTTTATCTTTATGGACAAGTTTTTTAAGCTTCAGGAAAACGGCACCAAGGTTTCCACAGAGATTTTAGCAGGTCTTACCACGTTTTTCGCCATGTCTTACATCATTTTTGTTAACCCTGCTATGCTCTCGCAGACCGGAATGCCGTGGGGTGCGGTCTTCCTGGCCACCATTTTCGCTTCGGTGATCGGTACGTTGGTCATGGGCTTGTTTGCCAATGTTCCTTACGCCCAAGCCCCTGGTATGGGATTGAACGCCTTTTTCACTTATACGGTATGTTTCGCTTTGGGTTTCACTTGGAAACAAGCTTTAGCCATGGTTTTTATTTGCGGATTGGTCAATATTTTGATTACAGCCACTAAAATCCGGAAGTCCATCATTAAATCCATTCCGGTCAGCCTTCAAAATGCCATTGGCGGCGGTATCGGGATTTTCATCGCATACATCGGCGTTAAAAGCGCTGGACTTCTCAGCTTCACTTCCGACCCCGGACGGTACAAATTATTGGACAGCGGTACGGTGATTGCTGATGCCGGTGCGGTTCCTGCATTGGTCACGTTAAATGATCCGGTGGTTCTTTTGAGCATTATCGGTTTGATCATCACCATTGCATTATTGGTATTTAAAGTGAACGGCGCTATTTTGATCGGTATTTTCTCCACGACGATTATCGGTATTTTCATGGGTGTCGTTGATGTATCTAAGATTAGCACCACGGCCGGTGTGGCGGATGCCTTTAAGGCGTTAGGATCCACTTTTGGTCAGGCATTGGGTAAAGAGGGGATGCTGTCTCTCTTTAGCGATGCATCAAAGATTCCTCTGGTTTTGATGACAATCTTTGCATTCAGTTTGTCGGATACTTTTGATACTATCGGTACGTTTATCGGTACCGGGCGCAGAAGCGGTATCTTCAGTGCCGAAGATGAGAAAGCCATGGAAAGTAGCTCCGGATTTAAATCCAAGATGGATCGGGCTCTGTTTGCCGATGCCATTGCCACGTCTATCGGGGCATTGTTTGGGACATCCAATACCACTACGTATGTAGAGAGTGCGGCCGGTATCGGCTCCGGCGGGCGGACCGGTTTGACCAGTGTGGTTACAGCTCTGCTTTTCCTGGCCTGTATTTTCCTGGCCCCGGTTGCGGGCATTGTGCCTGCTGCAGCTACAGCTCCGGCTTTGATCGTGGTCGGAATCATGATGATGTCTTCATTTAAGGAGATTAAATGGGATGATATGAATGAAGCCATCCCGGCCTTCTTTGCCGGCGTCTTTATGGCCTTATGTTACAGCATTTCCTATGGTATCGCCACCGGTTTCATTTTCTATTGTATCGTGAAGATTTGCAAAGGCCAGTCAAAAGAGATTCATCCGATTTTACTTGTTTCCACATTATTGTTTATCCTGAATTTCATTATTCTTGCTTTTATTTAAGCAAAGGAAGATTGTTTATTGAGCCCCTGGGCCATCCGGTTGCAGGGGTTCTTTTTTTGGCCTGATATTCACTGTTGATAAATTATTGGAAGTAAAGGATTTTCTTAAAAAGTTGTCCAATATTATAGATTATTCCTCGATATTATGGATAAATGGTAAAGATTATCCTGGTATTGCCGCGATTCGTTTTTTAATGGTGTTGGCTCGCAAAATACAGCATAGATATGGTGGTGGACATGTGTTAAAGATTAATCCTGCGCATCTTTACCTGTTGCGGACAATTTTGGATTTATTTTTGGTCTTTGCCGTCCTTCGGATTATTTTCAAAGTTATGCGGGGGACCAAAGGACTGTATTTCGTCAACGGCCTCATCATCTTATTTGCGGTATTCGCTGCCAGCCGTTATCTTAACCTGACGTTGTTTTCGCAATTGTTGAATCAGTTGATGATCATGTTGATGGTGGCCTTGCCGATCATTTTTCAAAGCGAATTAAAACAAGGTTTGGAACATTTGGGGCGTAAAAACCCCATTGTTAAGTGGTTTGTCAAGCCGTCGGTCATCGCGCCGGAGAGCATCACGGCAGTGGTTGATGCGGTAGAAGCGATGGCCTCGAAGCGTACCGGCGCATTGATCGTTATCGAACGGGAAGACCGATTGACAACGGTTGCCGAATCCGGTTCATATATTGATGCGGTTTTGTCGAAAATAATGCTTGAACAGATATTCTTTTATAATTCACCATTACATGACGGGGCCGTTTTAATTAAAGACAATCGAATTCAGGCTGCCGGTTGCTTTTTACCGTTAGATAATCGAGTGGATCTTCCACAGGAGATAGGCAGCAGGCACCGGGCGGGATTAAGCCTGGCTTTACAGAGCGATGCGCTGGTGGTGATCGTCTCTGAGGAAACCGGGAAAATATCCCTGGCATATAATGGACAAATAGAAACCGGATATACCCGTGAACGGCTCCAGCATAAATTGACTGAATTGATTCATCCCGTAAAGATTTCCGATGATACATTGTCGGTGGGAATGAGAACGGAGAGTCACTGAAATTGCTGTATAAGATAGATCATATACAGGTTCCTGTCGATTTCGACGAGGGACGGTTGAGTCAATGGATAGAAAAAAAATTAAAATTACCGGCGGGAAGCATTATTCGGACGGAGATTGCCCGAAAGTCGCTGGACGCCCGATATAAACGGTCGAGCTTTATTTACAGTGTGATTTTTGCGGTTAATTTGGCCGATTCTGCGATGGAAACGGTATTGGAAGGCCATCCTGAAGTCAAAGCATATCAGCTTCCGGAACGGCGTCCGGTTAACCGGATCGGCCGTAAGGGACTGCGCCCGGTAATTGTCGGGGCCGGACCGGCTGGTTTGTTTGCGGGTCTTAGGTTGGCGGAAGCCGGAATGGAACCGTTGATTATCGAGCGGGGAGATGGCCTGATCCGTCGGATCGAAGCGGTGGAGCGGTTTTGGTATCACGGGATTCTGGACCCGGAGTCTAACATTCAATATGGCGTGGGCGGAGCAGGAACTTTTTCTGACGGTAAACTAACTACACGGGTTAAAAATTCCGCCATTCCGGAGTTGTTAGAGCTGTTGGTAAATGCCGGGGCACCACCGGAGATCCGGTATTGGCAGTATCCCCATGTGGGAACGGATCTACTGCGGGAAGTTATCGAAAATTTACAGACACGAATTAGGGATTATGGCGGCGAATTAAGGTTCAGAAGCAGATTGACGGGTGTGAAGTTTGAAAACAATGTAATAAAAGCCATAGAAGTCAATGGGGAAGAGATCATTCCGGTAGAAGACCTTATTTTGGCTACCGGAAACAGCGCCAGAGATATCTACCGTATGTTGTACCGGTTACAGTTCCCACTGGAAGCGAAGGCGTTCGCCGTCGGAGTTCGTATCGAACATCCGCAGGATTTGATCGACCGGGCCCAATATGGACCCTGGGCAGGACACCGTAGGTTGGGGCCGGCTGAATATCATCTTACATATAAACATGCATTGACCGGTAAGGGGGTTTATACGTTTTGCATGTGCCCCGGCGGCGTAGTGGTGGGTGCTGCGTCCGAACCGGGCGGAGTGGTTACCAACGGCATGAGTTATCATGCCCGGGATTCCAAGGTAGCCAATGCGGCCATTGTTGCTACGGTGACAGAAAAGGATTATGGAGATCATTCGCCGCTGGCCGGCATGGAATATCAGATTGCTTTGGAGCAAGCGGCATATCGGTATGGAGGCAACAATTTTATGGCACCGGCCCAGCGGGTCGGCGATTTCCTAAAAGAAGAACCGACGTCAGAGTTTACAAAACTATCTCCCTCCTATTTACCGGGGACGATGCCGGCCAATCTTTGGGACGTATTGCCCAGGCCCATCGCCATGGCCATCCGGGACGGAATCCGCTTTTTCGGGACCCGTTTAAAAGGATTTGACTGGCCGGATGCCGTGTTGACGGTGGTTGAAACCCGGACTTCGGCTCCGGTCCGGATCGTCCGGGGAGAGGATTTGCAGGCAGTGGGATATGAAGGGATATATCCCTGCGGCGAAGGAGCCGGATATGCCGGAGGAATAGTCAGTTCAGCATTGGACGGTTGGAAAGTGGCGGATAGGATTATCGAGCAAAGGAGGACGAAATAATGGGGAAATTATTTGGCACGGACGGAGTTCGTGGCGTTGCAAACCGGGAGTTAACCCCGGAATTAGCTTTAGCATTGGGCCGGGCTGCCGGTAGTTATTTTAAGGGATCTTCGGATCGTAAATTGAAAATATTGATTGGGAAAGATACGCGGATTTCCGGGGATATGCTGGAGGCTGCCTTGGCTGCCGGACTGACTTCCGTAGGAGTGGACGTGGTTTTACTAGGGATTATTCCGACACCGGGAGTCGCTTACTTATGCCGGGCTTTACACGCGGATGCGGCGGTGATGATCTCCGCGTCCCATAATCCAGTGGCAGATAACGGTATTAAATTCTTTGACGGAAACGGCTATAAACTGACGGATGCGGTGGAGGAAGCCATCGAGAAGATCTATTTTGAGCAGCTGGAAACCCTTCCGCGGCCGGAAGGGGTCGATGTGGGACAGGTTGAACGACAGGAAAATGCTTTAGCCCTTTATGAGGATTACTTGCTAACGACCGTGAACCAAAGGTTTGACGGATTAAAAATCGTAGTCGACTGCGGTTATGGTGCAGCGTATAGTTTGGCCCCGTCAGTTTTAAGAAAGTTAGGGGCTGACGTAACGGTGCTCCATGGAGAAGATGATGGATCACGGATTAATGTGAAATGCGGTTCCACCAATGTAGCGCTTTTGCGTGAAGAAGTGCTATCCCGAAAGGCTGACCTGGGTATCGCCCATGACGGAGATGCGGATCGGGTGATTGCTGTCGCTGAGAACGGTATGGTGGTCGACGGAGACTATATTTTAACCATTTGTGGTCTCCATCTGTTACGAGCCGGCAGACTGCCTCATAAGAAAATTGCAGCGACGGTTTACAGTAATCTGGGATTACTGCAGGCTTTCCGTAAGCATGGGGCCGATGTGGTGATTACTGCAAACGGGGACCGATATGTTTTGGAAGCCTTGCGGGAACAGGGCTTGGTTCTCGGCGGAGAGCAATCCGGACATATTATATTTTTGGAGAAAAACACCACTGGAGACGGAGTGTTAACTGCTTTGCAACTGATCAGCGTGGTGGCTGAAACCGGCGAGAAATTATCAGCGTTAGCCGGACAAATGCAACGTTTTCCTCAAGTTTTGGAAAATGTGCGGGTCTCACGAAAAGAGGGATGGGATAAGAATCTCCGTATCAAACAGGCCATTCAAGAAGCAGAAAAGGTTTTGGAAGGAACTGGCCGAATCTTTGTCCGGGCGTCAGGAACGGAACCTCTTATCCGGGTGATGGCTGAAGGTCCGGATGAAGGAGTTCTTAAAGATCTTGTCAGCCGGGTAGCTGAGGTCATCGAAGAAGAACTTGGATAATTTAACTGTTAGGTTCCAGGTTTGATCGGCAGATTTTGGATGTGAACTTATGGATGAGCTGGTGTGGGATATTGGATAGAGATAACAGACGGGATTGTCAGTTGAATATTAGCTGACAATTTCGTATATTTTGTAAGGAGGTGATGCTAGGGGAGGCAAAGATACAGCGAAAGGAGATGATTTAAGGAATTAGGTGGAAATGATAAATAGCGCCAGGGCTTCCGATTGCGGAAGTTGACGAGGAGGGGGATCTCGGATTATCGGCGGGTGACCCCCGGTGGACACCACCGTTAAAGGCCTGACAAAACCGTCAGTGATGACCGGGACAAAAGGGCCGGGTGTATATATCAGACTGTTTAACGTGAAACATTTTAATGTAGAGGTAACCGCATAAGCGGAGACAGAAAGAATCGCACCTCAGATCTTATGCGTCGTGCCTGTAACTAAGGAGGAACATCGCATGTGCGGTATTGTTGGATATATAGGTAAAAATGAAGCGGTTCCCGTTTTATTGGATGGCTTGGGGCGGCTGGAATACCGGGGATATGACTCGGCCGGAGTAACGGTCGTCAGCCAAGGGAAACTGAAAACGACGAAAGCCGTCGGGCGTCTGGCCAAAGTGGGGGAACTGCTAAAACAAAATCCCTTGCCGGGGACTGTGGGTATCGGCCACACCCGTTGGGCGACTCACGGCCGGCCGTCGGATCGCAATGCCCATCCGCATCAGGATTGCAGCAAAAAGTTTTCCGTGGTCCACAACGGAATTATCGAAAACTATCAGGAGCTCAAGGAAGAGCTTCAGGAGAAAGGGCATATTTTCAGTTCGGAGACGGATACGGAAGTGATTCCCCATTTAATTGAAGAGTTTTACGACGGGGATTTGGCCAGCAGCGTCCGGAAAGCCTTGGCGCGAATGGTGGGGGCTTTTGCCATCGCCGTCCTTGACGAGGCGCATCCGGATACCATTGTGGTGGCTCGGAAACAAAGCCCCCTCATCGTGGGCTTGGGTGAAGGGGAAAATTTTGTGGCTTCGGATATTCCGGCGATATTGCCTTATACCCGTGAAATTTACATCCTGGAAGACGGTGAAATGGCTGTTGTGAAAGCCGGTGAAATCCTGGTGACCGATTTTACCGGTAAACCGGTGGCTAAAGAAGTCTTCCATGTGGAATGGGATGTGGAAGCTGCCGAAAAAGGCGGATATGAGGACTTTATGTTGAAGGAAATCCACGAACAGCCTCGGGCAATCCGGGATACTCTTTCCGGAGCCATTGACCGCCAGACCAAACAAGTGGTATTGTCTCGGGTGAATTTCCCGGAAGGCTTCATTAAAAACCTTAGCCGGATTCATGTTGTAGCCTGCGGTACGGCTTATCATGCCGGATTGGTTGGTAAATATGTCATTGAAAAGATGCTCCGGATTCCGGTAGATGTGGAAGTGGCTTCGGAGTTCCGCTATCGGGAACCTTTGGTGCAACCGGGTTCGTTGACGATTGTGATTTCCCAATCAGGTGAAACTGCTGATACGCTGGCTGGTCTACGGGAAGCCAAACGGTTGGGCTCCCGGATCTTAGCGATTACCAACGTAGTCGGCAGTTCGGTCGCCCGGGAGGCAGATGACCTGATTTTAACTCTGGCTGGGCCTGAGATTGCCGTAGCTTCAACGAAAGCTTATACCACCCAACTTTTGGCCCTTTACCTTTTGGCGATTTATATGGCACAGGAGAAGGGAGTTATCGAGGAAGAAGAACGGGTTAAACTGATTGACGCCATCGCTGAACTGGATACGAAGCTGGAGAAAGTGTTAAATACTGAGACCAAAATAAAGGAGTTCGTTGAAGACTTTAAACATTGCGAAAATATTTTCTTCATCGGCCGGGGATTAGATTATGCGGTTTCGCTGGAAGGCGCTTTGAAGCTGAAAGAGATCTCCTATATCCATGCCGAAGCCTATGCCGCCGGAGAGTTGAAGCACGGGACGCTGGCGTTGATCGTGGAAGGCGTACCGGTCTTTGCCTTGGTGACTCAGGAAGATCTCTATGAAAAGATGATTAGTAACATAAAAGAGGTCAAGGCGAGAGAAGCCACCGTGGTTGCTCTGGCCATGGCCGGAGATCATGAGACCTCCAAGTCCGTCGATTATGTGCTGCATATTCCCCAAACCCATCCGATGCTGACGCCGATCCTGTCGGTGGTGCCGTTGCAGCTATTTGCCTATTATGCAGCCAAAGCCAGAGGATGCGACGTGGATAAGCCGCGGAACCTGGCGAAGAGTGTGACGGTTGAATAAAGTTTCGGGGTACTGGGTGTACTGGGTTCTAGATACCCAAGTCAGGGGCTCTGGATAATAGGTAGAATAGAAACTAATCACTAAAAAGCGAGGGGACTTAATGGAGGCACCTCGCTTTTTTAGTATTTTTATAATTTTTTATTTCTTACATTGTTTCAAAACATTAACTCATAAAGCTGCCTGTCCCTGATTCGGGAGGTGCAGGAGGACGAACAGCGCGTCCAGTTGCGTACAAATCGTTTACATCCATTTATATAATTAGTAAATCCCAGGATATAATTTTGTAGATCGTTTATTTTTGGCCTTTTTTGATGCCAGTGAAATTTGAAATATATTTTTTCGTATACGGACACACAGCGATACATATTCTATATGATTGCAATTGGATGACGAGACTCCAACCGTAGATATTACAGGATCATAGTGAGTTAAAAATATCATTATTTTCCACGTATATTCACAAAGCAGGTTTTATGAACTCATGTTATAATAAGGATTAGTTCTAATTTACGAATAAAATTGTGAGTGAAGAAAAAGATTCTCAAACTTTATGTGAGCTCACACACAGAAGCCAGAGACTTTATTCTCTGGCTTCTTTTTGCTTGGTTTTTCTAAAGTAACCCGCTGTTATTGACGAATATATATGAGGTTTGCCGTTTTCTGATGATTAAGATGAGCTAAAGAGGTATTAAAAATGGATATTTTTTTGGTAATCGGGCTTATTACAGGAGGACTGGCCGTTGTTGTCGGCATGCATGTGAAGGGCGCTGATATTGCCATCTTATTAAATCCGGCTGCAGCGATTATTATTCTGATTGGGACAACAGCGGCGGTGATGAATTCCTTTCCCAAGAAAGAATTTTTGAACATTCCCAAGGTTATTAGGGCACTATTTGTTGAAAAGGGAAAGCAAGATTCAATTGCAGTTGTTGATTATATTGTGAATGTAGCGCAACAAGCCCGGAAAGAAGGGCTATTATCTTTAGAAGCTGGGTTAAAAAATATTGATAATCGATTTTTGAAAAAAGGCCTGTCAATGGTGATTGACGGTATGGATCCTAACTATATTAAAGCAGCATTGGAGCTGGAGATCGATTCGATGGAAGAACGTCATCGGGCTGGAGCGGCGATCTTTTCAGCAGCAGGAAGTTATGCGCCGACCTTAGGGGTGCTGGGTGCGGTGGTTGGTTTGATTGGTGCCTTAGGGAATCTGGAAGATACTGAAAAATTGGGCCATATGATTGCTGCAGCATTTGTGGCGACGCTTTATGGTATCTTTGTTGGATATGTAGTCTGCCATCCGATTGCCTCTCGGTTAAAACGAAAATCTCATGAAGAGATCAATATGATGCATATTATTACTGAGGGAGTGTTGTCGGTTCAGGCAGGTGAAAATCCAAGAAGTATCAAGATGAAGTTAGCTGGTATGTTGGAACCCGCTGAACGGACGAAAGCGGAAGAAAGTGAAGATTGAGAGAGTGACTAATCATGCCTGAGAAAAAAAGGCGCCACGAGGAACATGTAGATGAAACCTGGCTGCTTCCTTATTCGGATTTACTCACCCTGTTATTAGCGCTGTTTATTGTGATGTTTTCTATCAGTAATTTAGATAAAGAAAAATTTAAAAAGATTAGTGAGCAATTTAGTGTGATCTTTTCAGGTGGTTCCGGTGTATTGAACGAGGGTGGCGCTGCCGCGATTTCGCTGAAATCCAGCGGTGCGGGCGGATTAAGCCTGCAGAACATCGAGGAAAACCAAATGATGAAAATTAAGGATAGTATCGAACGGGAAATCAGGGATAATGGGTATCAGGATAAGATCAAAGTGAATTTAAATAACGAAGGTTTAGAAATTTCCATTCAGGAATTGGTGTTATTCAATTCGGGGGAAGCTGAAGTATTGAACAGTGTTACTCCGATGTTATTTCATGTCGCTAAGATTTTAAATGCTTTGGATAATCATATTAAAGTAACAGGACATACGGATAATGTACCGATTCGTAATGGCAAATTCCGTTCAAATTGGGATTTAAGCGCCATGCGGGCGATCAATGTCATGACTTTTCTTGTGGAGCAAGGAGGCCTCCAGCCGGAACGGTTTTCCATTCAAGGGTACAGTCAGTACGCCCCTAAATATGACAATACGACAGCGGCAGGCCGGGCTAAAAACCGAAGAGTCGAAATCTTTTTGGTCCGAAAGTATCCGGTAATTCCAAAGCAAGAAATTGGTTCCGAAAATCCGGTCCAATAGCACACTGCTAATCACTGCCATGTAAAATAGCTCTGAGATTCGGATCAATAAATGATATTAAAAGGAGATTTCAAAACAGTGTCTGCTCCCAGACCAGCATGACATTGCATGGAGTTAATTATGGATCGTTCGTTTCCTGCCAAGTTTACTTCAGATTTAAATTAATACTAATGATATATTCCTTTTTCAGTTCACCAATTCAAAAATTTAAATTAAAAAAATATTAAAGCGTTTCTCCAAGTAATATAGATGAAATTGGGCTGTTGTATGTGGAACTAAGTTGATGATAAAACAAATTTTTCCACACCCCCTTTCTAAATTCCAGAAATTATGGTAAATTATATAGTAGAAAAACAAACGTTTGTCAAACCGATTAGGAGAGTCTATGGCTACCATCAAAGATATAGCAAAACGAGCCGGAGTCGCGCCCAGTGTGGTTTCACGGGCTTTAAACCATAAATACGGAGTGAAAAAATCAACCCGTAAGTTAATATTAAAAATTGCCGAAGAGCTTGATTATTATCCAAATGCCGCAGCCCGGAGTTTGGTTACTCGAAAAGGGCAAACCATCGGGATTTTCATGGCGGATATTTCGCAGCCCTACTTTTCACAAATAATTAAAGGGATGGAATTTGCGGCTAACCAAATGGGTTATACTTTACTTTTTTCCAACTCTTTTGAAAGCCTGGATCACAGGGAAGTCTTTAAGAAGATGGTCGAATCCGGGCGGGCGGATGGATTGATCATCGTCGGAAGCAATAATAAGGATAAAAATTTCATTCCGTTTCTGATAAAGCGGGAAGTTCCTTTTGTATTGGTTGAGCGAAACTTTTCTGATCCAAGGGTTCACTGTATTTGGGTGGATAATGTAGAGGGAGGCTATTTAGCAACTAAGTATCTTATTGAAAAAGGTCACCGACGTATTGGCCATATATCGGGAAACTTAGATTATCAGGTTAGTTTGGAGCGTTTGGAAGGGTATAAAAGGGCTTTGGCTGAATATCAAATCCCTTTCAGTGAAGAATTAGTCGCCGCTGGAAAGTTTTTGGTCCAGGACGGATATCTGGCTATGAAAGAACTTTTAAATTATAAACCACAGTGTACGGCAGTTTTTGTTGCCAATGACAGTATGGCATACGGAGCTTTGCAAGCATTGCATGAATCGGGAATTAAAGTTCCGGACGAGATAGCTGTTGTTGGGTATGATGATTTAGAGTTTTCAACATTAACCAATCCATCTTTAACAACGGTTCGGCAGCCCCGTTACGAGATGGGCTTAAAATCGGTGGAAACCTTAATTAACATCCTTCAAAGCAAAACCGATGGGTCTATCATGAAAATGTGTTTAAAACCGGAATTAATCAGACGTTTTTCAGCTTGAACTTTTGTTACCCATTTTAACAAACGTTTGCTAACAGAATTTAGCACCCTGAGATGTATTAGAACACCGGAAGAAGTGAATTAATTTCACTTTGATATATTAAGGAAAGGGGGGACATCGCTTAAAAAATAGGATAAACAAAATAGAGCACCATGAAATTCTTTGAATGAATTATATTGGGAGGGAAATTAATGAAGAAGAGAAGATGGTTACTTTTTGTTGGAGTAATGGCTTTAGTTGTTGTTTTATTAGCTCCAGTGTATGCTGCTCCTCGGGTAAAACTGACCGTGTGGGGGCGGGATCTTCCTGATGAACAAGCAGATCATGCTTATATTAGGGCTTTGATTAATAACTTTAAAGCCAAAAATCCGGATATCGAGGTGGACTATATTGCTTTAGGTGATCCTGGATTAATGGACAAAACCAAAGTGGCGATGGCTAATAATAAGGTTCTGCCCGATATTTTCCAAACCTGGGGTGGGTCAACGATGGGCGGATATGCTGATGCCGGCCGCCTGCTCGACATGACTAAAGAGCTCAAATCAATTCCCTGTAGTTCTGCTGCGCAACAGGCGATGACCTGGAAAGGGAAGATCTATGGGGTGGCTCCGTTCTTCGCCATTGCTGGTGTATTTTACAATGAAGGTATATTTAAGAAATATAATCTGTCAATACCGACCACTATCGACCAATTGGAAGAAATAGCTGAAACTTTAAAGAGTAAAGGTATTCAGCCTTTTGCATGCGGTGCGAAAGATAAATGGCCGGTTTTAGCTTTATTTATGTATTTAACCGATCGCAGCGGCGGTGTTCAAGTGTTTAATAATGCTGCCGACCGGAAGAGCCGTTTCGATAATCCTGAGTTTATTAAAGCAGCTCAAAAATATCAGGAATGGGTAAAGAAAGGTTATTTTGGGGATAAACCGTTAAGTGAAACATATAGCGATGCTCAACAACTGATGGCGACCGGTAAAGCAGCGATGCAGATATCCGGTTCCTGGTTATGCGCTCAATATGCTAATAAAGAGTTTACCGATCAGACGATAGGATTCTTCGCATTTCCTGAAATGAAAGGCGGAAAGGGCAAAATTACCGATGTAATGGGTATGCCCGATATCGCTTTTGCAGTGACGAGAACTGCTGCTAATAAAAGGGCGGCGGTAGTACGTTTCTTGAAATATGCGATGAGTGTTGAAGTTTGTCAAGCTGAACCAGGCCGGATCTGTTCAGTTCCTGGTGTGAAAGCTCGTAATCCATTGACCGAGAAGGCTTCCAATGTATTTACCCAAGCGAAAGAGATTCAATTCTGGTGGGATCAAAACTTACCACCGATGGTGACCACTCCGTTACTGGATGCCATGCAGAATATATTCCTTCCTAACGCCGATCTTAAAAAGGCTTTTACGACTTATGAATCATTAGTCGAAGAAGTTATGGGACCAGTTAAAAAGTAGATATCCAGCTATAGTTGGCAGGGGGAAATTTGATTTCCCCTTGCTGGTTCAGATCGGAAAGGAAAGGTGTAGGGAATGGATTATGACATTCTATTAGGGAAACCAGCTAAAGATAAAAGCCGAAAAAAACAGATGCGGGAGATAATTTTCTTTAAGATATTTTTCCTTCTGCCGGCTGTATTATTCCTGGCTGTTTTCATGTACTATCCAATCAAAGAAACCTTTCAACTCTCCATGATGCGAGCCAGCGGCCTTGGGGAAAGCGTATTTATTGGATTTGAAAATTATGTGAGATTGTTTACGAACGAGGAGTTTCAAAGCGGGTTAATAAACGTTTTTCGATGGGCCTTTTGGAGTGTGGTCATTCAGATTCCTTTATCCTTCTTTATTGCTTTTTCGCTGGTTGCTTATAGGAATAAGATGACCAACGGATTAAGGGCTGTATATTATTTGGCTTCGGTATTGCCGTCGGCTATTGTGGCAATGTTAGGGCGGTTTATGTTTGCTCCTAATTTTGGGATTATTGCTTCGATTTCTCGCAAATTTAATTGGATATGGTTGGATAAAGTGGATTTTTTGGGTGATCCCAGGATTGCGTTTTGGTCAGTATTTTTCGTTGCCACATGGGCTTATATCGGATTTTACATTGTTTATATTATGGCTAATATCGAGCAAATACCGGTGGATATACGGGAAGCGGCAGAATTGGATGGTGCCAACCGATGGCAATATGCCATTCATATTGTATTACCTATCATCTCTTATCCCCTTCGGATTATTGCGGTGTTATGTGTCGTCGGAAGTTTGAAACTTTTTGATTTGCCATATCTGCTTACAGGTGGAGGGCCGGGCCATGCTACCAAAACCTTGGGAATCATATTGTATCAGCAAGGATTCGTCAATTGGCAGTATGGTAAAGCGGCAGCAGTCGGAGTGGTTATTTTCCTACTCTCATTAATCTTTACCGTAGCTCAATTCTCTTGGCAAAGAAAAGAAGGTGACATTGGATGAACGATGCCATGGTTGAAAAAAACAAGAAGGATTTTCGAACCGGGTCCTGGTTTTCTGGGGTAATTATTAACGGGATTTTGATTTTGCTGGCTTTGAGTGTAATTATACCGCTTTTACTGCCATGGTTTTTCGTGTTCAAGACCCGTTTAGAATGTTCCTACAATCCCTGGAGCTTACCGACGCAAATACGTTGGTCTAATTTTGCTGAAGCATGGACAGCGATAAGGATCGATCAGGGCTTAATTAATACGGTAATTGTATGTTTGGGTGCAATTGCTTGTACGGTACCACCTGCGGCAATGGCCGGTTACATATTTGCCCGTTATCGGAGTAAAGTGACGGAAGTGATCTTTTATCTTATTTTAGCAGGCTATTTTGTACCGATACAGATGGTTTTAATTCCTCTTTATAAACTGTGTTCGCAATTAAGCCTAACTGATACACTTCCCGGAGTTATTTTATCTTTAGCTGCTTTTGGGATACCTTTTTGGACGATCATTTACCGATCCTTCTTTCAGAGTTTGCCTGGGGAATTGGCCGAAGCCGCCAGGATTGACGGAGCTGGGCATATGGTTACGTTTTTCCGAATTATGCTGCCGTTGGCAAAGCCGGCAACCGTTCTGGCTGTGTTGTTAGTTTTTATCGGTGCATGGAGTGATTACTTATTAAGCTTAATCCTGCTTAACAGTCAGGACCGCTTTACGATGCAGCTTCGGATCGCACAGTTCCTTAATGCTTATGGAGTAGACCATATGCCAAGATATGCTGCAGCTGCGATTATTGCAGCGGCACCCACGATTATACTTTATATCTTGGGGCACCGATGGATTCTTAGAGGGACTTTAGCTGGAGCTTTGAAAGGATAAAATAATTTATTTCAACAGATATGAAAATATAGGAGACAATGAAATGGGCAAAGTTATAAAACCGAATGAACCACTAGTCACGCATATTTATTCTGCGGATCCGGCGGCGCATGTATTCGAAGGAAAGATTTATATTTATGCTTCCCATGATCGAGATTTGGATATTCCTTCGAATGACAATGGGGACCAATACGACATGGTGGATTATCACGTCTTGTCAATTGACGATTTTAATTCGCCTTGTAGGGATCATGGGGCAGTGCTTCATTTACAGGATGTCCCCTGGGCTAGCAAACAATTGTGGGCTCCGGATGCCACGTATCGTCATCAACAGTATTATCTATTTTTTCCGGCGCGAGATCATCAAGGCATCTTTCGGATCGGGGTTGCTACCAGCAGTAGCCCGGCAGGGCCTTTTAAACCTCAGGAAAAATATATTCCGAACAGTTTTAGCATCGATCCGGCTGTTTTTACTGATGATGACCAAAAAACCTACCTGTTTTTTGGTGGTCTCTGGGGAGGACAATTGGAAAAGTGGAAGACAGGAAAGTTTGATCCCGAAGGCAAGGAGCCGGATCGGTCAGCACCGGCCTTAGGTCCCCGCGTTGCCGAATTAAGCGATGATTTGCTTTCGTTCAAAGAAGAGCCACAGGAAGTATTGATTGTTGATGAAAGCGGAAATCCAATTCTGGCAGGGGATGAAGACAGAAGGTATTTTGAGGCTCCGTGGGTTCATAAATATCGGGGAAATTATTATCTTTCGTATTCGACCGGCACGACCCATTGTATTGTCTATGCTATGAGCCAAAATCCTAGAGGTCCTTATGTTTTTAAAGGGAAGATCCTCAATCCCGTATCCGGGTGGACGACTCATCATTCGATCGTCCAATTTGGAGATAAATGGTATTTGTTTTATCATGATGCTTCATTATCCGGAGGCGCCGATAATAAACGGTGCATTAAATATACCGAATTAAAATATAACGAAGACGGGACTATTCCGACAATCGAATTATAACGGTTATAAGGAATAGGATATAAGGAATATCTATAGGACGTGATCGAATTGTGTGGATGTCCATTTGACTGATGTTGACATGGGCAAACCCAATGCAAGGGCGATGCATGAGTATCTAGCTATCAAACCTGAACCTCCTTTTGAAAAGGAGGTTTAATTTTTTAAATCATGAACTGCATGTATTCATATTGAAGACTGTAGGCGTAGATCCGGGGTAATATAAAAATTTTTTCATTTCAAAGATGATTCAAAGAAAGATTCGTTACAATGAACATGGATAGTTAATAGATGAACCAGGAAGGCAAGAACATTTGAGATAGGAGGGACATCTTGAAAAGGAATCTGGTTTTAACAATGAAGCTATGGCTATGCGGTATGATGTTTATTTTGGCCGCTTCAAGCTGTATAGCAGCTGAAGAAAAAGTAATGACCTTAAACCAGGCGATTCAGATGGCGATGGAGGCGGACCTGGATGTTCAAAATGCAGTCAATGCCTTAGAAGAAGCCAAATTAGCAACCCAACAAGAAAGACTGAAAACATTACCGAAAGCAACTATTGACGGGCAAATTCAAAAGGATGTCGGTTCCGGGGATGAGTCCTCCGGATATCAAGTCGTTCTCCAGCAAACGATTCCCACTGGGTATCAGGTGTATGGACAAAAAGTAGTATCCGATATCGAACAGGCCCGTTGGGAACAGATTAAGGTTGAGAATAAATTGAAGATGGCCCGGGCGGAAGCGGCGTATACAACCTATGAGTATTACATCAATATTTTAAAATACCAGCAAATGGTGGAAGCTCAAAAACAAGCCGTAGAAGTTTACACTAAATCTTTGAATTTGGCGAATCAACAGTTGAGTTTGGGGAAGATCACTAAACCGGGCCAGTTAAAAATTGAAAATTACTTAAACAAAGCGAAGTTCGATTTGGAAAAAGCCCAATCCGATTTGGAGATAGCCATCGCCAGACTGAGCCAGCAGATTGGAAAGGACTTAACCGGATATCATTTTGCTCCTCTGGATGAGGAACCGGTCGCGGTTGATTTGGATTTGGATTTATTCCAACAGAAAGCGTTACAAAACCGTTTGGAAATTAAAAACCTGGAACTTACGTTAGAGAAAAACAATCAAACCAAACTGGCAGCGATGAACGAAAAATTGCCCTCCCTTTCCCTTGGATATTCCGATAAACAGAATTTGCAAAGTTATGGCGTGGAATATAACTTTTTAAGCGGAGAGCTGTCATGGACGGCCGCCAGAAAAGACGAATCATATGATAAAAGCGTTGTTTCCAGTGGGAATTCGGAGCAGTACGGAAATGACAAACAGTATTTCACGCTGGAAATGAGCTGGACATTAGACTTCGGCATTGCGGCCAATAAGACGAAACAAGCGGAATACACCATCGCCAATACGAAATTGGAAATCGAAAAAACCAAACGGTCGATTTCGCTTGAAGTCAAACAGGCGTATAACAATTATCTGTTGGCCGTCAGAGAAAATGAAGTCAATCAGAAAGCACTGGCATTCTACGATAAAGACCTGGAGATTAAAAGCCTTCAAGCCCAGATGGGGATGATTTCGGAAGCGGACTTGGCTGAGGCTCAACAGGATGCTTTCGAAGCCCGAATTGCCGCCCTCAAGTCAAGTTATGATGTTTATCTGGCGTATCAGCAACTGAAAAAAGTCGGAGGCGAATTGTATTAAGTTTCACAGTATCTTGATTGAAAGGAATGAATGCGCGATATGAAAAAATCGGTTGTGGTGTCAGTTATCGTGTTAGGCATAGGGTTAATCGTCGGTGGAAGTATCTATTACCACCGTCAGCAGGCGGCATCGTCCAAACGGGCTGTAGCTTTGGATACCGTGGACGTCCGCCGGATGGATTTGAGCGAAAAAATTGAGGCCAGCGGAACCGTGGTGATGGAAAGCAGTCCGACGTTAACTCCGCCATACAGTGCTATTGTGAAAAAGATCCTGGTGAAACCGGGCGATTATGTCCGGAAGGGAGACGTGATGTTCATTTTGCAGGTAGACGACAATGAATTGCAGGAACGTTGGGCCGGGTGGAAATCTTCCCTGAGTCAAAGCCGACTGAATCTGGAAACAGCGAAACGGGCATTGGAACGCCAGGAAATTTTATACCGGGTTCAGGGAACGACCATCGATGAGTTGGAGAGCGCACAGAGCAAAGTCCGGCAATATGAGGAACAATGCCGGGAATACGAGTTAAAGCTGGCATCATTAACCCAAAGCGGCGTGGTTTTGTCCGAGGATCAAAGTTGGGATATTCATGTCCGGGCACCCTTTGACGCTATGGTTTCCTGGGTCAATGTCAAGTTGGAGCAAAGCGTGACAACTTCCACAGAACTCATCGAATTTGGCGGGGATGAACATCTTCTCATCGAAGTGGAAGTGGATCAAGGCGATATCAATCAAATAAAAGAAGGACTTCCCGTTTTGATCAGTGCAAATGATAAAGATCGAACGATGATTCCTGGAAAGGTTATCTCATTCGGAAGTACCGGGACAGAAAGCTCCAATGTGGTGACTTTTCCGGTGCATATTAAGCCTCTGGGATTCACTTCTGAAGTCGGCGAAGCGAAGAGACCGGTTGGGATGACATCAACACCCGTCGAGTTAAAACGATCGGAGGGAATGATGTCTGAAAACGGTAAATCGAGAAGGCCGTTCCCGCCAAAATTGGGCGGCGATCCGGAAAGCGCGGGGACCAAGCCGGTACGTATGCCGCGTAATCTGCAGAATAGGGAAAAACCTGATATCAATTCTTTGAAAAATTTATTGAAGATAGGAATGTCCGTTGATGTAACGATTATCGTCGAAAATCATCCGAATGTCTTAGCCATACCCCGAAAAGCCGTTATGGAGGATAACGGAAAAGCTATTGTGAAAGTGCTCGTAGACGGGAAACCGGAGATTCGCGAGGTTCAACTGGGATACAAAGGGTCTAAATATATTGAAGTGCTTTCAGGATTAAATGAAGGAGATAAAATTGTTCTTCCTGAAGGAAGTCCCAGACTCTTTTCAGGGAGCGATTCAATGAAAAACGGGCCCATGAGAAACCGGAATCGGATGATGGGACCACCTCCCATGTAATATAAAGGCGTAGGTGATTGAAGATGGCGAAAGCAATGATTAAGACGGAAGCGCTTTATAAGATTTATCAAATGGGAGATACGGAAGTCCGGGCGTTGGACGGAGTATCGCTGACCGTATCAGAAGGGGAGATGGTAGCGATCATGGGCCCTTCCGGCTCAGGTAAATCCACGTTTATGAATACCTTGGGCTGCCTGGACCAGCCGACGTCCGGGTCATATCAGTTGGATGGAGAGGAAACGTCAGAGTTAAGCGAGAAAGAAAAAGCCCGGCTCCGAAACCAAAAGATCGGTTTTGTGTTTCAGTCTTTCAATTTGCTGCCGAACCTGACGGCCCTTCAAAACGTGGAATTGCCATTGATTTATGCAGGAATATCCGCCTCGAAACGTCAAAAGATCGCCTTGGAAGCGATGGAACGATTGGGGCTGGGGCACCGGATTCATCATAAACCGAAAGAATTGTCGGGAGGGCAGCAACAACGGGTAGCCATTGCCCGGGCTCTTGTCAATCAGCCGAGATTGCTTTTGGCGGATGAACCCACAGGTAATCTGGATACTAAATCAAGTCGGGAGATTATGGCCGTTTTCCAGGAATTGCACAGAAATGGAATTACCATTGTTTTGGTTACCCATGAAGAAGATATTGCGGCCTTTACCGAGCGCATTGTCCGTTTTACGGACGGGAAGATTGTCGATGACCGCCGGATCGAGCAAAAGGTTATTGATGAAGGGGTGCTGGCATGAAAATTGTTGAAATTCTAATCATGGCGTTACGCAATTTATCGGGAAACAAGATCCGGTCCCTATTGACGATGTTGGGCGTAATTATTGGTGTGGCAGCGGTTATCGTGATGGTTGCTTTGGGAGAAGGAGCTCAACGAAAAGTGACGGAAAATATCACAGCCATGGGTTCCAATTTGGTGATGGTTTTTCCGGGGCGAGGTAACAGCCGGGGAGGGGCTTTTGGAGGTGGAGAGCAATTAACCAACAGTATTTTATCGGTTATTGAAGATGCTTCGTTTCATATCAAGACGATCGCTCCGGAAGCCCGAAAAAACTTTGTTGTCAGTTATGGAGACAACAGCATGCAAACCTCGGTGATCGGTTGTACACTTGACTATATTACGTTACGGAATTATCAAATAGCGGATGGCCGGTTTTTTGATGAAGCAGAGATTAATGCCCGGAGCCGGGTGGCGGTTATCGGGTCATATTTGGCAGACGAATTGTTCCAGGATACGGATCCGGTGGGTGAGTTTATTAAGATTGGCGTGTTCCGATACGAGATCATCGGGGTCCTCAAAGAGAAAGGGCAAAGCGGTTTCGGGAATAGCGATGATTTGCTGTTGATTCCTCTAACAACCATGCAGCAAAGAATTATGGGAAACCAGAGGTTAAGTACTGTTTATATTCAGGCTGATAGTGCGGAAAACGTCGATAAGGTGTACAATCAGGTATATGATGCATTGATGGAAGAGTTTCAAGATGAAACCAAATTTAACATCCGAAACCAAGCGGAGATTTTAGAGACTGTCCAGGAAACGTCAAAGACATTTACGTTACTACTTGGTGGTATCGCGGCCGTTTCATTGCTGGTTGGCGGTATCGGGATTATGAATATTATGTTGGTATCCATCACCGAACGAATTAAGGAAATTGGCCTTCGAAAGGCGATTGGCGCAACAAAGTGGGAAATTTTAAGTATGTTTCTCATCGAAGCCGTGGGATTGAGCATAACCGGAGGATTGATCGGTATCTGTTTGGGCTGGGGAGTTAGTTCGGTGGTTTCGCGGGTAACGGAGTGGACCACGGTGATCTCTCCGGAATCTATCTTAATATCTTTCGGATTTTCGATCGTGGTCGGCCTTTTCTTTGGGGGATATCCTGCGTATAAAGCGGCGGGCCTTCATCCGATTGAGGCGTTACGGCATGAATGACCATTCTGAAAGGGCGATGCTGAATGAAAGTATTGTTGGTTGAAGATGAAGCCAAATTGGCCAACGCATTGGCACAGATTTTAAAACGCCAAGGTTATCAGGTGGATGTTGCCTACGATGGCGATCAGGGCTTAGAGATGGCGGAGAGCGGGCTTTATGATCTGATCGTTTTAGATCGGATGCTGCCGGGAAAAGACGGGGTGAGCATCATTAAGGAACTGCGCCGTCAGGGCATGCACCATCCGGTGTTGTTTTTAACAGCTAAAGATGCACCGGCTGATCGGGTAGAAGGTTTGGATGCCGGCGCAGATGACTATTTGGTTAAGCCCTTTTCAACTGACGAACTTTTAGCACGGTTAAGAGCTTTGAGCCGTCGGAAAAACAAGGAATTTATGAATTCAACCCTCAATGCTGCCGGATTGACACTGGATCCGTTGAAGGGCGAGGTGTCCAATGGGACTGAAGTGATTCAACTGACCGTAAAAGAAACATTATTACTGGAACTACTGATGCGCCACCCCGGCCAGGTTGTTCCGAAGGAGTTGATCTTCGAACGGGTCTGGGGGTATGATTCCGACAGTGAGTTGGGTAATATTGACCTTTATATCCATTATCTTCGTAAAAAGCTAAAGGTGCCTTGTATTAAAACGGTCCGGGGAATAGGCTATTATTTACAGGGGGATGCCGATGTTTCGTAAATTAAAGCTTCAATTTATTCTGACGAATTTACTGATCATCACCTTTTTGTTTATCACCCTGACCGGTGGAGCCTATTTGGTATTACACTTTAGAATGATGAATCATGCGGAATTTTTTGCGAAGCGGATGGCGGAAGGGATCAATTCCGGAATGTTTCTTAAGCAGGAATTGAAACCTCCATCACACCCTCGGACAAGAGAGGATCAGTCTTCGTCATCCTCCGGACTCTTCAAAAAGCCACGGTTTGCACCTCCGGTTGTTTTCTTCGTTAAAGTAGCTCCTAACGGCGAGATTTTTCATAATGCAGGGAATATACCTGTTACTCTCGGGAAATTGAAACCCTTAGTACGTAAAATTTTGAAAAGTTCAAAAGAAAGCGGAACCATACGTTTGGCTGATTCCCAATGCTTTTATTATCAGACACCGCTTACGAAAGAATCAGGCACCTTGATCGTTTTTCAAGGTTTAAAGATGGAAAAGGTCAATCAATACTCATTGATAACCACTTTAATCCTGTTGGGAGGTTTCTATCTTATTTTGGCCACTTTTGGCAGCCTTTTCATGGCCAAACGGGCGATTGCCCCGATTCAAAAATCTTGGCAGCAGCAGAAGGATTTTTTGGCCGACGCTTCCCATGAACTCCGAACACCGTTGGCAGTCATCCAGACTAATTTGGAAGTGATCATGGGAAGCCCCGAGGAGACGGTGGCCAGCCAGATGGATTGGCTGACCAATATTAAGGAAGAAACCGAGCAAATGTCGGCGTTGGTATCTTCGTTGATTTTCCTGGCCAGGGCCGATGCCCATCAATATGTGCTTAATAAGCGCCATTTGTATTTGGATAAGCTGATTTCCCGTGTAGCTGAGGCTTTTCGCCCTTTGGCTGATCAATCTCAAGTGGAAATCGTTCTGGATCTTCAGGAAAATACTCTCTGTGACGGAGATGAAGCCAGTCTTCGTCAAATGCTGGAAAACCTTTTGGATAATGCCCTCCGGTATACACCGGCTGGGGGAAAAATTGAAATCGGTCTTCATCAAAGCGAAAAGAAAATTCGACTGACCGTTGCGGATACCGGTTCGGGAATCGGACCTGAGCATCTGGATAAAATATTTGACCGGTTTTATCAGGCGGATAAATCCCGTTCTAAAGGAAAAGCCGGATTGGGGCTTTCGATTGTGAAAAGCATTGTTGAGAATCATCATGGGACCATACGAGTCCAGAGCAAGCCCGGAAAGGGAACCACGTTTACGGTTCAGTTGCCCTTGGTGAAAGAAGTGCATCATGGCTCCACTTAATTAATATTTAAAGTTGAATTACAAAAACTCTCCGAACATTTAATCGGAAACGAATTTCTGATTCCATGGTCCGGAGGGTTTTTCGTTTTGACGTCATTGAAAGAAACGGTGTAATCTTTAGGAATTTCCAGATAACCAAAAGCCTTTGTGAAAGGCTTATCAATATCGTAACAACCTTATTAAAAACAAGATGATAAAACAGGAATAGGGAAAAGTTTGGATAATAACATAAGACACTTACTGTGGGAAAATTCCGTAGTGTACAGTGCATGGTTCACGGTACACAGTTACAGATATGTTGAATCTATATAACAATATACTGTGTACGATGCATTGTGCGCTGTGAACCCTTTTACTTTCTGTGATCATGATGATAAAGGAGAACGATTTTGGAAGCGATCGAGCAACGTCCGATTATTAATGAAACCCTGAAGACCATCGCCCACCGGAGGAGTATCCGGATGTTCAGCGATCAACCGGTGAGCGATGAGGCCATTGGAACCATATTGCAGGCTGCCAACCAGGCGCCGTCAGCCCACAATCAACAGTCTTGGCGGTTTATCGTGATAAGGGGCAATAAGAAACGGGAGCTGGTTGAGCTGGTTAATTCGAAAGCGGCTCAATTTCCCAAGGCATCGTCCGTCCTTCTCAGGATGGCTTCCCGGTCCATTGCCAGTGCACCTGCGGTTATTGCCGTCATTAATACCGGGGAACTGATTGAGCACGGCACTCATTTATTTAATATGGCTTCGGAGCAAGCATATGATTTTTTCCGGACGATGGAGATCCAGAGTTCGGCGGCAGCGGTTCAAAATCTATTGCTGGCTGCCACATCCCTCGGATTGGCAACCGTGTGGTTGGGCATTCTTTTTTTGATCAAAGATGAAGTCTTGGAATTACTGGGGGAACCGAAAGGTGAATTTATGGCCGTCATCCCGGTGGGATATCCGTCTAAAATGACCAAAGGCCCGGAAAAGCGACCGCTGGAGACGATCGTTAAATATCTGGATTAATCGGTTTTTTCCTGAAAGGATTCCTTCAAAGGGAAGTCGAATGATATATCTGGATCGAACACGAAAATTTCAGAATGGCCGAAGCCCCGGCCAACGGAGAACGGAGGAATAGCACCGGATGGAATATGATGTCTTCAAGCAAAAAGTGGGCGAATTATGCGGTATTGATCTCAGGCACTATAAAAGTCAGCAGATGGATCGCCGGATCAATTTCCTGGGACAGGCCTGGGGTGTTAAAGATTATGACGATTATTTAAATCAATTGATGACCAGGCCGGAACGGTTCAAAGAATTTATGAACCGGTTGACCATTAATGTTTCGGAGTTTTTTCGCAATCCTGAACGATTCCATGAATTGTGGCATCAGGTGTTGCCGGATATCTTAAAACACCGTTCCAGGATTACCATTTGGAGCGCCGGTTGTTCGGACGGTTCGGAACCTTATTCGGTGGCCATCATTGTCAATGAGCTAAATGCTGCCGCTAAAGTGCGGATCTTGGCTACCGATATTGACCGGGAGATCATTCGGAAGGCTCAGGAAGGCATTTATACGGCCAATGAAGTGAAAAGTTTGCCGGAGGATTTACGTCTGAAGTATTTTGAGCAGAAAAACCACCTGTTTTATTTGAAGCCTGAGATTAAGCAAATGGTGGAATTCCGTCATCATAATTTGTTGAATGATCCTTTTCCCAGCCCGGTGGATTTGATCATCTGCCGCAATGTGGTTATTTATTTTACCAAAGAAGCAAAAAGTATGTTGTATAAGAAATTCATTGAAGCGCTTCGACCCGGTGGTTATATCTTAGTGGGCGGGACGGAGCCGATCTTGAATTATCGGCAGTTGGGATTGGAACATACATTGACGTCGTTTTATCAGAAACCCCGGAATCCGGTTGTCCTTTAGAAATGCGGTAGATATGTCACGGGAGGATTATTTTCCGAAAGGAGATTCGAGTGATCGTCGGAACCGGTATCGATATTATCGAGATATCCAGAATTGCCAAAGCCATCAGTAACGAGCACTTTGTGAAACGCGTTTATACCGATGACGAATGGGCGGAGAGCAAGGGATTAAGTCACCGTTTGGCCGGGTTTTTTGCAGCGAAGGAAGCGTTGTTGAAGGCCATGGGTACCGGTTTGGCCGGTTTTTCCTGGCGGGAGATGGCGGTTCGGCATGACGCCAACGGGGCTCCGGTGCTGCATACCGACGGGAAGGTTGCCCGATATCTTCAGGAACTTAAGGTAAGAAAAATCCATGTGAGCATTTCCCATTGCCGGGAATATGCAGTGGCTCATGTGGTTTTGGAGGCATTCGAGTAAGATGAGGCTTGCTTTAGCGCTGCAAATGCGGCAGCTGGATGACAGAGCACAGTCCGAATGGCAATTGTCCGGAGACCTATTGATGGAACGGGCGGCGCTGGCAGCTGCCCGGGAAATGAAACGGATCGTCAAGGGGAAACTATCGAAAGTTATCATTTGTTGCGGAAAGGGAAATAACGGCGGTGATGGATTGGCGTTGGCCCGCATTTTGCAGGCAGACGGTTCAAACATTACGGCTGTTTTATTATACCCTCGGGAGGAATATCGGGGGTTGGCTGCGTTAAACTTGGAACGCGCCGAAAAATTCGGAGTAAGAGTGGCGAGTTGGAGCGAAAATACGGCCAGTGAATTGAAAGATGCCGATGTGATCGTCGATGCCATCTTGGGAACGGGTACGTTCGGCGCTCCCCGGGAACCCTTGCCTCGGGTGATCGAAGCCATTAACCGGGCCAACCGGCCGGTGCTGGCCTTGGATATCCCCTCCGGGATCGATGCGGATACGGGGAATGTGCCGGGAACCGCGGTCAAGGCTCATATGACGGTAACCTTTGGCCTGGCGAAGCCGGGGTTGTACATTTATCCCGGAGCGGAGTATGCCGGGGAAGTGGTCATCGATCATATTGGATTTCCGGAGGCTTTGATCGAGGATGAGCAGTTGTTCATCCATTGCCTGACTGTGGCGGATGTCCAAAAGATGTTGCCCCGCCGTGAACCGACGGCCCATAAAGGAACCACCGGCCATCTTCTGGTGATTGGAGGAGCGCCGGGCATGTATGGGGCGCCGGCGTTGGCCGCCCTGGGAGCTTTAAGGACGGGATCCGGATTGGTGACAGTGGCGGTCGACGATTTGGCCCGGTTCGTGGATAAACCTCGGGAAACAATGGCGGTTGAGCTGGAAGACGCGCTGCAACGGCTGGACGATTACCGCGCAGTCGTTGTCGGCCCCGGCCTTGGCGCCGAAAGCGGCCTGGAGGTCATGAAGGCGGTCGTTGCTTCCGCCAACCGGCCGCTGGTTATCGATGCGGATGGTTTAAACGCATTGGCCCAAAACATGGAGTTAATGAAGGAGATTCGGGTGCCGGCCGTGTTGACGCCCCATCCGGGAGAGATGGCCCGGCTGACGGGATTGGAGACCCGGGCGATTCAAAAAGACCGTTTAAATGTGGCCCGATCTTATGCCGAAAAGTGGCAGAAAATCGTCGTTTTGAAAGGGGCCCGGACGGTGATTGCCCTTCCCGACGGACGGATTTATCTCAATCTGACCGGTAATTCCGGGATGGCTACGGCCGGTATGGGAGATGTATTGGCCGGAATGATTGGAAGTTTAATGGCGCAGGGATTGCCGGCGGAAACGGCGGCGGTTCTTGGCCCTTACCTACATGGTCTGGCCGGGGATCTGGCGGCGGGCCAACGGGGGCCGGTGGGAATCGTTGCCGGAGATGTTATTTCGGGGATTCCTGAAGTATATAAGAAGGTGTGGGCAGATGAATCATTATGATAAGATAATTCGCCCGGTTTGGGCTGAAATCGATTTACAGGCATTACGCCATAATCTACATGAAGTCCGTCGGCTGGTCGGGCCGGAAGTAGAGATTATGGCTGTTGTTAAAGCAGAAGCATACGGCCATGGTGCTGTAAAAGTGGCCCAAACGGCGATTGAGAACGGAGCTTCCTGGCTCGGAGTATCCTTGCCTGAAGAGGGGATTGTTCTACGGAAAGCTGGCTTTACTGTTCCTATCCTAGTCTTCGAAGCTTTACAACCGGAACAGGTCGATGCTTTTATCGATTATGATCTCACAGCGACCGTTTGTATTTTGGATTCGGCTATCGCCTTGTCCCGGGCAGCTTTGAAAGCCGGTAAAACAGCCGCGCTTCATGTAAAAGTGGATACCGGAATGGGACGGGTCGGTGTTTGCTATAGCGATGCGTTAAAGATAGTGAAAGGGATTGCAAAGCTCCCTGCCATTCAAACAACCGGCATTTATTCTCATTTGGCAACGGCCGATCAAGAGAATAAAGATTTCGCCAATCTTCAAATCAAACGCTTTACCAAAGTCGTTTCCGAGTTGCGGGAAGCCGGGCTGCTTCCTGGGAAAGTCCATCTGGCCAACAGTGCAGCGATTATTGATTTGCCAGCTTCTTATTTTAATATGGTTCGTCCCGGGATAATGCTTTATGGGATGAAGCCTTCTTCAGAGATGTCCCTTTCCGGAAAGGTAGATCTCCAGCCGGTCCTGTCGCTGAAGACAAAAGTGATCTTCGTCAAACGGGTGCCGGCTCAAACAGGGATCAGTTACGGCCATTGTTATCGGACGAAAAAGGAGACGACCATTGTAACCATTCCTATCGGTTATGGGGATGGTTGGTCTCGAAGACTGACCAATCAAGCGGAAGCGATCATCGGTGGAAAAAAATATCCAGTAGTAGGAGCAATTTGCATGGATCAGTGTATGATCGATGTTGGCGATGATCCGGTGGAATTGGGAGCTTCTGTAACGCTTATTGGAAAAGATGGGGAAGCTGAAATCACAGTCGATTCCATTGCGGAAACTTTAGGGACGATCAATTATGAAATCACTTGTATGCTGGGGAGTAGAGTTCCCAGGGTGTATAAATCATGAGAGAGCGATTGGTTGAAATTAAAGTTCCCTGGTTGGCTCCAAACGAGCCAGTTGTGGAGGTCGTTCGCTGGTTGGTTGAAGCCGGCCAACTTGTCGAAATTGATCAAGATTTACTGTTGCTACAGGTTGACGGAGAGGAGTTTATATTGCCTGCTCCCATCGACGGAACTCTCATCGAATTATGCGTTGAAGCCGGAGAATATTTGAGCGAGGGCCAGGTCATCGCAGTTGCCAGGTTGATTTAAAAAGATTCCCGTCATAATTTGTCCACCTTCCATCATATGTTTAGTTGGGGGTGGATTTTTATGTGGCGGAAATTCTTCATCGTGGTAATGCTGGTTATGATACTCGGTGGCAGTGTGTGGGGAGCTGCGTATCCGGTGGTTTATTTTGAAATGGAGGATCCGGTCGGAGATGATTACGGGTATGGAAGTTATCAGTACCCGACAAACATTGCTTTTCAACCGTATAAAGGGTTGTTTGATATTATCGGCTTTAAAGTATGGGCTGAAAAAGAAGGGGTCATTTATTTTGATACTCGGTTTGCAACGATCACCAATCCCTGGATGGCCCCGGAAGGGTTTATCCATCAAAACTTAAGGATTTATATTGATACCTCGCCCAAGGGGGGCTGTGTTGCGCCGGTAAAACGGGGACCCAATGTAGTATTCAATCCGAAATTCGGATGGGAGGTTTGTCTGAAAGTGGTGGGTTGGAATAACAGCCAACTGATGACGTTAGAAGATGGCGTCCTAAAGATTCGTACATTACAGACGGAAGTATTAGGAGACGGCCAGACCATCCGGGTTTCGGTGCCGATAGAACGAATCGGTGTTCCGGATAAACGGTGGAATTATTATGTTTTCGTAGGGTCTTATGATGGATTTGGAGAGGATTTCTTTAGGAAAGTCGCAGTTAAACCGGGAGCCTGGGTTATTGGCGGTGGTACCGGTGATGGTTTTGAACCGCGAGTTATGGATATTTTAGCGCCAAAGCATGGGAAATACCGGCAGGAAGCGCAATTGAAGTCTTTCAATATTGCTACAAAAAAACTGGCGGAGTTGTATCCGGTCGGACCGGGGAACCAAGGAGGCCACGGGGTGCTCTGGTTGGGAATTTTGGCGGCGGCTCTGGCCGGTACCGGCGGATATGCGATTTACCGTAAGCCAAAAGGTTTAAGCTGGTTTTGGGTTAAAATCGTGAAAAACGGGAAAACTTCTGCATAAGAAGATGAGCATGGAAGACTCCTCATCCCATAGGATGGGGAGTTTGCATTTGATAAACGGGAATAAATCCGCATCAAGAATCAGGCTGATTTGGCCGAGGTTGACCATTGATCCAAATAGTGTTAAACTGATTTTATGCAAATTGATTCTGGAGGGACATTATGCATCCTTATGCGCAGTATGTAAATCCGTTCCTGGCGAAACAACTCCATCAGTTAAATATGGATAAAGTGTTTTGTGAAGGTTCCGGATGTGAATTAATCGATAAAGACGGAAATCGATACTTAGATTTTATCGCTTCATACGGAGCATTACCCTTTGGCTATAATCCTCCGGAAATATGGGATGCCATTATAACGGTCCGGGATCACCGGGAGCCCAGTTTCGTACAACCGTCCTATTTGGAAGCGGCCGGCCAGTTGGCTGAAGCTCTCGTGAAGGTGGCTCCTCCCGGATTGGAACGGGTTACATTTGCCAACAGCGGTGCCGAAGCAGTGGAAGCGGCATTAAAAATGGCCCGGTGTTATACAGGACGTCATGGTATTTTGACGACCAAAAACAGTTTCCATGGGAAAACCCTCGGAGCGTTGTCGGCGACGGGCAAAGATTCTTACCAAAAAGGATTCGGCGCGCCGGTGGAAGGGTTTGTCCGGATTGCATACGGTGATTTGGAAGAGTTGGAGCGGGCTTTTAAAGAAAAGCCGGATTATTATGCGGCGTTGATCGTGGAGCCGATTCAGGGAGAGGGAGGCATTATCATCCCGCCGCCGGGCTATCTCCGGGAAGCCCAGCGCATTTGCCATCAGTACGGGGCGGTTTTAATCGCCGACGAAGTTCAAACCGGACTGGGCCGGACCGGGAAGATGTTTGCCTGCGAACATGAAGGAATCACTCCCGATATCATGACCTTGGCCAAAGCTTTGGGCGGTGGGATAATCCCCATCGGTGCCGTTTTAGCCAAGCCGGAGGTCTATACGGAAGACTTTGCGTTGAAACATTCATCCACCTTTGCCGGGAATACGCTGGCTTGCCGGGTGGGCTTGAAAGTCTTGGAGATATTGACGCGCAATGACGGGCAACTGTTAAAGGAGATCGCAGATAACGGCGAATATTTGCTCAGCCGATTGAAAGCCATCCAAAGACGGTATTCGTCGGTTATTGCGGATGTTCGGGGCCGGGGCCTGATGCTCGGTTTGGAGTTGGGCGTGAACAAATACAATCTGCCCGACAGCCTGCTGGGAATTATGGCTGACCAGGAATTTTTGTCGCCGGTGGTCTCCAGCTATTTGTTGAACGTCGAAAAACTGCGGGTGGCTCCGACCTTAAACGGGGCAGCGGTGATCCGCTTGGAACCGCCGCTGATTATCAGTCGTCAACAATGCGAACAAGCCATGGATTCGGTGGAACGAATGGCTGCCCGTCTTGCCATGGGCAATACGGCATCGTTTTTATGCCATTTGGTAGGGGTAACACCTCCAAAGGTTACGGAGACCGTCATTACACCGAAACCGCCGCTTTTGCCGGCGGAAGATGATTCCGAAGGCCGGTTCGCTTTTTTGGTGCATCCGTTGTATTTAAAAAATTATACCGAATTTGATGAATCTTTGGGTTTCTTCACTGAAGACCAATTAAATGACTTGGTCTGGCGTTGGAACGACTTGGTGGAACCTTTTCCTGTAGCTCAAACCCGGATTATCTCCAAAACCGGACAACAGGCTTTTGGCGAATTTATCTGTGTCTGCCGGACTTCGGAAGAGTTGATGAATATGCCCCGGGAACAGGTATTGAAAGAACTGGCGGCTGCAGTCAAACTGGCGAAAGACCGTGGAGCCAAAATTGTTGGATTGGGCGCTTATACCTCGGTCGTTTCTAAAGGCGGTAAAGATTTGCGTAATCTGGGTGTTGCGTTGACCACCGGGAACAGTTATACGGTGGCTGCTGCTGTGGAAGCGACGTTAGAAGCAGCTCGACAACTGGAGATGGGGATTTACCAAACAACAGCGGCAGTGGTCGGGGCCACAGGTTCTATCGGCAGGGCGTGTGCGTTGCTTATGGCAGAACAGGTGAATACGTTGATCCTGATCGGTAACCCCAATAACGAACATCATAGCCGGCGGCGGCTGATGAAAGTGACGGCCGAAATTTACCGGCACCTCAATCAAATGACCTCGAGCGGCGGAGCCATTGTGGAATTTGTCAAACGGCATCCCCGTGTTCCGGCTCCGGATGCACCGCTGGAAGCCTATCAGCAATTTGCTGAAGAGGTATTGGGTGAAAGCCCGGTAATTTATACGGTCGATATTGAGAGGTATTTACCTCAGGCAGACATGGTGATTACGGCAACCAGTCAGGTGAATAGTTTGATTCATCCCAATATGTTGAAGTTTGGGGCGATCGTTTGTGACGTGGCCCGTCCGGCCGATGTCAGTGTGGAAGTGAAAGAGGCCCGTCCTGATGTTTTGGTGATTGACGGCGGTGTGATTGCAGTTCCCGGGTTGCCGGATCTGGGTTGGAACTTTGGATTTGAAAAGGGATTGGCCTATGCTTGTATGTCTGAAACCATCATGTTGGCTTTGGAGCATGATTATCGTCATTATAGCCTGGGCGTGGATATCGATGTTGACACTATTGACTATACCAGGCAACTGGCGAAGAAGCATGGCTTTAAATTAGCGGGATTCCGCAGTTTTGACCGGCCTTTGGCAAAGGAAGATTGGGAGTCGGTTCTTGCAGCACGGCAAAAGATCAGTGAGCCAACTGCAGTGTGATCTTTTTATAAAACACAAACAATATCGTTCAATTAACCGGAAGCTAAGCTTCCGGTTTTTGTTTGTAACCATTTTTAGGGTTGTCTGGAAATGGGTTATATTTTTGGGGGGGTTGGTTAAAATAACTCCTGTATTTGGTCGGTGCGGAAACCGGCCCAATCTGAACAGGGGTGAAATGATGAGGACGTTGGTATTGAGTTGGGAGTTCCCGCCAAAAATTGTTGGCGGGATTGCCCGCCATGTTTATGATTTATCCCGGGCCATGGTGAAGCAAGGCGAAGATATTCACGTGATTACCTGTGGAGTCCAGGGGGCGCCGGAATACGAAAATGTGCACGGAATCAAGGTGTACCGGGTTCCCGCCAGCAATCCGGCAGCTCCGGACTTTTTAACCTGGGTTTTGCAATTGAATATTAACATGCTGGAACAGGCCAGCAAGCTCAAGATAGCCGGCCTGGATTTCGACCTGATTCATGTCCATGATTGGCTGGCGGCGTTTGCCGGGAAAAGTTTAAAACATGCCTGGCGAATTCCGCTGATTTCCACCATCCATGCGACAGAGTACGGCCGCAATAACGGGCTTCACAATCCGTTGCAGCGTTATATCAGCGATGTGGAATGGTGGCTTGGGTACGAGTCGTGGCGAATCATTTGCTGCAGCCAATATATGAAAAGCGAATTACAGCGCGTATTTCAAATTCCTGACGATAAACTCCAGGTGATCCCCAATGGGGTATATCCTGAAGAATTCAATCAAACCCGTATCGATCCGGAGTCCATTCGGTATAAATATGCGGCTCCGGATGAAAAAATCGTTTTTCACGTGGGTCGGATCGTCCCGGAAAAGGGGCTGGGCGTGTTATTGGAGGCCATGCCTAAAGTATTGGCTTATGATTCCCGGGTGAAACTGGTGATCGCCGGTAAAGGGGCTTATCTGGATGAGCTGAGGCACCGTGCTTATCAGCTGGGGATTTATAACCGGATCTATTTTACCGGATATATCGATGACGATACCCGGAATGCGTTATATAAATGCGCCCAAGTAGCGGTCTTCCCCAGTCTTTATGAACCTTTCGGAATTGTGGCTTTGGAAGGAATGGCGGCCGGAACGCCGGTAGTGGTCAGCGATACTGGTGGGATGAGTGAAATCATCCAACACGGAGTCAACGGGCTGAAAGCGTATACCAACAATCCTACGTCATTGGCAGACAATATTATTTGGGCATTGGACCATCCTGACCATGCGCAAAAAATGAAAGCTCAAGCGTTGGAAGACATTCGAAACATCTACAATTGGGATCGGATCGCCGCCAAAACCATTGGTACCTATCAGCATGTGTTGGAAGAATTTAAACGTTCCAATTGGCAACCGGTGGTCCATGAGGAAATTTTGCGCGAAATCAAGATGTCGAAAATGAAAGACGACGGTGAGCAAGAGTATGATTTTCACCGCTATCAGGAGACGGTATTGAAGGAGGTATCCCATGAAAGCAGTTATTATGGCCGGAGGAAAAGGAACGAGACTCAGACCCTTAACTTGCAATAAGCCGAAACCGATGGTTCCCATTGCCAACCGCCCCATGATGGAACACATTGTTCATTTGTTGAAAAAGCACCATTTTGACGATGTCGTGGTCACCCTTTTTTATCTTGGCGAGTCCATAGAGAATTATTTCGGGGACGGTAGGGAATTCGGTTTGAAAATGCAATATTTTACCGAAGAGAAGCCTTTGGGGACGGCCGGTTCCGTCAAAAACGTCGCCGAATTTCTGGATGAAACCTTCTTGGTTATCAGCGGGGATGCGTTAACCGACATTAACCTGGAGGCGGCGGTCGCCTTTCATAAGGAGAAAGGGTCCATGGCGACATTGGTCTTGACCCGGGTCGACAATCCGCTGGAGTACGGGGTGGTCATCACCGACAGTGACGGCCGGATTCGGCGGTTTTTGGAGAAACCGGGATGGGGCGAAGTTTTCAGCGATACGGTGAATACGGGCATTTATGTCTTGGAACCGGAAGTCTTGAATTATTTTGACAAGGGACAAGTTTTCGATTTCAGCAAAGATTTATTCCCCTTGTTGCTCGGAAAAGGCGTGCCGATGTACGGCTATGTGGCAACCGGTTATTGGTCAGACATCGGCAATCTGGAACAATATCGACAGGCCCATTTTGATGTGTTGACCGGGAAGATTCGGGTTTCCATACCCGGCCGGGAAATTCAACCCGGTATCTGGGTTGGAGAAGGAGTGCAGATCGATGCTGATGCATCGTTAGAAGCTCCGATTTTGTTAGGGGATTATTGCCAGATTGAAAGCGGAGCTCATATTGGAGCTTATACGGTGATGGGCAATTACGGTTGTGTCCAGGAAGGCAGCAGTATTAAGCGGAGCGTCTTATGGGATCATTGTTATCTTGGGGCTAACAGTGAAGTCCGGGGCGCGATTCTGTGCCATCATAACCATTTAAAAGGCAAAAATGCCGTATTCGAAGGGGCGGTTTTGGGTGAAGGCGTTTCCCTGGGCATTAAGAGTATTATCAAACCTCAAGTCAAAGTTTGGCCCGATAAGGCCATTGATAGCGGCACGGTTTTAAATGAGAGCGTCATTTGGGCCAAAAAGTGTTCCCGGAGCTTATTTGGAAATGCCGGAATCAGTGGAACGATTAATCAAGAGATCACGCCAGAACTGACCGCCAAATATGGGGCAGTATTTGGGTCCCGGTTAAAACCCGGGTCGAGAATCGTAGTCAGTTCTGACAACTTCCGGGCCTCCCGGGTCTTCAAACGGGCATTGGTGGCCGGCGTATTGTCTGCCGGAGTTCATGTGTATGACCTTGGAACGATTCCGACCCCGGTAACCAGATATGCATTGGTATCTTTGGGGGCCCAAGGCGGTGTTCATCTGCGCATCGATGATCAAGATGCTGATTCGATTTTGATCGAGTTCTTTGACGATCGGGGTTTAAACATCGATAAGAGCAGCGAACGGGCTATGGAAAACAGTTTCTTAACGGAGGATTTTCCGCGGGCTACCGGTGATACCATGGGCGAAATCGCCTTTGTGCCTCAGTTGATAGAACCTTATCTCCAGGGCATGCTGCCTGAAACATCCGTTAAAGCCATTGCCCAACGGCGGTTCAAGATTGTGGCTTTGTATGAACCCGGGAGTTTGTCGTTGATATTGCCGACCTTGTTCGAGAAATTAGGGTGTGAAGTGATTCCGGGCGAAATGATCCGGGAGGATGCGGTTAACCGGCCCCGTACTCTTCAGGAACTCCTGAATGCATTGAGCCGGGTTGAGGAACTAACCCGGCAACATCGGGCGGACCTGGGGATTATCGTGGACCATAATGCAGAACGCCTTATTTTACTCGATGAAAATGGGGATCTTCTTAAGGAAGAACAATTTATGGCGCTTCTTGCCTATTATGTTTTCAAATATCAACCGGAAGCCTCCATTCCGGCGCCTGTAACAGCGCCTCATGTCCTCGAAGCCTTGGCCAAAGAGTTTCGGGGACGGGTGATCCGGACCAAGGTAAATCCTCGCTCACTGATGGAACGGGAGGCTGAGGAAAGGCTATTTCCAACGCTCTCCGGGGAAAGTTCGTATCATCCGCAGTTTGACGCGGTGTTCAGTTTGGTTAAAATCCTGGAATTATTAGCCCGGGAAAATCTGACCTTGGCAGGTGCTAAACTGTTAATCCCCGATGTGCCCCGGAGATATCAGGAAGTGGACTGCCCCTGGGAGCATAAGGGCAGGATCATGAGGAATCTTTTTGAGGAAAACAAAGAACATCAGGTGGAGATGACGGATGGTTTAAAGGTTTATCACGAGCAAGGCTGGGCATTGGTACTACCCGATGCAGAAGAGCCGGTATTCCGAATTTATGCTGAAGCTGGCAGTTATGAAGAAGCTGATGCTCTGACCCAGATGTATATAAATCGGATTCAGGAGCTGCAGATGGAATGAACTGATTGGTGATGGGATTAGGTCAGGAGATAGTAGTCAGTTGTAGAAGATAGAATATAGGTGACAGAGACAGGCGCATATAAGGTTTACTAAATGGTTCGAGTGGAGTATGATGTTTCTCATGAAACATCCCCCATCGAACCTCCAAACGGCTAATGTACACCCCATAATTTTGAATTTCTCATATACATCTCCTGGGTCCTGACTCCTGGCTCTTGTCTCCTAACCGGAATCCATAATCCGGCATTCAGAACCCGATGGTTCACAATTAAATCATTTTTCCTAATAATACCGAAGAACCTTTCTTGACTTCGGGATAGGCATGTGTTAAAATAATTCATGCGTTACCGAGAGCTCGGAGGAGTGTCCGAGTGGTTTAAGGAGGCGGTCTTGAAAACCGTTGTACCGCAAGGTACCGGGGGTTCGAATCCCTCCTCCTCCGCCAGTTGTTGCAACATTTGCGGTGAGAGGCGAGAGTACGAGCTCGATAGCCGCTTCGTTATTGAACGGTTTGACACCACGGAGAGATACCCAAGCAGGTTGAAGGGGACGGTTTGCTAAACCGTTAGTAGGAGAAATCCTAGCGAGGGTTCGAATCCCTCTCTCTCCGCCACTTCATTTATTCACTATGCGCCCGTAGCTCAGCGGATAGAGTATTTGACTACGAATCAAAGGGTCCCAGGTTCAAGTCCTGGCGGGCGCGCCATAAAAAACAAGTAACGTCGCATATTTGCGGCGTTTTTTTGTGTGCCGTGACAAAAAATCAAATGGTCAACCGTGACAAAACCGTGACAATCATTTTTCGCACACCCAGGAAGGCTACAATTTATATCTTTTCTCAAAAGAAAGAAACCCGCGGATACGCGGGTTTCTTTCTTTTGAGAAAAGTTCACTTTAGGAAGATTTTTTAGAGTCGCTGTTCAGTACATATTTTCGTATGAGAAAACCACTGACGATGCCGCCAATGGCTGCTGCCGAAGCGTGGACATAGTTTCCGGCGGTGCTTTGGATCATCAGGGGATTGTCGGCCAAACGGCCAAAGGTGTTAAATAATATGGATTCGGCGGTCATCGTCAGGAGCATGGCTTTATAAGGAAAATAGTCGGTTCCCCAAATTCTTGCACTGTAATATATGGCCAAACTCAGCCAATAATTAAAGCCAAAAGCCGCCAAAATCCCCAATATCCAGCTGGGTTCTTTCATCCACATCATGCTTAATGCCTCAAAAGCAGTTAAATTCGTAAAACCCAGTTGTTTCATGATCCAGGTGTAGCCTTCCCCAAAAGGCCATCCGACTAACGTAATGATGGTTGACATGAATACTTTATCGCGGCTCATTTCCAAATCCATTTTTCTAGATTTCCAGCTATAATATGTCCTTACCTTAACATGATTATACTCGGAATCTAGGCGTGAGAACCCTTTCCGAACATCTAAAAAAAGGAAAATTGATTTAAACCGAGAAAAAATAATTTGCCGTAAATAAATTAAAAGGAGCCGCTGGCATCGGAGGTAGGACGATGAAAGAGAGGAATTATGCCCTTCTGATTGGGATCGTTGTGACTGTCGCATTATTTTGTTTTTTTCAATGGAGAGTCAGCCAGGATTCTCAATTAACTGCGGAGTTTCAGACGTATGCCAAAGTGAAGAACGGAATGGCTATGGAAGAGGTGGAGGCTCTGCTGGGGCCGCCCCAGTCCGTCCGGAAATCTTCCATAAGCGCCGGGGGCGAAATGAGGATTTATGATATTTATAATCCCAAAATAAAAGGAAAATGGGATTTTAACGCCTATTTATATGTGGATTATGACTCAACGGGCCGGGTTATCCGGACTCGGATTAATGACTAGATATTTTTTTGGGAGTCTCGGAGAGGCATCGATGAGACAGGCAACGACTCCGGCAGGAGTCGTTTTTTGATTGAGGGGTTACGAGTATCCATGGAGGGAATCTCGAGAGTATTTTCCGCTGGGTAATGGGTATTCCGCTCGAAAAGCGAAGGCAGTTTTCGCTGAAAAATTGCAGCCTCAACCGGTTTATTAAAGTAAATGACTATTGGAAGCTGGATACATGGGGAGAAGTGTATTTTGATAGAGGGTGGTGCAGAAATCAATGACTGAAGTGGAGTTCAGAATGATATAAAAAAGATTCGAAGCAGGGGGATTGTTATGAAAAGAAATGGTAAAGTTTTTATTTTGGCATGGGTCATGGTATTTTTTACAATGACTTCTATTGCGTGGTTAAATACGGAGCCTTCTATTCGGGAACAGTCGGATAAGTCACTGACATATTTAACACCTTATTATGGCAGTGCCAAGATGAGTCTTTTTGATAATTCGGTAAAATGGGGATATATTGATAATTTTGGAAAAGTGAAAATTACTCCGCAATTTAATATGGCATATCCGTTTTCGGAGGGACTGGCTTTCGTAAAAACGGAAACAGAAGCGGGATTTATCGATGAAACTGGAAAATTTGTCATTAAATTGGATCCATCCGTATTCGTTCATTCACCTTTTTCAGAAGGACTAGTCGCTGTTTGTATGGATAAATGGGGATTTATGGACAGGAGCGGCAAATTTGTCATTGCTCCAAAATTTGATGAAGCAATAAAGTTTAGCGAAGGATTGGCCAGAGTGGCGATGAACGATAAATGGGGATATATCGATAAATCGGGGGAATATGTCATTAAGCCCCACTTTGATATGGCTTATGAGTTCCGGGAAGGTTTAGCGCTTGTTGAAAAAGACGGACTGTACGGATTTGTTGATAGATCCGGAAAGATGGTTGTAAAGAATAAATATACTGCTGCAGGCGATTTTGTTGAGGGACTTGCAGCCGTTAAATTAAGAGATAAATATGGTTTTATTAATAAGAATGCAGAAGTTGTTATTCAACCCCGATTTGATTGGGTAGGCTCATTTTTCGAAGGTATGGCTGCGGCCAGGGTGGAAGGGAAATATGGGTATATCAATAAAAAAGGCCAATTTGTAATACCTCCGATGTTTGATAATGCTTATCGATTTCTTAACGGCCTTGCTTATGTTAAAGTAAATGGAAAGTGGGGAGTTATTAATAAAGAGGGGCACTTCCTTATTGAATCTCAATTTGATAGGGTTGAAAGCGTAATGATCAATGGCATACCTTTTTCAGGCTGGTACCTTTCCAATATGACACGAGTTATCAAAGGAGACCAGGTTTATTATGTTAACGAAAAAGCACAAATATTTGAGATAAAGGATTAATATTTTTAGCATCGAGCTTTTAGCTCACCTTGGCCCTCTCTTAAAAGGAGAGGGATGATGGAGTGGAAATGAAGGCCTTTAATCTGGTGGGTAACTATGGGTGTTAAAAACATTTTAGTCGGACAAGTTAATCCGGTAAAAAAGATTTAGCAAAAGATTTTCGTAGAGAAATGACGCCTAAAGAAAAAATTCTTTGGCATTATTTGTGTTTAAGGTGAGGAAGGGGAAATGATGATGGAGATTCAAGGAAAGGTTAAACCCGATGGTATCGTTGGAAAACCGGTTATTGAAAAATCTACCGTAAGGCCTTGGGCGCGTTTTTTTGCGAGAACAGTGGACATTTTAACCTCAATATTAATAATTAAACTTATTCTTCTGTATATCGATCCTTGCGGGCTAATTGAAGCGAATTCCCCCGTTCATTTGGAATATGATTTTGCTGATGGTTATCATGTTGGTCGTTGAGCCATCCAAATATATTTCTTCCAAAGGACTTATGGAAAATGGTTATCGGCATCAGGGTATCGAAAAGTTCGGGGAAAAAATTTCATTGGGCCAGGCTTTCAATTGAAACAGGCTGGTTTGGTTATACGGCTTTGCCGTATGTTTGCTCATTATAAGAGTCATATCCATGTTGAGAACCTATCAAAAGTTAACCGATACTGGCACGACTTTATAGGATAGAAGATACGGATTCGCCATCGAACACTCAAAGATTAAAGGCTGGGCTTTATTTGCCAGCGTTCTGGGGGTTTTCCTCATTTCCGCTTATATCGGTTGATACGTATATGTTCATCCGGTCAGAGATAACTGTGACGTTGGCGGAATTCCGAAGGGGAGCATTGTTGCTCCCTTTTAAATACGTAACTGAAATAGGCCGGGTTTTCAAAGCCGCAGAGCTGAGCGATGCGGGAAATGGGCTCTGAGGTCCGGACCAAAAGTTCTTTGGCACGGTTGAGACGGATGTGATTGAGATAGGCATTGGGTGTTATGCCGAACGTCTCCGTAAAGATTCGGTGAAAATACGTAGGGCTCAGTTCCGTGACTTTGGCGATATCTTCAAGACAAATCCGGGCAGTGAAATTGTTGTGCAGGTGGTCGATGCACCGTTTCAGTCGTGCATAATGAGGAGAATTGGGAACAGGTTTACGATGCAGGGTAATATCCTGATAGATATCATGGAGCAGTCGTAAAATCAATGAACGGAGGATCACCGGCGAGAAGGGGTGATAGTTGATCCGTTCGGTAAAGATATGGTCGAAGACCGCCTGATAATGATCGGTGGCATCCGGGTGAAAGATGGTGGGAATCCCATCTAAAAAAGGACAGCTGTAATAAGGTTGAAATTGGGTTTGACGGTTAAAATCATAGGTTTCAATGGACTTTCCGGATGTGCCGGTGAGGTCAAAACAGATTAAATAACAACTATAGGGCATGATCCCTTGGGTGATCTGGCCGGGCCGGCGAAAGACGACATCTCCCGGCTGGAGAGGATATTCCTTTCCGTCCAGATACATGGCGCCTTCGCTGAAAATAATAAACTCCAATTCATAATCGTATACATAGCGTCTGTTCAGGCGATGGGTCTTCGGGAGTACCCCGTCGCGGTTAAAAATGGTTGCTTTCAGCAATGTCGGAGCAAAATCATGAACGTCAACGGGAATAACCGGCGGGGATAGCGGTTTCATGGTGAGACCTCCTTCGTCTTTTGTCTTGCGCACCATCTTATCATAAGATTTCGAAAGAATAAATAAGATTGCATATCGAAATTCGTAAAATTTAGTGATAGCATAAATGTCGAGAACATAACATTTCGAAAACGAGATGGGTGACAAGGAGGAGCGGGCATGACAAAAATTGTCAATCCGATATTGCGGGGTTTCCATCCGGACCCGTCGATTCTGCGGGTCGGCGATGATTATTACATTGCCACATCGACTTTTGAATGGTTTCCCGGGGTACAGATTTACCATTCCAAGGATTTGATTCATTGGAAGTTGGTGGCCCGTCCGTTAAATCGCATATCACAGTTGGATATGCGTGGCAACTTAAATTCCGGGGGCATCTGGGCGCCCTGCCTGACTTATGATAATGGCGTCTTTTATCTGGTTTATACGGATGTGAAGTCGAAAGGGACCATCTTTAAGGATACTCACAATTATTTGGTGACCGCCACTGATGTTTTGGGAGAATGGTCGGATCCGATTTACTTAAATTCAAGCGGCTTTGATCCCTCCCTTTTTCATGATGACGACGGCCGGAAATGGCTGGTGAATATGCTTTGTGATTACCGTAAAGGCCAGAACCGTTTTGCCGGGATCGTCTTGCAGGAATACTCTCCGAAAGAAAAACGGCTGGTAGGGCCGATTTACAATATTTTTAAAGGGACGGAATTAGGGAAGACCGAAGGGCCCCATCTTTATAAATGGTTCGGCAAATATTATCTGCTGACGGCGGAAGGTGGGACCGGCCTGGGGCATGCGGTGACGATGGCCCGGGCGGACAAGATTACCGGGCCATACGAAGTAGACCCGCAAAATCCTATTCTTACGGCTGCCAAGGATCCGACGTGGCCTTTACAACGGGCGGGCCATGCGGATATTGTGGAAACCCAAAACGGTGAATGGTATATGGTGCATCTTTGCGGCCGCCCCATTCCTACCCGGGGGCGCTGTGTATTGGGACGGGAGACGGCGCTTCAAAAGGTCTGTTGGACTCCGGATGGCTGGTTGCGGCTGGAGACCGGCGGCAATAAACCTCAAGTGGAAGTCCCTGGGCCAAATCTGCCGGAACATCCGTGGGAGCCGGAACCGGCTCGGGATGATTTTGACAGCCCTCAGCTGAATATCCATTTTCAAACGTTACGGGTTCCACTGGGGGAAGATTCCCTTTCATTGACTGAGCGCAAAGGATATTTGCGATTAAAAGGCCGGGAGTCACTGACGTCTAAATTCCATCAAAGCCTGGTGGCCCGAAGGCAGCAAGCCTTCTGCTATACTGCTTCCACCTGCGTCGAATTTGAACCGGAAACTTTTCAGCAGATGGCGGGATTGGTTTGTCTGTACGATACCCAAAACTTTTATTATCTTCGGATATCCCACGATGAAAAGTTGGGAAAATGTCTGGGAATCATTACGGCGCAGAACAACAATTTTGACCAACCGGTGGAGGATATTTCCATCGAAGGATGGCAACGTTGTTATCTCCGGGTAAAAGTGGATTATGATCGTTTACAGTTCTATTATTCGGCCGACGGATCGGAATGGCGGAAGATCGGGCCGGTCTGCGATGCCAGCACTTTATCGGATGAGTATTGTATGGAAGGGCAGTTTACCGGAGCTTTTGTCGGGTTGTGCTGCCAAGACCTTTCCGGCCGACGCAAACATGCCGACTTTGATTATTTCGAATATATTGAACGGGAATTGGAAGAGGAATAAGATATTAAATATTACCACATGAGAGCACAGGAAACTGTGCTCTTTTTATTTTGCCGGTTCATATTCGGTTTGGAAATGGCGAACCCTATGGATATCACTTGCTAAAGGGGAAGAAAATATGGGAAAAAACGAATCCGTATCCATCGTTCTCTGCGGCGAAGCGGGGCAGGGAATTCAAACCATTGAAGCGTTTTTAATTCGACTGTTTAAAGCGGCTGGGTATCCTGTCTTTGCTACAAAGGAGTATATGTCCCGGATCCGTGGCGGCAGCAATTCCACGGAAATTCGGGTGTCTTCCCGGCCGGTGGCGGCTTATGTGGATCGCATCGATCTTTTAATTCCTCTGGATGCTGATGCGCTGTCTCATCTGGAGAGGCGGATAACATCCAATACGATAATATTGGGCGAAGCTGCAAAAATTAAGCCTCCGGAGCATAGGCCGGTGATTGATATACCTTTTTCGCGAATTGCAGCGGAAATTGGAAATCCCATTTATGCCAACAGTGTGGCCGGCGGGGTGGTGGCCGGTTTGTTCGGATTGGATTTGGCGCTGGTCACAGAAGAAATAGAAGGTTTTTTTGGTGTTAAAAGTCCCGATATCATTCAGAAAAATAAAGAGGCGGCCGTCAAAGGGTTTCATTTGGGGAAAGAATTGCGCGAGACCGGGCGGGTAGTCTTTGAAATCCGTCCGGAAGCGGCGGTATCTGATGACATCATCGTCAGCGGATCGGAAGCGGTGGCTCTGGGCGCCCTTGCAGGAGGATGTAATTTCGTCGCCGCATATCCCATGTCGCCGGGTACGGGTGTACTGACAATTTTAGCACAACATGCCCGGGAGTTTGCCATCGTTGCGGAGCAGGCCGAAGACGAGATCAGCGCTGTAAATATGGCTTTAGGGGCTTGGTACGCCGGGGCGCGGGCGATGGTGACCACATCCGGTGGAGGGTTTGCGTTAATGACCGAAGGGATTAGCCTGGCGGGAATGATCGAATCGCCTTTGGTGGTCCATGTGGCCCAACGGCCGGGACCGGCCACAGGGTTGCCTACCCGGACGGAACAAGCCGACTTGGATCTGGTACTCTATGCCGGACATGGCGAGTTTCCCCGGATTATTTTGGCGCCGGGCAATCTCAGTGAGGCGTTTTACGTCGCTCAAAAGGCCTTTCAGTTGGCTGATGAGTACCAGGTGCCGGTCTTTGTCCTCACGGATCAGTTTTTGGTAGACACCTATTATAATGTTCCCAGGTTTGCTCTTGATCGGGTGTCCATAAAGCCGCAAATTGTGGAGACGACGCAGGATTACCGCCGTTATGTATTGGCTCCTGACGGGATTTCGCCCAGGGGGATTCCGGGGTATGGCACGGGGCTGGTCGGAGTCGACAGCGATGAACATGACGAGGCCGGCCATTTGACCGAAGATTTGGAATTGCGCGTTCGAATGCAGCAAAAACGCATGCGTAAACTGGAGGCAATCCGGAAAGCGGCCGACAGGCCAAAACTGATGGGCAACGAAGACTACCAAACGCTGGTCGTCGGGTGGGGCTCCTCCATGGAAGTGATCAAAGAGGCGTTGGCCGAGATTGACCGGCCGGAGCTCGCGGGGTTGCATTTTACCTGGGTTTATCCGCCGGCTCCGGAAGCGATTCATTATTTGAGACAGGCGGAACGCATCATTATGGTGGAAAACAATTCCACCGGACAATTTGTCAAGCTTCTTCATGCGGAGTTTGGAGTGGCGGTTGACCACAGGATTTTAAAATATAACGGATTGCCTTTCTCAGTAGAAGAGCTTGTTCGTGAAATTGTAACGATCTTGACAGAGGAGTGAAGATGATGGGTGTCGAACTTTATCAAAATAAAGTGACGGATATCAGCTGGTGCCCCGGTTGCGGTAATTTCGGCATATTGAAGCTTTTAAAAGAAACATTCCATGAACTGAATATTAAGCCTGAAGAACTGGTGATGGTCTCCGGAATCGGGCAGGCGGCCAAAACCCCTCATTATTTACGGTGCCATTTTTTCAATGGATTGCACGGGCGGGCATTACCGGCAGCCACTGCCATTAAGGCGGCCAACCCGACATTGACCGTCATCGCCGAAAGCGGTGACGGAGATATGTACGGCGAAGGGGGCAATCATTTTATCCATGCTATTCGCCGTAATCCGAACATTACCAATATTGTTCATAACAACATGGTATACGGATTGACCAAGGGACAGGCCTCCCCTACCAGCGAACGGGGGTTTAAAACCCCGGTCCAACTATACGGTGTGGCCAATGAACCGTTTAATCCGATTGCCGTTGCGTTGGCGCTGGATGCTTCCTTTGTCGCCCGGGCATATGTGGGCGATGCGACTCAGACCAAAGCCATTCTCAAACAGGCGATTACCCATCGCGGTTATGCGTTGGTGGATATACTCCAGCCCTGTGTCACTTTTAATAAACACAACACCTATCAGTGGTTTAGAGAACACACCTATTACCTGGAAGACGACTATGATCCGACCGATCGGGTGGCGGCTTTTGCCCGGGCTTTGGAAACCGAGAGGTTGCCATTGGGCGTTTTTTATATTCATCCGAAAGCAACCTTTGAAGACCATCTCAGCATGACAGACGGGCAGAATGAACCGTTGTTCCGCAAGGAACCGGATCTGGCTAAATTGACGGAGTTGCTAAGAACGAAACAATAGGCCACCGATGAGGTGGCCTTTTAAGGAGGAATGTATATGTATGCTGTTCAACAAATTGCGCCGCAGATCTATTGGGTAGGCGGCAATGACCGTCGGTTGGAACGCTTTGAGAACATGTTCCCACTGCCAAACGGGGTTGCATATAATTCCTATCTGATTATGGATGATAAGACAGTGCTGCTGGATACCGTGGATTCGTCGATCAGCGCTTTATTCCTGGAAAATGTGGCTCATGTTCTCAACGGGCGGCCGTTGGATTTTCTGGTGGTCAATCATATGGAACCGGATCATTGCGCCAATATCGAGCAATTGGTGCGGCGTTATCCGGAGGTCAAAATCGTCGGAAATCAAAAAACGTTTCAGTTTATCGAGCAATTTTATCAAATGCGGCTTCAACAGAATTTCCATTTGGTCCAGGAAGGAGACGAACTTCCGCTGGGCCGCCATACCCTTACGTTTTTTACAGCACCGATGGTACATTGGCCGGAAGTTATGTTCACCTATGAAAAGACGGAACGGATTTTATTCTCGGCGGATGCATTCGGATCTTTCGGGGCTCTCAACGGGAATTTGTTTAATGACCAGACGGATTTTGAAGGGTTTTATTTAGATGAAGCCCGGCGTTATTATACTAATATTGTCGGTAAATACGGAGCACAGGTTCAAGCAGCGTTTAAGAAATTAGCCGAGACTGAGATCCGTATGATTTGCCCGCTGCACGGGCCCGTATGGCGTTCTAATTTATCCTATATTTTGGACAAGTATCAACACTGGAGCCAATATCTCCCGGAAAAGAACGGGGTAGTGCTGGCTTATGCGTCCATGTACGGTAATACGGAAAATGTGGTCAACGTATTGGCATCCAAGCTTTCCGAGCGGGGCGTAACCGACATGCGGATATACGATGTATCGAAAACCCATCCATCGTATATCATCGCGGATGCCTGGAAATACAGCCATCTGGTGTTGGCTGCCCCCACATACAATATGGGATTGTATTATGCCATGGATTCCTTGATCCGGGAGATGGCAGCCTTACAGTTACAAAAACGCAAAGTGGCGTTGATCGCCAATTATACCTGGGCGCCTTCGGTTGCCGTCAAAGCGATGCAGACTCTGATTGGACAGATGAAAGAGATGGAGTTCATCGGAACGCCGTTTGAGATTAAATCAGCAATGAAACCCGAACAAGAAGCGGAATTGGATAAATTGGCCGATGCAATTTGTGCTTCAGGGGCCATTGAATGAGAAGAGGGATTCCTCAAGAAGGAATCCCTTAAAAACTTTTATGAATAACCCTAATTGTAGGAGGAATTTAGCCATTGGCAAGGAATTAATTAGTCAATAAATGTATAATAATTGTCAATTAGCAATATTTTTATAATAATATTGTTAAATTCGGCAATTATTAGCATGAATTTCATGGCATCCGTAGGAGGTATTGATTGATGAAACATTTAAGATGTTTAATTGCCAAGATCTTGCTGGGAGTTTTGCTCTTGGCTGTGGCCTTGGCCGGCGTATGGGCGGCTGCTGACGGATCCGCTATCCGTGTATATTTAGCCGGTGACTCTACAGTCAAGTCTTACGGCCCAAGCCGCGGCGAAGGTGGTTGGGGTGAGTTTCTCCAATATTATTTCGACAGTAGTAAAGTAATGATCGTAAATAAGTCGGAAGGGGGCCGCAGTTCCCGCTCGTTTATTAACGAAGGTCGGTTGAAAAATATCATGGATGAAATCCGCCCCGGTGATTATCTGTTTATTCAGTTTGGCCACAATGATTGTGCCTATGATCCGGCCAATCGTCTGGAACGTTATACGCCGGTAGGTATTCCCGATGCCAACGGTATTTATCCGGTGACGCCCGGAACGCTGGTGGAGACTCCGGCCGAATTGATCAAGTCCAAACCGTTGCACGGGAAGACCTATTATGCCCACGACAGCGGTGGTACGTTCAAATGGTTCTTAAAACAATATATCGATGCGGCCCGGTCCAAAGGGGCTGTCCCGGTTTTGGTCACCCCGGTTTCCAGGATGTATTTCAGCGGAACGGTCATCAGAGATCATCATGATGACAATACCAGCCGCGGTAATGCATATGTTATTGCCGTCCAACAGTTGGCAACCGTGGAGAATGTCCTTTGCATCGATATGTTTGGGGTTACCAAGGCGATGTATGAACGGATGGGAGAAGCGGAGGCTTCTAAGCTGCATTTTATGAAGAATAACGGCTCACTGGATAAAACCCATTACAATAAATACGGCGGATTTTATGTCGGCGGGTTGATGGCTGAGGAAATTAAGAAAGCTAATATCAGCATTTCTCCGTATGTTCTCGAAAAGCCTTCCCAAACGGTTTCACCGGAATCCGGGAAATAAGGATTTAAGCCAGCCATTGGTTAAGGGGTTTCCTATCAAGGGAACCCCTTTTTCATGTTTGAAAAGGAAAGTTTGGAGGAATGTCGAACCATCGGATGGATTGATATTTAGGAAGGCAGCCCAACTACCGATTATTTAAACGGGGAGAATGGTGATGCATTGTCGATGGTTTATCGTTTTAATTCTCATTGGGATGATGCTCGGCCTTTGGGGTGAACCGGCATCGGCTGCCGACCTGCCCGGCGCATCTTTGGCGGGACTCGTGGAAGAGTATTGGAATGATACCTGTTATATTTTGAGTGCTCCGGCCAGATGGGAAGGGCGGGACTGGCTGGGTGCGGGTTTGGTATTGAGTACCGCCCTGGCGTTATATGAATCGGATGAAGACATTCAACGCCATTTCCGGAACCATCGGAATTCGACCATGGACAATGTGTCCGATTTTGCTGAGAACTTCGGGGATGTCACTATGGTCTTGCCTGCACTGGCTTTGGCATACGGTTACGGGAAATATAGCGGCAATTCCGAACTTCAGACCGCCTCGCTGCTCAGCATCGAAAGTGTGGTTATCAGCAGCGGCTTTACCGTCGGTTTAAAAATGTTTACCCACCGTTCGCGGCCATATACCGGTGAAGGTCATGACAGATGGGACGGGATAAGCGGTTCGTTTTCCGATAAAAAACTGTCATTCCCTTCAGCTCATTCGGCAGCTGCTTTCGCTACGGCGACTGTCTTTGCTACGGTTTATAAGGATCGGCCCTGGGTACCTTATGTTGTGTACGGTTTGGCATCGATGACGGCATTATCGCGGATTTATGATGATAAGCATTGGGCTTCTGATGTTTTTGTGGGGTCGGTCATCGGTTGGTATTCGGCTAAACAGGTCCTGGCCCGACGACCTCAGTCGGAAAATAACCGGATAACGTGGATGCCTACCGTCGTTCCTGACGGAGTGGGGGTAATGTTTCGGTATCACTTTTAATATTGGCGGGATTTGTGATTTACGGCCGACAGGAATACCAACAAACAAGAAATTTATGGTTTTAAAAGAAGGTATTGGCAATACAAAAGCCGAAATATAATATTCGGTGAATAAGATTTCTGAGGGGATGGCAGATTGAAACGGTATTTGTTGTTGATTACAGTCTTGTTGTTGGTGGGGGTTTGCACTCCGGTGTTGGCGGGAAGCTTGGATTTTACTTTGGAGAACCAGACCGGGATGGATTTTTTCGAAATCTATCTCTCGCCATATACTTCAGATGATTGGGAAGAGGAAATCCTTCAAGGCGATATCTTTTTGGACGGCGAATCCATCGATATCGTCTTCGAGGAACGGCCGGAAACGTATTGGGATTTGATGGTTACCGATGCTGACGGTAATACCTATATCTGGCGGAAATTTAACCTTAAAGAGATTAGCCGGATTACCCTATATTATGACGGAAAAGAAGTATGGGCGGAATATGAATAATTCCGTCCGATGCCCGAATAATAACGATAGGCAAGATTATTCGTAGGCAAATCAAGGTGGAAATTTAATCGTTACTGAGTGGTAATTCGAAATGATATGTTACGCTTATGTAAAGCTGTAAAAAAGTTAAATAAATAATTAACCTGCATTTTCTTGTTATTTAATCCGTTTAAGATTACAATTGTTGCTTGTACAGGATTAAATATACAAATATGGAGGTTAATTGGAATGAAAAAATGGATTGTTGCATTACTTGTTGCCACTCTGTCGCTTCTGGCGATCACGGCATTCGCTGCTGAGAATGTGGTCGAGGTGATTCCGGATGGGTGGGATAGCCCTGTAAAAGATGTTCTTAGCAGTAATGGAATTGTATTAGAAAGCGTCAGCATCAAAGAGAAGACGTCTTATACTTTTTATGTATGGATTCCTAAAGGTTTATCATTAGAAAACGAAGCTTATTTTACAAAATTGGTCCAAGATGTTGCCAGTGCCCATAAATTCCAAAGTTTTCGGATGGAAGACACCAGTAACGAGATTTTTATTGACGTCGATTGCAAAGCAGGTAAAATCAATAGCGTCGTGTATAATAACAACAAGAATTATTTCGCCGACCTGAAAGCGTTAAAAGAGAAAGAAAAACAGTTTGCTGCAGCGATAATGAAAGCTGTGCCCGAATTAAACGAGTTGGCAAAAGAAGTAGAGAGACGTCAGGCCAAATTGGTCATTCGGATGGAACGGGAACCTCTGGCTGACGGTGCCGACAAATACGAGAAAGATTTCTACCTGATGGTTATCGCTCAAGATAAAGACGGTGTTGAATTTTATATTGATGAATGCCTGATCAGTAAGGACGGCAAGACCATCGTTTGGTATGATGCAAGCAGCGACAAATATGTGACGGCTGCCGAATGGAATGAAAAGATGAAGGCTAAGCCGTGGACGTTGGAATAGTCTTTCCGAAGGTTCAACCCGCCGGTGTTTTCCTGACCGGCGGGTTTTAGCTTTGTTACGGGACTCTGCGGGAAGGACGAGTTCATGTTAAATTTTTAAGTGGAAAGGAATTGGGAGAGGAATGGAGAAATTATCTTAATTATAAGTGAATACAGTTCATAGGATATAGGGAACGCCTATGCGAATTAAAGAGTTATTTTGCAAACGGAGGCCGGTTTTTTCGTTTGAAATTTTCCCGCCAAAACCGGATTATCCCATAGAAACCGTTTATGAAACCGTTGAGCGGTTGCATGGATTCCGGCCCGATTTTATCAGCGTTACATATGGGGCGGGAGGCTCTAATCGGGGGCGGACGGTCCGGATTGCGGAGCATATCAAGAAGACGTACCGGATTGAAACCATGGCGCATTTAACGTGTGTGGGGCATTCGCCTGCCGAGTTGGATCAGATTATTGGCCAGTTGAAGGAAGCCGGTATCGAAAATGTGTTGGCTTTACGGGGCGACCCTCCGCGCGACCGGCCCGATTTTGAATTTAAATCCGATCGGTATCGTTATGCCGGCCAATTGGTTCAACATCTCCGGAGATATGATCATTTTTGTATCGGCGCCGCTGCGTACCCGGAAGGGCATCCGGAGTGCGAAACGTGGGAAGAGGATTGGTTACACCTCCGGGATAAAGTCAATGCCGGAGTTGATTTTTTAGTAACCCAGTTGTTCTTCGACAACCGTATTTTTTATCATTTTAAAGAAAATCTGTTGCGTTTGGGCGTCAATATTCCGGTATCCGCAGGGATAATGCCTGTTTTAAACGTAAATCATATCAAAAGGATGGTATATTTGTCGGGAGCTTCCATCCCTGCGAAGTTATTGCTGTTGTTTGATAAATATGAAGATAAGCCCGAAGATTTTGAAAAGGCCGGTTTGGAATATGCCATCAACCAAATTAACGCGTTGATCCGAAACGGCGTGGAAGGGATTCATTTATATACCATGAACAAGGCGGAACAAACCCGGGTGATTATGGAAAACGTGGATTGGTCTGCTTCGCCGGAGGAAGAGTAGCGATGAAAAACAGTGATACCAATAAGGAGCTGAAAATGCTGGTCGGCCGGGCGGCTGCGGCTCTGATTCAGGACGGCATGGTGTGCGGTTTGGGAACCGGATCGACGGCAGCCTGTATGATTGAAGAACTGGGTCGCAGAGTCCGTGAGGAACGGTTGCAAATCGTCGGCGTACCGACCTCGTTCCAGTCCAGAATTTTATGCCGGAAATACGGCATTCCCACCCGGGATATTCAGGATTGTGCCGAATTGGATTTGGCCATTGACGGAGCGGATGAAGTGGACCCGCAGCTAAATCTGATAAAAGGCGGGGGAGCTGCCCATACTCGGGAAAAGATCGTCGCGGCGATGGCCAAAGAATTTATCGTGATTGTGGACCAATCAAAGCTGGTCAGCCGGTTGAATCAAAGTTTTCCTATACCGGTCGAAGTGGTGCCGGAGGCGCTCCGTTTTGTTCAAGACGTGATTGGCCGTTTGGGAGGAGAATGTCAGCTCAGAATGGGTTTGCGTAAAGATGGCCCGGTTATCACCGATAACGGCCAATTTGTGCTGGATGTTCAATTCCCGCCAACCGCTGATCTGCGGGAAATTGACCGGGTATTGCATCATACCCCGGGAGTGGTCGAGACCGGTCTGTTCTTTGATCTGGCCCGGAAGGTCTTGGTAGGCTATGCGGCTTCCTTTGAAGTGAAGACGTTGGTGAAATAAAGGTATGATTATCAAAAGATTGATTGATAATGATAAGATCGAGGTGTCTTTATGGCTGAATTGACAGACGGTAAAATCGTGCCGGTAGTTTTAGAAGAAGAGATGAAAAAATCCTTCCTCGATTATGCGATGAGCGTCATCGTTGACCGGGCGCTTCCCGACGTGCGGGACGGATTGAAACCGGTGCACCGACGCATTTTATATGGAATGTATGAGTCGGGGGCTACGCCGGACAAACCCTATCGCAAATCCGCCCGTATCGTCGGTGATGTTATGGGCCGGTACCATCCGCACGGCGACGCGGCCATCTATGATGCGATGGTACGGATGGCTCAGGACTTTTCTTATCGTATGATGCTGGTGGACGGTCATGGCAATTTCGGTTCAGTGGATGGGGATTCGGCTGCGGCCATGCGGTATACCGAGTCCCGGATGTCCAAGATTGCCATGGAAATGCTGGCGGATATCGATAAAAAGACGGTGGATTTTCGTCCCAACTTTGATGAAAGTTTGGAAGAACCGGTGGTTTTGCCGTCCCGTTTTCCGAATCTTTTGGTCAACGGTGCATCGGGGATTGCCGTGGGCATGGCCACCAATATCCCGCCGCATAATCTGGGAGAGGTTATCGACGGCGCGGTATTGTTAATTGATAACCCTGATGCGGATGATAAGGAATTAATGCGCGTGGTGAAAGGGCCCGATTTCCCCACCGGTGGGATTATCCTGGGGCGGGAGGGGATCCGTAACGCCTATACCACCGGCCGGGGTTCGATAAAAGTCCGAGCGAAGGCGGAGATTGAGGAGATGCCCGGCGGAAAAAGCCGGATTGTGGTAAAAGAGATTCCTTATCAAGTGAATAAAGCCCGTTTGGTGGAGCAAATCGCGGATCTGGTCCGGAATAAAGTCATCGACGGGATCACCGATCTCCGGGACGAATCAGACCGGACCGGAATGCGGATCGTGATTGAGCTGCGCCGGGATGTGAATCCCAATATTCTGCTGAACCAATTGTATAAACATACGATGATGCAGCAGAATTTTGGCGTGATTATGCTGGTGTTGGTGGACAATCAGCCGAAAGTGCTGTCTCTCCGTGAAATTCTCAAGCATTATCTGGACCATCAGCGGGATGTTTTAACCCGGCGGACCCAATTTGATCTGGAGAAAGCGGAAGCCCGGGCCCATATTCTTGAAGGCTTGAGAATTGCGTTAGATCATATTGACGCCGTGATCCAATTAATCCGCAATTCGCGGACGGTTGACATTGCCCGGGAAGGGTTAATGTCTAAGTTCGGGCTCAGCGAAAAGCAAGCCCAGGCCATTTTGGATATGCGGCTGCAACGTCTGACCGGTTTGGAACGGGACAAGATCGAAGAAGAATATGCCACCTTATTAAAAGAGATTGCATATTACAAAGACTTATTGTCAGACGTACACAAGATAATGATGGTTGTGAAAGAAGAATTGCTGGCCATCAAGGAAAAGTATAATGATCCGCGCCGGACGCAGATTACAGCCAATGATGGAGATTTTGCGGATGAGGACTTGATTGCGGATGAAGATATTGTGGTGACCATCACCCATATGGGTTACATTAAACGAATGCCGGTATCCACCTACCGTAATCAACGCCGGGGTGGCCGCGGCATCATGGGGATTACCACCAAAGAAGAGGACTTCGTGGAGCACCTGTTCGTCAGTTCCACCCATGAGAATATCTTGTTCTTTACCAACCGTGGCCGGGTTTATCAGTTGAAAGGCTATGAGATTCCGGAAGCTGGTCGGCAGGCCCGGGGGACGGCCATCATCAACCTAATTCAGGTGGAGTCGGGCGAGCGGGTGAATGCGGTCATTCCCATTAAAGAGTTTAAAGAAGAATGTAATCTGTTGATGGGGACCAAAAATGGTGTCGTTAAAAAGACGGCTTTAAATGAATTTGCTTCCATCCGTAAAGGCGGCCTCATTGCCATTAATCTGGACGAAAATGACGAATTAATCGATGTCAGCCTGACCGACGGGAAGCAGGAAGTGGTCATGGTTACCCGGCTGGGGCAAGCCATCCGTTTCCCTGAAACCGATGTCCGGCTGATGGGCCGTACCGCCCGTGGCGTACGCGGCATTACCTTGGATGAAGGGGACCAGGTTGTAGGGATGGAAATCGTTCGGGAATCCGCCGATTTATTGGTCATTTCCGAACAAGGCTTTGGGAAACGGACCGCACTTTCCGAATATCGGGTTCAGTCCCGCGGAGGTAAGGGCATTAAAACTATGAAACTGCGGGAGCGGAACGGGGTGATCGTGGGAGCAAAGGTGGTTTCCGAGAATGACGAATTGATGGTTATTACTGCGGAAGGCCTGATCTTGCGTACCAGTGTCCAGGATATTTCCAAGACCGGCCGGGATACCCAAGGGGTACGGATTATTCGGCTGGAGGAAAATGATCGGGTGGTGACGCTGGCCCGGGTTGTCGCGACGGATGATAAAGATGAAGAGGACGGTTCCGAAACGGACGAATAAAGCGCCTAGTGGCGCTTTTTTTTACAGGGATAAATTACAGGCAAGCATCTGTCGAAGGTGGGAATATGAAACGGTTTGACCAGGGAAAGCTATGACCCTGACGGAACGAAGGAGTTCATTTAATGTTAACTTTGGCGGGGCTCTGAGAGGGGTTGCAGCTATTGCGTCAAGGGGTTAATTATTGTAAAATAAATTAAATTAAAAATTGGATGTTATTGCGGAGGTTGGTCAGATGGAGACAGGGACAGTGAAAGTCAAACGTGGCCTGGCTGAAATGCTCAAAGGCGGCGTTATTATGGATGTTACAACGGTTGAACAGGCGAAGATCGCTGAAGAAGCGGGTGCCGTTGCCGTTATGGCGCTGGAGCGGGTTCCGGCCGATATTCGGGCGGAAGGCGGCGTGGCTCGGATGTCTGACCCGGAAATGATTCTCAAGATTATGGATGCGGTTTCCATTCCGGTTATGGCTAAAGCCCGGATCGGCCATTTTGTGGAGGCTCAGATCCTGGAAGCCCTGGAAATCGACTATATTGATGAGAGCGAAGTTTTAACGCCTGCAGATGAGTTATATCATATTAATAAACATGCATTTAAAGTTCCGTTTGTTTGCGGTGCCCGTAATCTTGGCGAAGCGTTGCGTCGGATCGGCGAAGGTGCGGCCATGATTCGGACTAAAGGAGAAGCGGGAACCGGTGACGTGGTTGAAGCGGTTCGCCATATCCGTCAGGTTAACGAAGATATCCGCCGGGTAGTGTCGGCTTCTCCGGAAGAGTTAATGACCATTGCCAAAGAGTTGGGGGCTCCGTATGAACTGGTCTTAGAAGTGAAAGAGTTGGGCCGGTTGCCGGTGGTGAACTTTGCAGCCGGTGGAATTGCCACTCCGGCGGATGCGGCGTTGATGATGCAATTGGGCTGCGACGGTATTTTTGTCGGATCGGGAATTTTCAAATCGGATAATCCGTATAAACGGGCCAAAGCCATCGTCGAGGCGACCGCCCATTACAACGATGCCAAGTTGCTGGCCAAGGTTTCCGCCGGAATCGGGACGGCCATGCGCGGCATGAATATCGGGGCGATGAAAGAAGAAGAAAAAATCGCCGGCCGTGGATGGTAAAGCGGTAGGGACCATCCATGTATGGCCCGTATGATATAGCAGGAGCAGTAGGGGTCACACATGTGTGACCCGTACAGTAAGGTGTAAGTCAGTATTAAGGAGATTTTCAAGATGAAAATTGGCGTTTTGGCCCTGCAGGGGGCGGTTCGGGAACATTGCCAAGCGATCCGGGCCTGCGGCGCAGAACCGGTTGAAATAAAATATGTTGATCAACTTCAAGAAATCGACGGGTTAATCATTCCCGGCGGAGAAAGCACGACTGTGGGAAAACTCATGGTCCGTCACGAGATGATTGAACCATTACAGCGGATGGGTGCGGAAGGCTTTCCCGTCTTCGGGACCTGTACCGGACTGATCTTATTGGCGAAAGATATTCATGGCAGCGATCAGCCGCGGCTTGGTTTAATGGATATGACGGTGGAGCGGAATGCTTTTGGCAGACAAATTGCCAGTTTTGAGATGGATTTATCCATTCCGGAGATTGGCGGGCCTGATTTTCATGCGATTTTTATCCGGGCGCCGTATATCAGCCGCGTAGGTCCGGGGGTTCGCGTCCTGGCCGAGTATGAGGGCAAGATCTTGATGGCTCGGGAAAACAATCTTTTGGCCGCGGCATTTCATCCTGAATTAACCGAAGATCTTCGGATTCACCGTTATTTTTTGGAGATCGTTTCCAATTATATAAAATAACAGCTATAAGCTCCGTCATTTTGGCGGAGTTTAAATTTTTTGTAAAAGGTCTTTCGAATGGGGGGAAAATACGGTATTATAGGAAGGTAGTGAACTATGTCCGCTCCATCGGAGATTTGGATATTATAAGTTTTTAAGAAGTATTCAAAAACAAGGGGGAACAGTAATGGCTAAAAAAGTCACGATTGACGGGAATACCGCCGCTGCCCACGTTGCGTATGCGTTTAGCGATGTTGCCGCCATCTATCCGATTACGCCTTCGTCGCCCATGGCTGAAGTGATTGACGAATGGGCTGTTAAAGGTCGTAAAAATCTTTTCGGACAGACTGTTCGGGTTGCAGAAATGCAATCTGAGGCCGGTGCTGCCGGTGCTGTCCATGGTTCATTGGCCGCCGGTGCGTTAACTTCGACCTTTACCGCATCCCAAGGGCTGCTGCTGATGATTCCGAATATGTATAAGATTGCCGGTGAGTTATTGCCCTGTGTGTTCCATGTATCGGCCCGGGCATTGGCAACGCATGCGTTGTCCATTTTTGGCGATCATTCGGATATCAATGCAACCCGTCAAACCGGTTTTGCTTTATTGGCTTCCGCTTCGGTTCAAGAGGTTATGGACCTTGCGTTGGTCGCTCATTTGGCTACCTTGGAAACCAGGGTGCCGTTCCTGCACTTCTTTGACGGGTTCCGGACCTCTCACGAAATTCAAAAAATCGAAGAAATCTCCTATGAAGATATGGCCAAATTGGTTGACTGGGATGCTGTCGCCAATTTCCGCGCCCGTGCGCTCAATCCGGAACATCCACATCAAAAAGGTACGGCTCAGAACCCGGATATTTACTTCCAAGGCCGTGAAGCCTCCAATCCGTTCTATGCTGCTACGCCGGGCGTGGTTGCACGGATTATGGCCGAAGTGGGCAAGTTGACCGGCCGGAATTACAAACCCTTTGATTACGTCGGTGCGCCGGATGCTGAACGGATTATCATCTGCATGGGTTCGGGTTGTGAAACCGTTGAAGAGACCGTGAACTACCTGAATGCCAGAGGCGAAAAAGTTGGCTTGATCAAAGTACGGCTCTATCGTCCGTTCTCCGCTGAACACTTCCTGAGCGTCGTTCCGAAGACCGTTAAGAAAATTGCAGTACTCGATCGGACCAAAGAACCCGGTTCCTTGGGTGAGCCGTTGTATGAAGATGTATGTACCGTATTTATGGAACAAAAAGAGACTCCGACCATTGTCGGCGGCCGTTATGGCTTAGGTTCCAAAGAATTTACCCCGTCCATGGTGAAAGCGATCTTTGACAATCTGAAACTCGATCAACCGAAGAATCATTTCACCGTCGGAATTACCGATGATGTAACCTTTACTTCCTTGGAAGTGAAAGAGAAGATCGATGCCTCTCCGCAAGGCGTCCATCGTTGTCTCTTCTACGGGTTGGGATCTGACGGTACGGTCGGTGCCAACAAAAACTCCATCAAAATCATCGGCGATCATACGGATATGTATGCCCAAGGGTATTTCGTCTACGATTCCAAAAAATCCGGTGGTATTACCATATCCCACCTGCGTTTTGGAAAGACGCCGATTCAATCGCCGTATTTAATCGATACAGCAGACTTTGTAGCCTGTCACAATCCCTCTTATGTAACCCGTTATGATATGCTTGATGGGCTCAGAGAAGGCGGAAGCTTCTTACTGAATTCCCCCTGGAGCGCCGCAGAGATGGAAGAAAAACTGCCGGCATCCATGAAACAAACCATCGCGAAGAAGAAACTGAAATTCTATAATATTGACGCTGTGAAAATTGCGTCCGAAGTTGGTTTGGGTAACCGGATCAACGTGGTGATGCAAGCCGCATTCTTCAAGATCGCACAGGTCATTCCGGTGGAAGATGCCATCAACTATATTAAAGAAGCGATCAAAAAGACTTACGGCAAAAAAGGCGATAAGATCGTTAACATGAACATTGCTGCCGTGGACAGAGCCTTGGAAGCTTTGGAGGAAATCAACTATCCTGAATCCTGGGCAACCACGACCACCGGTGCGACTGTTGTGGAAGAAGACGTTCCGGATTTCGTGAAAAATATCATGAAACCGATGATGCGTCTGGAAGGCGACAAATTGCCGGTTAGCGCCTTTACTCCGGACGGGACCTTCCCGGTAGGTACCACCAAGTATGAAAAACGTGGAATTGCCATTAAGATTCCGGTATGGGATCCGGAAACCTGTATCCAATGTAATCAATGCGCATTTGTATGTCCACATGCCGCCATCCGGCCGTATCTCCATAAAGAAGGTACCGCCGGTATTCCGGAAACCTATAAGACCAAACCGGCGATCGGTAAAGAACTGGCCGGATACCACTTCCGTATGCAGGTTTCCCCGTTGGATTGTACCGGTTGCGGTAACTGTGTCGACATCTGCCCGGCGAAGGAGAAACCGTTGAAGATGGTTGCTCTGGAAGAAGCCGCTGAAGTCGAAAATGAAAACTATAAATTCGCCGAAGCCCTTCCCATCCCGGATGTGGCTATCAACAGCGAAACCGTTAAAGGCAGCCAATTCTTAAAACCGCTGTTTGAATTCTCCGGTGCTTGCGCCGGTTGCGGTGAAACGCCGTATGTTAAATTAATCACTCAGCTCTTTGGCGACCGTATGGTTATCGCCAATGCCACCGGTTGTTCCTCGATTTACGGCGGTAGCGCTCCGGCTAACCCCTACGGCGTTAATGAAAAAGGCCATGGTCCGGCTTGGGCCAACTCCTTGTTCGAAGATAACGCCGAGTTCGGTTACGGTATGAATTTGGCTTATACCCAACGGCGCAATCGCTTGGCCGACCTTATCAAACAGGCTATGGAAGCCGAGCTTTCCGCAGATTTGAAAGCTGCTTTTGCAGAATGGCTGGAAGGTAAAGATGATGCTGTGGCTTCCCGCAAAGCCGGCGATAAGATTAAAGAGTTGATCGATGCCGAAGCTGAGAAAGCTTCCGGTGAGCTGAAAGAAATTCTCAGCGACATTGCCGGTATGAAAGACCTTTACACCAAGAAATCCATCTGGATCATCGGTGGTGACGGTTGGGCTTACGATATCGGTTACGGCGGGTTGGATCATGTGTTAGCTTCCGGTGAGGATGTTAACGTATTGGTATTGGATACTGAAGTTTACTCCAATACCGGTGGACAGTCCTCCAAGGCTACGCCGACCGGTGCTATTGCGAAGTTTGCCGCTGCCGGTAAGAATGTGAAGAAAAAAGATCTCGGCTTGATGGCAATGGCCTACGGATATGTTTATGTAGCCAGTGTATCCATGGGTGCCAACAAGAATCAATTGCTTAAAGCCATCTTAGAAGCTGAAAGATACAAAGGGCCGTCCCTGATTATCGCTTATGCTCCGTGTATTAACCATGGTATTAACATGGGCAAGAGCCAAGAAGAAGGCCGTTTGGCTGTGGAATCCGGTTACTGGCCGTTGTACCGGTACAACCCGGATCTGGCTCTGGAAGGAAAGAATCCGTTCATCCTGGAATATAAAGAACCCACCTACAGCTTTAGAGACTTCATCATGGGTGAAGTTCGGTATTCTTCCTTGAATAAACAGTTCCCCGAGCAAGCTGAAAAGATGTTCGAACGGGCTGAAAAAGAAGCCAAAGCCCGGTATGAAATGTACAAACGGATGGCTGCTAACTAAATAAAAATCATTTTATCCGTATGAAAGAAGCTGAGCAATCAGCTTCTTTTTTTATTAAAATTATCCAGTTTAGAGAAGTATCTGTAGGTAGATAATACAGGTATAATCAACATATTTATCGAGTTAATCCTGGGCGGAGGGTAAAATGACGCGGAAAACAAAATTACCAAGAGTTGCATATTTTTGCATGGAGTATGGGCTGGAATCTTCATTTAAAATCTATGCTGGCGGTTTGGGAATCCTTGCGGGTGATTATTTGAAAGGTGCCCGGGATTATGACTATCCGATGATTGGTATCGGGATCAAATGGAAACAGGGATATGGCGATCAGATCATTGGAGAAAATGGTTATCCTTATGATGCGTATCATAATTATGAATATCCCTTTTTAGAAGATACCGGAGTTAAAGTGAAGGTAAAAATCAGAAATCGGGATATTTTTTGTAAGGTTTGGCGGACCGAAAAATTCGGGAATGTACCCCTTTATTTGTTGGATACCGATTTGCCTGAAAATCCTGATCGGTGGATTACCGGCCAGCTTTACGGAGGTTTTGAAGAAGAACGGGTAGCCCAGGAGATGGTACTAGGAATTGGAGGGGTACGGGCTCTCCGGGAGTTAGGAATTTCCGTGGATGTGTACCATTTCAATGAGGGCCATGCTGTTTTTGCTGGATTGGAACTCATGCGGGAAAAGATGGAACGGGGATATTCCTTTGAGAAGGCATTAGAAGATTGCCGAAGGAAAGTGGTATTTACCACGCATACACCTGTGCTTCAGGGAAATGAATCCCATTCGCTGGAGCGTTTAATGTATATGTGTGCCAATAACGGTTTAACCATGGACCAAATGGTTGAAATCGGCGGAGCCCCGTTTAATATGACCGTGGCTGCATTGCGTTTATCTCGGATCGCCAATGCCGTCGCTGAACTGCATAAGAAAACGGCCAATCAGATGTGGGCCCATATCGACCGGCGGGCGGAGATTATCGGGATTACCAACGCCATTCATCTCCCGTCATGGGTGGATGAACGGATTATCCAGGCCGCCACTTCAGACAATTTGGATAGATTATGGGAATATCACAAACAAAATAAAGAGAAACTTCTGAATTTCATCAAAGAACGAAATGGCGTTGAATTTGACCCTGATATTTTGACCATCGGTTTTGCCCGACGGGCGGTCCCCTATAAACGAAGCGATTTGATATTCAGGGATGAATCGGTTATCTTCCCTCTGCTGGAAGAGGGGAAGTTGCAGTTGGTCTTTTCCGGTAAGACCCATCCTTTGGACGATGGCAGCAAGGAGATTGTTGCCCGCATTGTCCGAATGTCCCGCCGTTTCCCGAAAGCCGTCACATTTTTGGAAAACTATGATATGACGATTGCAAAGCATATGACGCAAGGGGTTGACGTCTGGCTGAACAATCCCCGCCGGCCCATGGAAGCCAGCGGAACGTCGGGGATGAAAGCTGCGATGAACGGCGCTTTAAACTTTAGCATCTTGGACGGGTGGTGGCCTGAAGCCTGTGTTCACGGGGAGAACGGATGGCAGTTTGGAGACGGATTTGAAAGCTCCAATCCTGATCTTCAGGATTGGCATGATCTCCAGGCGTTATATCGGGTACTTCAAAATGAAGTCATACCCACATATTACGAAAATCACTCCCGTTGGGTGAAAATGATGCAAAATAGCGTTTTAAGTACCTATGAGAAATTTGGAGTCAAACGAATGCTAGACGAGTATTACACAAAGATGTATATGACAGAATAAATTAAGTAAGGGACGAGAGGCATGGGGCTTGAGTTTTCAAGGCGTGCCTCTTTTCATTTTAAGTGGCTTGGGTTATAATGGTAAACATGAACATGAGCGTATCTAAATAAGGAGTGTTTCAATATGTTGGATATTAAACTGGTTCGAACTCAACCGGAGCAGGTTGTTGCTGGTCTCGCCAAACGGGGATTTCAATTTCCGATGGAAACTTTTTCAAAATTGGATGAAGAACGCCGCCGGAAATTGGTTGAAGTCGAGCAATTAAAGAATAAACGGAATACCGTTTCCAAAGAGGTAGGTCGTATAAAGGCAGCCGGTGGTGACGCTTCTGCCATCATTCAAGAGATGCAACAGGTCGGTGAGGCTATCCAACAACTGGATAATGAAATCCGTCAGGTTGAGGATGAATTGAACCGGTTGATGATGGAGATTCCGAATATTCCCCATGAGAGTGTGCCGGTAGGTGAGGATGAATCAGAAAATAAGTTGATTCGTTCCTGGGGAGAACCGCGCTGTTTTGATTTTGAACCGAAGTCCCATGATGAGATTGGTATCGGGTTAGGTATTATGGATTTTGAGCGGGCAGCGAAGATCAGCGGAGCCCGGTTTGTGGTGATGAAACATTGGGGGGCTAAATTAGAGCGGGCTTTAGTCAACTTTATGTTGGATGTCCATACCGGTGAGAACGGTTATACTGAGGTTTTTCCGCCGTTCTTGGTCAATCGGGCCTCGATGACCGGAACCGGTCAATTGCCAAAGTTTGAAGAGGATATGTTTAAGGTTACTCCGGGCGATTATTATATGGTTCCGACGGCTGAAGTACCGGTGACCAATTTACACCGGGACGAGATTCTTTCGGCTGAGCAGTTGCCCATTTATTATGCGGCCTATACTGCATGTTTCCGGGCTGAAGCCGGTTCTGCCGGGCGGGATACGAAGGGAATCATTCGTCAGCATCAATTTAACAAAGTGGAATTAGTGAAGTTTTGCAAACCGGAAGAATCCTATGCCGAACATGAGCGGCTTGTAACTGATGCTTGCAAAATATTGGAGAAGCTCCAACTTCCATATCGGGTGATGCTGCTTTGTACTGGAGATCAAGGATTTTCGGCTGCCAAGTGTTACGATGTGGAAGTATGGTTGCCAAGTTTCAATACTTATCGTGAAATATCCAGTTGCAGCAATTTCGAAGATTTCCAAGCCCGGCGGGCTAATATCCGCTATCGTCCCGCGCCCGGGGCTAAACCGGAGTTTGTACATACCCTCAATGGTTCGGGATTGGCTGTGGGACGGACGGTTGCCGCGATTCTCGAAAACTACCAAAATGAGGATGGCAGTGTAACAGTACCGGATGCTCTTCGGAAATATTTAGGAGTTGACGTGATTCGGTAAATAGGTGTAATTTGTAAGAAAAAAGGGCTATTAAAGGGCCCTTTTTTAGTTTCGTATCGAAATGATTCCGATATCTTCCTTAAATTGAATCTCGGTGTTGAATTCCTTCGAAAAGTTTCGTAATTCTTGAATAACCCGTTCCGCATCTTTTCCGAAACGGCGTTTGGTTTGGAATTGGACTTGATGATTGTCTACATTAACCGGGTAGAGTTTCGCACGGATCAGTCCATCCCGATCAAAATCCACTGCCAGGATGATGCTGTCCTTCACTCCTTGGGTACTGTAGGTTCCAAAGGCAAAGTTTCCTAGACTGTAGGCAATCAATCCGCCTTGATAAACTTGGAGACCTTGAAGAACGTGAGGGTGGTGGCCGATAACTAAGTTTGCTCCGGCGTCAATACATTGCTTGGCATAGCTTTTCTGATATTCTTTGGGATAATTCAGCATTTCGCTGCTCCAATGAAACGAGACGACCACTATATCTGCAGATTGCTTGGCGCGTTTAATATCGGGTATGAAGTGAGTGGGAATACCATGAGCAGTCCCGGGGCGATTTGGTCCAGCCCAAAATATATCCGGAAAGGTTAACGAATAAGCCAGAAAAGCGATTTTTACGCCATTGGGAGTGACATACCAAGCCGGTTTTCGGGCTTCGGTGCTATTCATTCCGGCGCCGGTGTATTGAATGTTTTTGGATTTTAAAGCGTCGATGGTGTCTTGGAGAGCCAAAGGACCGAAGTCCATAATATGGTTATTGGCAAGGGTCACTATGTCAAACCCCATGTTTTCCAGTGCCGTAACGGTTTGCGGGTGGGAACGGAGTATCCAGGTCTTATCCGTATATGCTTGGCCACGAAGGGATAGAGGAATTTCTAAATTTCCTATTAATACGTCAGCCTGCTCCAATATGTCCCGGGTCCCTTTCCATGGATAGGATGGGTCTTTTAGGATACGCTCTCCCAAGATTTTGGGAAACCCAATATCCCCGACAGCCATCAAGGTTTCCGGGGAATGAACTGACATTTCGAGGGAAGCAGGCGGTAGTTCTGCAGTCCATCCGGTGATAGTCATCAAGAGAAATAAAAAAATCACTAATGCCAAGCGCATTAAACTCAGCTCCTCATAAAAAAACCTTTATCATAATAAATGATTTTTGATTTCACTATCTCATATGTATTATAACCTGTCAAGATATGGTAACATGTGGAATAATGATTGGTCTGAATAAATTTTATTACTATAGTTTATATTAGAAATCGAGGTGATCTAGTGGCAGAACCATTATCAATTATTGGTATCTTAGTTGAACGCCGGGCGCAACATGCTCCTGATCTCCAAGAAATCATTACCAAGCATGGGGAGAATATTCTTTGCAGAATGGGGATACCTAGCCCATCAAAGGAGAATGGTTTAATTACCTTGGTGTATAAAGGCGATTTGAAACAGGCTGAGGATTTTCAGCATGAGTTGGAGGCAATGCCCGGAGTTCATATTCAACGAATGAGTTTTTTGCAATAATAACCCCGCAGGGGTTATTTGCTTATTTATATTTTGACAGATGTCAGGGAGAAAAACTCTTTTTAAAATTGATTGAAACGAAAAAGTTTGAACACAATATATTTATCGTTATGATGTAGATTAATTGAAAGCAATTTGGAAAATAAGTGAGGAGCGGCTGATGAAAAGATTGTTTATATGGCTTAGAGCGATGCGAGCCCCATTTTTTTTGGCCTCCATTGTCCCTGTGTTGGTTGGGGCTTCGTTGGCAGCGCGCGTAAATATATATCATTGGAGCGCGTTGGTTTATGGGCTAATCATCGTGATGAGCAGCCATGCCGGCGCCAACATGTTGAATGATTATTATGATGCATTGGGAAGTGATGCCATCAACTGTAATCTTACTCCGTTTAGCGGCGGTAGCCGGTTGATTCAATATGGAATCGTAAGTCGAAAGAGTTATCTCCATGGCTCGATAGTTGCTTTTGGAATTGCCCTAATCTTTGCCATGATACTGTCTGGTGTTTATCATAATTTTTATATTTTAGGCTTAACGTTCCTTGGGATTATGATCGGAATCTGTTACAGCGGGTGTTTTGTGATGGGAATGGGGCGCGGTTGGGGCGAGATTATGGTTGGCGTTGCTTTTGGTCCGTTAGCGGTGATGGGAAGCTTTTTGCTGCAAACCAATTATATTTCCTGGGAGTCCTTTTTAGCGGGACTGCCGGTTGGTTTTTTAATTATGGGAGTATTGATTCTCAATGAATTTCCGGATATTCATGCAGACAGAGAGAGTGGAAAAAGAAATTGGGTCGTATCCTTGGGGATTCAAAAAGGAGCTTTGGTTTATCTGGCGACCGTTGTGATGGCTTATCTTACCCTGTTGGCTTGTGTATTAACCCGTATGCTACCGGTTCATGTGCTCTACTCCTATTTAACCATACCATTGGCCTGTTGGATTATGCTCAGGCTATGGAGGTATCGTGATAGAGTACCGGAGATTATACCTGCGTTGGCTGGAAATATAGGACTGCATCTTGTAACCGGATTACTTATGTGTTATGGTTTATTGCGGTGAAATGCCGCAATTTTTTATTGAGTGCGTTTGCTGGATGAGGTTTGGTAAAGGAGTTTAGATGAAGGGTAGCGAATAAACACTTGATAGAGGATTAGGGAGGAAATTATGGACTATCAAGCTCTATACCGACGTTGGCGTCCGCGGGGTTTTTCCGATTTTGTCGGGCAGTCGCATGTGGTCACCACTTTATCTAACGCGCTCGCAACCGGGCGTATTGCCCATGCATATTTGTTTACCGGACCTCGGGGAACTGGAAAAACCAGTACGGCCAAGATCTTTGCTAAAGCGTTAAATTGTGAATCCCCCCATGGGGTGGATCCATGTGATCAATGTTCTGCCTGCCAACGGATTAATGAAGGCACTTTTTTAGATGTATTGGAGATCGATGGCGCTTCCAACCGGGGGATCGATGAAATTCGCGATTTAAGGGAGAAAATCAAATTTACTCCGGCAGAGGGAAAATATAAGATTTATATTATCGATGAAGTTCATATGCTGACGATGGAAGCTTTTAATGCGCTCCTCAAAACGTTGGAAGAACCGCCGCAATTTGTGGTGTTTATTTTAGCTACCACCGAAGTTCATAAATTGCCGTTGACTATCTTATCCAGATGTCAGCGTTTTGATTTTAAACGGTTTACCTTGGGTGAGATCACCGGCCGGTTAAAAACTATTTTGACTGCTGAGAACATCGAGGCCGATGATGAAGCATTGCAGTTAATCGCTAAACATGCCGAAGGCGGAATGCGTGATGCTTTAAGTCTGTTAGAACAGTGTATCGCCCATAGCGATGGGTGTTTGGTAGAAGCGGATGTCCGGGCGATTTTGGGTTTAATCGACCAGGAAGAATTAGAGAAGCTGGCTGAAGCGATTCAAAAACGGGAAACTAAGGCGGCTTTAAAGTTATTGGATGATGTCTGTATGGACGGTAAAGATTTGTTTCAATTCGGCCAAAGCCTGGTGGAGTATTTTCGGGATCAATTGCTTGCATCTCTGACTTCAGGTGAAACCCATCGTTTCAGTGTGTCACAGTATATTGAGATTATAGAAACGTTAGCGACGGCCACTAATGAAGTTAAAAAAAGCTTTCAGAGCGCATTACCGTTGGAATTGGCTTTGATTAAACTAACGACCGTCCAGGGGGCGGGTGATGTTTTGGCTCGGCTGGAACGGCTGGAACAAATGGTTCAAACCGGTCGGTTTACGGTAAGCGTAAATTCCCGTCCTGTTGAAGTTTCACGGCCTTCACCGACTCCCCCGGCGGCAGCGGTATCCAAACCGGCTCCGGTTGCAGCCGCCCCGGTGAATATAGAGCAAACCGGACCATCTGTTAATGACGGAGGGACGGTTGGCATAAATGACTTCGATTGGGAAGGATTCCTTGAGAAGATTAAAGGCAAAAAGAGGACTGTTGCTGCGCTAATTCAAGAGGGTAAGCCGGTGAAGTTTGACGGGTCTAATTTAATCGTGGAGTTTCCGCCGAATTTAAAATTTCATCTTGAAAATCTTGCGCTCCCACAAAATAAGGAGCTTCTGGAGAATATTCTGTTGAATACTTATGGGCGGCCGATTAAAATAGCATGTGTACCCCAAAATACTCAGGAAAAGGTAACACCGCCGTCTGGGGCAGAATCCGATGTGCCGGATCCATTAAAACAAGCGGTTTCCTTATTTGGGGGTAAAGTTGAACCAATTTAATTGAAATGAGATAAAGGAGGATATTTAAAATGATGCCGAATATGCAGCAAGCTATGAAACAGATCCAAAAAATGCAAGCTGAAATGGCCCGCGTTCAGGAAGAATTGGCCAATAAAACGGTAACGGCTACAGCGGGCGGTGGTGCTGTTAAGATAGAGATTAGTGGTAAATTAGAGGTTAAACAAGTGGTTATCGATCCGGAAGTGGTTAATGCCGATGATGTGGAGATGCTGCAAGATCTGGTCGTAGCAGCGATGAATGAAGCAATTAAGAAAGCCCAGGATATGGCGAATGAGGATATGGCTAAGATTACCGGTAATTTGAAAATACCAGGGATGCCTAACTTGTTTTAACTAGGGAGCGATCGATGTTATATCCCCATGCAATGACCCGTTTAATCCACGAATTGGCCAAATTACCCGGGATTGGGCCTAAAACGGCCCAACGGTTAGCTTTCCATCTTTTAACCCTTTCAGAATCCGAAGTTGGCAAAATTGCTGAAGCCATGCTGGAAGCTAAGCATAAGATCGGATTTTGTGAGATTTGCGGACAGTTAAGTGAAAGTTCCGTCTGTCCTATTTGTACGGATTCAAACCGATGCAACGGAATGCTTTGCGTGGTGGAGGAGCCAAAGGACGTTATTACGCTGGAACGAACCAGGGTATTTAAGGGGCAGTATCATGTGTTGGGAGGCGCTATCTCTCCCTTAGAAGGAACTGGTCCGGATGATCTTCGGATTAAAGAATTGCTTTCCCGTCTTCAAACCGGTTCCTTTACTGAAGTGGTCATAGCTACAGACCCCAATGTTGAAGGGGAAGCAACTGCCTTGTACTTAAGTAAACTCATTAAGCCGTTAGGAATCCGGGTAACCCGGTTGGCCAGAGGCCTCCCGGTTGGCGGTGATTTGGAATATACCGATGAAATTACCTTAGGTAAAGCGTTAGAAGGCCGGGTTGAGTTTTGATGTATAAATCTTCCTCATTTGGATCATACTGAACTTAGAACCGTTCTGTCTTGAGCGGTGAAATGTGAAACAAATGAGGTGATCATGTTGCGGAGTATTACCCGGTATCAGCCGCATTACTGGAAAGATTTTTTTAAAAGGATTCTTGCGCCTTTTCAGTGGAATAATTCCCAACTGGGATGTGTTAATGATAATTTATTGGATCTATTGGAACAGGCCCGCCGGGAATGGGCCCATGCAAAGATTTACTTTAATAATGTAACGGATCCGGACTTAATTGACCATGCCATTTTTTACATGGGAGCTACTGAAAAGAAGTATGTCTACTTATTGAAGCGTGCCCGGGAAATGGGATTAAGTACGGAACGATTTATTTACAGTGAATAGCTTCAAGCTTTTCTGAAATACGGTCTAAAAGTGGACACCCCTAAATAGAATTTAGCGATTGGGGGTGTTTTTATGTTTTCTGGTTTAATTGTAGTGTATATTACGGCACTGCTGTTACTTTATCTTCTCGGTAAAAGCCTGTGGAAGCCGCTCTATTTTTTATTTGGCGTCCTTTTTCAGGGCGCTTTGGGGGCGGCGGGAATTTATCTATTTAATCTATTGGCTCAATATTTTACGTTGGAAATTCCGCTTAATCCATTTAACTCTTTGTTTGTAGGTTTTCTAGGAATTCCGGGATTGCTTGTGCTTTTAGTTGCCCGTTATCTGATTAAGCTGTAATTTTTGCATCAGGACATACACGAAGACGTTCTGCTCCGAATAGAGTTAAAAGAGATTATTTCCTAACGGAGCGGAGGTATCAGGATGAATATCCGCTGTTGTTCCGGGTGCGGGCGAATGGAGGGTGAAGGTTTACGAATATTGGATATTTTACTCTGTCCCGAATGTGAAGCTGCTATCGTAGCGACCGATGTACATCATTGGAATTATTCGTACTGGTCCAGCCTTTTTCGTAAAGTCTTGGATAAGATTAGTGATCATCTGGATGATAATGAGTAGGCGTTTAGCCTATTTTTTTATTTATAGGAGTTGGGAGACAATAGACAGGAGATAGTGCCAGTTGCAGTTTTGAGTATGTTAATAGAGGTTGGTTCACAGTACTTAGTACATAGTATACAGTCAACTGTCACTTCGTTTATATCTCTTGACTGGTGTCTCCTGACTTCTGTCTCCTATCCTAGAACCTCGTCCCGGTTTTTAAATAAAAAAGGAAATATCGTCCGTTATGTCGAAACTTTAAAGCACAATGAAAAAGCAGGCAGATCAATATTTAACCCCGTTTTTTTCCGAGCTTCTCCGTTATTTGGAACAAGGGAAGACGGGGTTTCATACTCCGGGACACCGGGGAGGTATCAGTTGGGGTGAACGGTGGCAGCCGACGGATTTGCCCAAGATCGACTTAACCGAAATATCGGGTTTAGATTGGGAAAGGGCAAAGAATGATGCTGAAGGGTTGGCTGCTGAATTTTATCACGCTGATCGGAGTTTTTTCTTGGTCCAAGGTGCAACACAGGGACTGCATGCAGCCATGCTGGGGTGTTTTAATCCCGGGGATCAAGTATTGATCGCCCGAAATTGTCACAGTTCTGTGTATCATGGGTTGATTTTAGCGGATTTATTTCCGGTTTATATAGATGTAGATTATGTACCCGGCTGGGGGTTGCCGGAAGGGGTTAATCTGATTGCACTCCAACAGGCCGTGAAAGATTATCCGGATGCTAAAGGGATTATTCTTACTAACCCGACCTATCAGGGTATCGCTACTCGGGTCGAAGATTTCCGTAAAATTATAGGAGAACGGATATTAATCATCGATGAGGCCCATGGCGGCCATTTCGACTGGTGGGGTAAACCGGACTACAGTGCATATAAGGCAGCTGATCTCTGGATCCATGGAACCCACAAATTTTTGGGTAGTTTGACGCAGACCGGATTTTTGCACCTAAAGGGTACCCGGGTTGATCCGGAAAAAATCGATCGGAGTTTGCAATGGATCTCGACGACCAGCCCTTCTTTTATATTAATGGCTTCCCTTGATTTGAACCGGGCGTTTTTGGCTGAAAAAGGCCAGGCGTTATTTAACCGGTCGCTGAATCAGGTGATAGAATTAAAATTAGCTTGTGCCTCAATGCCGGGCGTCAGAGTATTACTGGACAAGGATATCGTTAGCAGGGAGCGGACAGTCGATCCGTGGCGTTTAAGTTGTTCATGGCTTGGCACGGGGTTGACAGGTTATGAAGTCGATCAGGTGCTTCGGGAACAATGGGATATACAGGTAGAGTATGCTGACTACAATCAAGTAACTATGTTACTTCCGCCCTGGCAGCCGGAGAACGATCTTCAACAATTGGTTGAAGCATTTCAAAAGATGGCCGAAAGCAATACAGGGAAACATCAGCGTGATCCGTTGGAGTTTCGAATGCCCGTTGGTCCGGTTGAGGTTGCTCCCAGGAAAATCGCTTTTGCGGAAACGCGGTTGGTGACGTTTGAAGCGGCCGTTGGCCAGATTGCTGCAGAAGCGATAGCCCCGTATCCTCCGGGGATTCCTCTGGTAGGTCCGGGTGAACGGATCACTAGGGAGATGATCGAGGTATTGCGGAATATTCAAAGAGCCGGCGGAGTCATTCGGGGCATGAATGTTCGGGGTGAAATTAAGATTAGCTGTATAGAGGATAATCATGGCTAAAGGATATTTAATTACATTTGAGGGCTTGGATGGTTCCGGGAAGAGCACTCAGGCATTGAAGTTAAAAGAGGCTTTAAGTCGAAAGGGATATTCAGTCGTGTTAACCAGAGAGCCGGGAGGGACACCGCTGGCTGAAGAAATACGTCGGGTTATTTTAACGCCGACAACAGAGCCGTTGGTGCCCATGGCAGAAATATTACTGTATGCTGCTTCTCGGGCTCAGCATGTTGAGAATTTAATCAAACCGGCGTTAGCCGAAGGCAAGATCGTCATTTCTGACCGGTTTATCGACTCCAGTATTGCTTATCAAGGATATGGATTGGGCTGGGATGTGGAAGTGGTTAAAGCCGTGAACCGGATGGCGGTCAACGGATTGATGCCGGATTTAACATTTTTTATAGATGTGTCCGTTGAAAAAGCATTAGAAAGGATCAAAGGCCGTCAGCACCGGGCAGAAGCGGATCGGATCGAGTCTCGGGAGATGCTCTTTCACCGGAAAGTCCGGGAGGGTTTTATTCAGTTGTCCAAGTCCGATTCTAGGTTTGTCCGGGTCGAATCGGAAGAGCACTCCATTGAGTCGATTCACCGGGATATTATGGAAATTTTGCAGCGGAAGTTGAATATATAATTCTGGGTAGATATCTAAATGGGGGTGCTGCATATGCGAATGATCATTGCGATGGTTCAAGACCAGGATGTTCATAAGTTGTTGAAAGCCTTAACGGAACATCATTACTCTGCAACCAAACTGGCAAGTAGCGGAGGATTTTTACGTCAGGGGAATACCACGCTTATGATTGGGGTATCCGCTGAAAAAGTGAATGAAGTGATGGAAATTATCAAGGAGACATGTCAGACCCGGAAACAGCTGGTGACTCCGTTAGCTTCGGTCGGTCCATCCATGAACAACTATATGCAAGCACCGGTTGAGGTAACGGTTGGCGGAGCAACGGTATTTGTGCTTGAAGTGGCTGATTTTATCAAAATTTAGGAGATAATGGAGGAACAACGTGAAGATCAAACCCGTAGACTCCACAATTATTGGCGGCTCAAAACTATCGACATCCCGAGGCGCTGATTCGATGGCCGGATCGTTTGAAATGGCTTTAAAAGATTCGGTGAATGAGCAAAAAACGCAAATTTGCTCCGAATTATTACAAAAGATCGATGTTCAAAGCCGGGAATTGAAAAAACGTCCGACTCCTGAAGGGATTAAACGCTATGTTGAATTGGTACGGTCTTTTATGAAAGAAGCTATTGGTCAGGCTTATTCTCTGGAAGAAGAGACGCTGTGGGATCGCTTTGGCAACCGGAAAAACTTTGTTATTGTGAAACGGATTAATGCCTCCCTGGAGGAATTGATAGATTCTGTCGTGAGCCAGGAGAAAAATCAACTGGACTTAGTGGGTAAGCTTGACGAGATCCGGGGGTTATTGATCGACTTATATTGGTGAGATAGGTGGCATTGGAAATATTGGAGACAATCATTGGACACGGTGAAGTTGTAAAATCGTTGACCTCATCGTTGGCAGCCGGAAAAGTGGGACATGCCTATCTGTGGCTGGGTCCTGCCGGTGTAGGTAAAAAAACTTTGGCTAAAGCCTTTGCCAAACAATTACTTTGCGAAGCAGGCGGGAAAGCCAGAGATTGCCGATGTTCTTCCTGTTGCCGATTTGAGAGTGGAAACCATCCGGATTTTATCATTGTAGAGCCTGAAGGGAATACACTCAAAATTGATCAGATTCGCCAGGTTCAGCATCAGGCTTATCTCAGTCCCGTCATGGGGAAACGTAAGATTTACTTTTTTCCGGAAGCCGAAAAATTAACGGATGTGGCTTCCAATAGTTTCTTAAAATTGCTGGAAGAAGCTCCGCCTGGGATAGTGTTTATGTTTGTGGCGGTCCGGGCTGACAGTATTTTGCCGACGATCCGTTCCCGTTGTCAGGTCTATCATTTGTTCCCGGTTCCCGTTTCGGAAATTGAGGAACGTCTTTTGGCATTGGGCTACAGTCCTGCCGAAGCCCGGAAGCGGAGTGTGGCCAGTCAAGGTTTACCGGGCTTAGCGTTGAAAGAAGTGACCGAAGGAGATTCGGGTTCTCATCAATGGCGTATTGCTGATCTGATTCGTTTAGATTTAATTTCATTATTTAAGGTCAGCGAGGAGCTGGAAAAGAAGGAACGGAAGGATATTTTACTTATTTTGCGGCAATGGGAAACGGAACTTCGCGGAGATTTGATTCGTTTGGAAACTCCCGATTCTGTCACTCGGACGACAGGGGCTTTGGAGAGAGTGGCGGAATTGCTGGTTATGTGCGAGTATAATGTCAATGTCCGCCTGATGCTGGATGACTTTTTCACAACATTGAAACGGCTATATACGTCATAGTACCGGTTTACTAGAGAATTGAGAGAATTTTTTGAAAAAGATGATTTTTTTGATTACCGAATAGTGTAATTCATGTACAATATAATTTAAAATAGGGATAATATAAACGGATCATTTTGAAAGGATCGGATTGAATGGTTTTCAATGTGGTAGGAGTCCGCTTTAAGCAAGCGGGTAAAATTTATTATTTTGATCCTCAATCGATTGAGGTGAATCAAGGGGACTATGTGATTGTAGAGACGGCCCGGGGCATTGAATTCGGGCAGGTGATGATTGGTCCCAGGCAAGTGGGAGAAGACAAGGTAACGCTGCCACTTAAAAATGTTCTCCGGATTGCAACACCGGAAGATCATGTGCAGCTCCAGGAAAACAAGGAAAAAGAGAAGAAAGCGTTGATCATTTGCCAGCAAAAGATCGAACAGCACAAACTGGAAATGAAGCTAATCGATGTGGAATACACCTTTGACCGGAGTAAAATCATTTTCTATTTTACTGCCGATGGACGGGTGGACTTCCGGGAATTGGTCAAAGATTTGGCTGCTGTGTTCCGGACCCGGATCGAGCTTCGGCAAATCGGTGTCCGCGATGAAGCGAAAATGATCGGAGGTCTCGGGCCTTGTGGCCGGCCCCTTTGTTGTGCTACATTTTTGGGCGATTTTGAACCGGTCTCGATTAAGATGGCCAAAGAGCAAAATCTGTCTCTCAATCCGGCTAAAATTTCCGGTATTTGCTCCCGGTTAATGTGTTGTTTGAAATTTGAATCCTCCGGTTACCGGGATACCAAGGCGGATCTACCGTTAGTAGGTAGCAAAGTCCGGGTGGACGATAGGGAAGGTAAGATTATTGAGACCAACCAATTGAGGGAAACATTGGTGGTCCAGTTTGAAAACGGCGATAAGAGAGAAGTGCTCCTCTCTGAAGTGGAAGAGATCATTTTGGAGGATGAAGGGGTAGAAGAGAAACAACCGCAGGGGGAATAAGAGTTTTAAATAAACTGATGGGTTCAAAAAAGAACTCATCAGTTTATTTGTTTCAATTCTTATAATCTTCGTAGCTTTTTGATAGCCTAATTTTGTATTATGGCTTCTATACTAAGCATGAAAGAGTTAGATAAACCGCGTTCTTGAAAAGTGAAAATTTAGGGCTATTAAATTGTGATGTTAACAATAGCTGTGTTTTATGGCTGTTTTAACTTTCGTAATTTATCAGTGATAATAGGTGCAGTTAATGACATGACTAGGTTTTGGTAAATGTTAAAATATATTCTTCACGCATTCGTTTTGAGAGTGACTTTATATGGTCACCTTTAATAGGTAAATAACGTCTGTTATCCGGAATCTGACGTTTTTCCTCGTCTTTTAAATGAAATCCTGCTAAGCTTGCTGCTTTTTTTAATAATTCATGATTTGGGATAAAGTTTCCTTTTATTTCTGAATTTCCTATCACATATGATGCTATGCCGTTGTTTTTTAAAACCCGATATGATTCTGACAATTGTTTGCATAAATCGAAAAAATATTTTTGAATCATTAAAGTCGTTGTTTTGCTGATATTTTCTAAATTAAATTTTTTAAGTATATTTAGAAATTCAGTATTTAACTGAGTATCGAACGTTTTTTCGGTTCCGATTACTGATGAACGTATATCACGTAATTTAGGGATAGAATATCCAAACCAAACAAGAGAAAACTTATGTCCGCGCATATAATCTAGTGCATTTAAATAAGGTGGTGAAGTTACCACTATATCAATGTCAAAATCGTTTATAAAGTTTAAATTACGCGCATCACCTAAAAATGTTATTGAGTTTTTGTGTATTTTGGCCGAATTAAAGACACTAACCATATGATCTACAGATTTTGGAAGTGACTTTATTATATCAAAGTCATTACTGCAAATGACTTTATGTGGTCTACTATGAGCGGTGTCCCGTGCTAATGACGCTTTTGGTTCTTTGGTGATTATTAATCTACTTATAGCTACTAAAAGAAAATCTATAATATGTTTTTGAAAAGGTATAGGGTTTACAACAAGAAAATATGATAATAACCTTAGTTGAATAATTTGTTTTTCATCAAACCAAAATTTTATAAAATTAACAGTTTCGGGGTCGGAATCGATCCATGGGAGAGTAACTGTCTTGTTGGAAAAATCAGAAACTTTTTGTAGTAAGCAATCTAATCCATTGTAAATATTGTTTATTTCGACTTGGGTAGAAGCAACTCTTGAAATTAAGACCGCCAAAGGATCTAGATCTACGCCAATAGATTCTATTCCGGCACGGGCTGCAGTGATTAAGACCATCCCTGAACCAGTCATTGGGTCGAGAACTTTTTGTCCGCTATTTAAAGAAGAGATCTTTGACAAGGCGATCTCCGGAGCCATACGAGCTGGGAAAGGATGAATGTGTTTCATTTTGCTACACTCACTTCAAACATATTAATAACATATTCTAGTAAGCTTTTACTAGAGAATTTTTTTTCAATATCACCATCACTTCCACTTACACTATACATTTGCTTAAGTCTCCTTGTTCATAGTCTATGTGAAAGATATCTTCAAGGAATGTTTTGATTTACGGCTGTTGCGTTTACATAAAAAATCTCCGATATCCTCATAATAACTGCTTTTTACCAGAAGTTCCAAAATTCCGTCGCCGTCGGCATCGATAAGAAATTCGGTTCAAAGGTTACCGGAAGCATTTCTACATAGGGCTTATTAGTTACGATAATATCTTTTGCGATGAAAATATTTTCGACATAACCAAACTCCATCAGCATAACCTCAAATAAATATGCCGGATACGACGATTAGGATGATAGTTCTTAATAACTTTGGGATTATTTTATGTAGAACCTGAAGCGTAGTTAGATAAAATGATTGAGTATAGTAACATCCTAGGTATTTCATAGATTTTAAGGCTTTTCTGTTTTGGTGATTTTTTCAAAATATACTCCTGGCTTACGGTTTTCCAGCAAAAGTGGCCCAATTTTTCCCCATATAGTGATTATTTTGGAGTTTTCTTTTTTGAACTGAAGTAAGATATCTCCTTTTTTATATGGCTCATACATATTTTCAGGTAAATAATCGAGAAATTCGAAACGAATCGAGTTTTCATCTCCAACAACCTGAGCTAAATTTCTTTCCAATGTTTGATATCCGTCGATGAATATCTTTGAAAGAAAACTGTTGTTTTCTTTATAAATGGATACACTGAAAAACATGTTTTGGAATGGAGGATTAAATTCCGAAAAAAAATAATCTCCAATCCAGTTTTCCAAAGAGTTATTTTCAGAAGAATTAATATTTGTAATTGTTGAAAAGGGAGCAAATATTTTTGGCTCAACGAGAGAAATAATGACAAAAAAGCAAATTATTGTGACTGAAGCAATGATTAGTAATTTCTTGTTTGGAATCATAATATTATCCTCCATTTTTATTTTGGTAGTTTACTGGCAATAATTCTTTCAATAAATCCTACGGCTTCCGCTTTTGTTATTCTTCCATCACCATCAACATCTAAAGCAGAATTTTGGGAATAAACTTTTCCATATGTTAGGTTGCCGCTTATAATTCTATCTGAATCTTTGATGCCAAGAATAAAATCACCGTTTTTACCAACGGCTATCGGCATAAAGGTAACCATATATGCATCTCCAATACTGTGTATTTTCCCAGCATAAGGTTTATAATGCGAATAAACATAATCCAATTGCTTGACTGCACTCATTTCAGCCAACGCCTTTGTTGTTGTTCCTAATTTATTAGCAGTAGGTTCCATGAATTGAATCAAACCAGTGGCGCCTGATGCTTTATTACGGGCTGCAGGATCAAATCCTGACTCAAAGGCCATAATCGCCATCAGAATATCCGGGTCCATCCTCAATTTTTTGCATATTTCAAGTACTTTTGCTTTAAATTCCGGAGTTATGTGTTTTCCGGTCCAATTTTTACTATAAATGGACTCATACATGAGACTTGTTTGTTGTTACTAGATGGAATACACGGAAGATTGGAAAACAGTAAATTGCTATAATCAAAAAACATATAAAACATATTACAGGAGCTACTATCTAAACGTAAGGCAGCTAAAAGTTTTGAGTTCCTGATGGAAAATAGCGAACATTACTGGAACACAATCAAGTAAAAAATAATAACGTCTTCTTGGTTATCATTTATTAGATAGCTTCTTTTGGCTGTTCATTTAGTGTTCAGATATTTTTACGCCGGTTCTGCTCGGTTATAACCCGTCCACATTTGACAGAACCAATTGAAAATTGCTGCCGTCCCATTTATATAAGAGATATCCACCACCTTCGAAATACCAGGTTTCTACCAGGATCTCCAATATTCCGTCACCGTCAGCGTCGAATAGTCCCCGGATTCTGTAGGATGACGGAGGAATTTGCATACATTCATCATTATTAATAATGAATTCTTCTTCGAGAAAGATATTTTTCACTTTTCCCTGAATCATTTTTCGAACCAGTAAAAAGGAGTATTCGTTGTTGAAAAAACTAAAATCAGCGGTTGTCTTTTTAGCGACGATGATTACTTCGTTGATTCCATCTCCTTCTAGATCGACCTGGATTATTTGTTCAATATTGGGAACATTTTTTATCTTGTGTTCATGTAAAATATCCTGAACTATTTTTCGATAGGCTTCATTATTGTTACTGAGGATTTTTGGTAGTCTGGGCAAAGGGTTCCAATCGCAGCTGATGGCGTAATGTTCAGAACGTCTGTATTTGGGATGAATGATTATAATCCGGGGAGGTTCATACTCCTCTTTTTTAGATATTTTTTCTCCGGTAGCAATCCCGATTTTCTCAGTCAGGGAATAAATCTGATAAGTTTGCTTATCGCTAAGGCGTTTAAACAGGTTATCATGCTCCCACCAGGTTCCATTCCCGTAGCCTCCGAGTAAAACTCCTTTGACAATGATGGGATAATATTTAATATTTTCTGCAGCAATGCAATCCAAGCAGTTTAATAGTAATGATAAGATTAAAATGAACATGAATATTTGATTTTTCTTCATAACCTATTTTCCTTTCTGAGTGTTTCCGTTGAAAACGCCATTCTGCCAGACGTAATTAAGATATTTAGCCCTTTCATTGATAAAGTACTTATTAATTTCTTTTTGATCATAGACTTTAAGGAGTTCACTGCCGAATGTTGCTTTTTCTGGTATAGTATCGATTTTCTGAAAATGCCACCATTCGCAGCATAGATAATCTGATTTCCAGTCTTTCCTTGCAGATATTGGTTCCCAACCGTTTTTTTTCATTACTGCTGTAATATCGATAAATCGATCTGTAACTTTTTGAGTAACTATTCCAACATCTTTTTTCCAAATGACAGCTTCTAGAGTAAGGGGCTCTACGGATTCATTGGTTGTCCTGCAATAAACTCTCCATTTTGGATTGGTCTCTGTGCCTCCTTCTCTTACAATTACATAAGGATCTTTATTTGGGTTTTGCATACCGTGACCTACGGACAGGTCAACTGCAACGCCGAAATAGTGTAAGCTTGTTTGTGATTGGCTCTTCTTACCACCCATATTTAGAGGTCTCATACCACCACCGCTTACAACCATTCCTCCTAGTTCATTAATTTCCTTAACTGCATTGGAAAAACTATCAGCAACATCACTCCTGATAACGACTGGGCACGTACCTCTAAATACTTTTATTCCGTTAATTTTTACCCATTTACATTTAAAATCATGAGTAATTGAATGTTGATTCTGAGTAATTGAGAGTTGGATATCTTGAGATTGCGTTATCTTAGAAGCTTTTATCTCCTTCACTCTTGCTCCCTTCGCATACTCACTCTCAATCCTTGTAATCGTTTCCCGGTTCAATTCACCGGTAACCGGCAAACCGAAGGTTTGTTGGAACGCGGCAATGGCGTTTCGGGTATTTTGGCCGAGGAGACCGTCTGCGCCGGATGGGCCGATGTTAAACCCCATCGTTTTCAGGCGTTCCTGAGTAAGACGAACAGGATCTAAAGGTGCTCCTTTTGCATATCCATCAATCTCAGACTGGCGTTTCATGGCGACGAACCGTTCATAGGACACGGTGTATTTTGGGAGACTTTCTTTATCGATAGTTATCTTGTACTCTGCTTTGGGTTTTGCTGTTTCAATTTTAGGCTCCGGCTTTGCCTTTATCATCGGGCGGGCCCATCCTTCGGTCGTGGCGTTATTTAAAGCGGTTATCGTCTCAGAGTCCAGGATGCCATTGGGATTTAGGCCGCGGTCTTTTTGAAACTGCAAGGTGGCTGCCTTCGTATACGTTCCTGGTATTCCGTCGATTCCGTAGGGGCCCAGATCGTATCCGGCCAGCCTAAGGGAGGCTTGGGCTGTGGCAATGTCGAAGTTGCCTTTGCCTTTCCATTCCGACTGAACCAACTGATCCCGCTGGATGAGCCGTTGTTGCTTTTCAAGCGACAGTTGCTTGGCTACTTCCAGGGCTGTTTGTTTCCCAAAAGCCTCGATTTCCTTTTTGGTCAAGCCCTTTTGGGTAACAAGGTCCAGAGCTTTCATAGTTTCAAGATCAGGCTTTCCGGTGGGTTCCAATCCGACGGCTTTTTGAAATTCGCTTAAAGCTTGAGTTGTATAATGGTCGGCTTTGCCGGTAACACCAAATCGTTTATTGTCTTCCAGTTTATATCCGGCAATGGCTAGGCTGGCCTGGGCCCGGGCGATAACTTTGTCGCCGCTGAAGGCGATGCTGGCAAGGGCATCCCGATCTGCCAGGCGTTCGGCACCTGGGGATAATTTTCCAAAGGATCCTTTCCGTAATGGGGACAGCGGTTGGGTAAAATCTTTATCCGGCATTGTCTGAAGTTTATTAATATACCTTTGGTGAAGCTCGCTGTTGGATCCCTGGTTATGGGAGAGCCGGGCATATTGCTTCTCCCAGAAGTCCCTTGAGCCCGGGCTGTTGGAGAAGGTAAGCGAACGATTATCTGCCAATGACATGAGATTCACCACCTCAACTCAAAATAATTGGCATAATTTTCCTCTTCGCTCAAAGATTCAAATATCCTCCATAATTAAAAAAATTATCCAAATAATTTGTCCGACAAAAAACATCTTGACTTTCAATGGAAGCTCTCGTATAATTTGTATAACATATTAAAAAGTAAATGCGATGATGAGGCCCAGTAAGGATGGTAGGGTCGTAGAGAACCGGTGGTTGGTGAAAACCGGTACCCGAACAGCCTGAAACTCTCCTCAGAGCAGCTTAGCCCAACGAAGTGCATTTCCAGTAGGCAAAGCCGGGGGATCCGTGAAGGTTCCTGCCCGTTACAGCGAAGACAGTCGACCATGATCTGCGTGATGATGGCGAATGTCTTGAGGCCGTATTTAACCATACGGTGAAGTTGGGTGGTACCACGAGATCAAACTTCGTCCCGAACAGAGGGGACGAAGTTTTTTTATTTTTTACAGTCTTGATAAATGGTGCAGGCTTTGTTGCCCTTCGGATTTGTCTAGCAGATTGAATTTTTAAATACAACCAATGAAGGAGGTAATTGAAATGCGGAAAATCAGGATTTTTGACACTACATTACGGGATGGAGAGCAATCAGCCGGTATTAATTTGAATGTGGATGAAAAGTTGATGGTTGCAAGGCAATTGGCCCGCCTAAACGTGGATGTGATTGAAGCTGGTTTTGCTATTGCTTCGCCGGGAGATTTCGCCGGGATACAGGCGATAGCCCGTGAAATTCGGGGAGTGACGGTCTGTTCTTTAGCCCGTGCGGTTAAAGGAGATATTGAACGGGCTTGGGAAGCTTTGCGGGATGCGGAAAATCCGCTAATTCATACCTTCATTGCGACTTCAGATATTCATATGAAGTATAAGTTGAAAAAGGATCCGGACCAGGTAGTTGCGATGGCGGTCGAAGCCGTGAAATATGCCCGGAGCCTCTGTCCAAATGTGGAGTTTTCCGCCGAGGATGCGACCCGGAGCGATTGGGATTTCCTTTGCCGGATTTTCGGCGAAGTGATTAAGGCCGGGGCAACGATCATTAACATCCCGGATACAGTCGGCTATGCTATACCCAGCGAGTTTGGGAGGATGATTCGCTACATAAAGGAACATACACCGGGAATTGATAAGGTTCTCGTTTCCGTCCATTGCCATAACGATTTGGGTATGGCGGTTTCCAACTCGATTGCAGCGGTTGAAAACGGCGCGGACCAGGTGGAATGCACCATCAACGGATTGGGCGAACGGGCTGGAAATGCTGCCCTTGAAGAGATCGCCATGGCCATTAAGACCCGGTCCGATCATATGCAAGCGGAAACTCGTATCCACACCGAACAGATCTATCGTTCCAGCGTCTTGGTTTCCACATTAACCGGCAAGCCGGTCCAGCATAACAAAGCTATCGTCGGAGCCAACGCTTTTGCCCATGAATCCGGTATCCATCAGGACGGAATCTTGAAAAACCGGATGACTTATGAGATTATGACGCCGGAGTCGATCGGTCTCAGCCAAAGCCAATTAGTGCTTGGTAAACATTCAGGACGGCATGCAGTGAAAAACCGTCTTGAGGAGATGGGTTATAACCTTTCTGAAGCAGAGATCGAAAAGACCTATCAACGCTTCATTGAATTGGCGGATAAGAAAAAGGAAGTGACGGATTCTGATTTAGAAGCCTTGGTCCGGGGCCAAGTGGAGGACACGAAGGAAATGTACGTCTTGGATTATCTCCATGTCAGTACAGGGAACTCAACGATTCCGACGGCCACTATCCGTCTGAGGAAAGATGAGGAATTGATTCAGGAAGCGTCTTGTGGCGATGGGCCGATCGATGCGATTTATAAAGCGATTGATCGGATCGTTCAGATCCCGGTCCAATTGTCCGAGTATAATATCAAGGCAGTCACTTCGGGACAGGATGCTCTGGGTGAAGTCGTAGTGAAGGTGAAGCAAAACGGCAATGCTTATGTGGGCCGGGGTGTATCCACTGACATTATTGAGGCCAGTACGTTGGCATATATCCATGCCATCAATAAGGTGGTTCAAAATCTGAAAGTAAAATCTTTGTCATAAATTCAAAACCCGCCGGTTGGCGGGTTTTGCTTTATCGGAATCAGTCACTTACACAATTGCAACCTTTGAAGGATTTCCACGATCATTCCAGTCCGGTTAAAAGGGGTTATGAAATAAAACCCATCGACAAAGGGGCGGAGTTTTTCAGCGATTTCGACTGCAAGTTGAATGCCGATCTCCTGGGCCTCATCCCGGCTCATATCATCGGTGAAGCGGTTGATCAGTTCGTCGGGAATGGTCACTCCGGGAAGTTCGTTTTGTAAGAACAAGGCATTACGCCGGTTGACGATTGGCAGAATACCGGCTAAGATTTTCACCCCGTGGGGTTTGCTGAGAGTGGCGAAGGACGCACATACTGCATCGCTAAATACCGGTTGTGTTAAAAAAAGACTGGCGCCCAGAGCTGCTTTTTTATGCATTCGTTCGATTTCCAGCGACCGGTTTTGGGCGTTTAGATTTAAAGCTGCGGCGATGGTGAAGGGATCTTCCGGGAATATATCGCGATTGAGTTCGTTGATAAATCTGATCAATGACAGCGAGTTTAAATTAAAGACGTGCTTGATGCCGTCTTCTTTGGCGCCATCGGGAAGCGGATCGCCGGTGACGGCCAGAACTGATCGGATTCCTTCCATATGTGCAGCAAGAAGGGTCGATTTTATGGCATTGATGTTTCTGTCTCTGCAGCAAAGGTGGGGCAATGTTTCGACCCCAATTTCCCGCCGGATTTTGGCGGCCATCGCCACCGAATCTATCCGGGCTTTTCCCATCGGGGAATCGGCGATGGTAACCAGATCGATTCCAGCTTCTTTATAGACGGACGCACCGTCCAGGATTTTCCGAAATGATGTGTCAAAAGGAGGATCCAATTCGACGGCGACTATTAAATCCTTGGTAGTCCCCTTCATTACTGAAGGTTTCGGAGTATTATTAGGTGCAGTCCAGACTGTTTTCCGTTTCTTTGCCGTAATGGATGCCGGCTCTTGTAAAGCATGGACCAGTGCTTGTATATGGAGGGGTGTGGTTCCGCAGCATCCTCCTAATATTTTAATTCCATGGTCTTTTAGGCGAAGCATCTGTCCTGCAAAATATTCCGGGTTGTGAACGTATACGGTGCGCTCGTTGATAATTTCGGGATAGCCAGCATTGGGTAAAGCAGCCACCAGATCATTGCCCCAGTCCATTTTCTCCAAGAGGCGGTTTAAATGAGCCGGACCTACGCCACAGTTAAATCCGTATGCGTCGATGGAGGCTATCTGCTGGAGCTGGCTGATGACCTTTTCCAGGCGGATGCCTTTCCGGGTAAAACCATCGGCAGTGATCGTGAATTGGGTGATGATGAATGCGTTTGGCATCCGGGATTTGATATAGCCGGTGATTTCCGGAAGATACTCCAGATCGCTGAAGGTTTCAAAATTGAAAACGGTAAGGCCTTCGTCGAGAAAGGTATCCACCAGGAAACGATATTCATCGAGAATATCGAGGTCGGCCATTCCGGCTCGGGGAATCGGTCCGATATTGGCGGCAATGAAACAATCCCCATTCCCTACGGCGGTCCGGGCATGATGAACTGCCTGAACTAATATAGGCTTCAGTTGGTCCCGGGTTAGATTTAAAGTCACCGAATTGGCTGCAAAGGTATTGGTCCGAATCAAATGAGCGCCAGCTTTGATATACTCGGTATGGATTTGCCGGATTCGTTCCGGGTGGTCTACATTGGCCAATTCGCAATACCGGGTGCTGTCGCCGGTGAGTTCGGCGTAATAAGTTCCGGTTGCTCCATCCGTGATTAAAATGTGATTTTTTAAATATTCCCGAATCAATTCATTTCACCCAAAGTAATTTTTTAAAGTGCTTAAAGCTCTCTTTCATATAAATCTGTACTGTGGATGGTGATGACCGAGCCGTCTTTGGCTAAATAATCTCCGTCAATATATCCTGAACCGTTAATAAAGGGCGGTACCGCATCGGCTTTGCCTTTAATAACTGCTTCTAAAGCCAGCAGTGCATAAGGTTCGATGGTGTCAATGTTTACATATTCATAGCCGGGATTTGAGAGGAAATATCCGTCATGGAACCGGTTTTGAACTAGATTGTCCCCGATTTTACGCGCTAATTCCAGATAAGCGGGATGAGACGTTTGCTTGTAAATGTCCAGGACTGCGAATAATGCATAGGGATCATCGCAAGAGGTATTCAGATTCAGTTCCATGCGTTCTCCCGGAGTTTGTCCGATATCTCCTAAATTATTGGCACGGGCGATTCCCCGGGCTATATCCCATAACCGCTCATCGTGGGTTACCAGAAAACCGCGGGCATAGGCGACAAAGAAATTGTTAGCTGAAAATGGTTTTAAAATGTCGCCGGCGTTTCCGTAGTAACCATTCCGCTTTAGTTGATAACCGGTGAGATCGGTCCCGTCGGCAAATAACGGTTTAAATTGATTGGTTTCGGGAATGTAAGCATATTGGGCATAGGCAGCCATGCCTTCGCAAACCCAATGGATTAAATCCTCTCCCATTTCGTTGAGTTTGGGAGCGATCTCCAGAATCATCAAAGCATTCTCAGAGTATAACGCTTTCGCTTCCCGTTCCAAAAGCAAATTACCTTCAAGGGCGATGTCGCCAAATTCCGGGCCGAATTGACGTCTGGCCCGGTCGCCAAAACAGGCACGGGTGTCGGAATCATCGTCGGTGTGAGCCACCTTTTTGGCTTGGGTAAATAGGTAAGCGCCCAGTTTGGTATGGGGATGTCGGGCTTTAGCATATTGTTCCCTTAATCGCTTGGCCCAGAGTAGAGCTCCGGAGTCGCCGGTTAATTGAAAGAGAGAAAGCCCGGCGTAGATCAGATCGTTTCCTGCGCTTAAAAAGAACAGGCCTGTAGTTTCTTGGAATGAGGGGGGATTGGCGAAGGAGTGGTTCCAAAGTTCTCCCGGTTCCAATCCATAGCGGCCATGGCGGCTGATTTCAAGGATATCCCACCGGCAGACATGAGCATTCCAAAAGGCCTTGAGGAAGGCTACCGTTGCTTTGGGGTTGATTTCATACATCATTGAATACGAGGGAAAGCAATTTTTGAGTTCATGAACATATTCCTTTTCGCTGGGGCCGACGACTTCCCATGTTTTAAGATCAATGAAGCGGTGGCCGCCCCAGAAAAGGAGTCCGTATTGGTCCTGATAGTGCCGGAAATAGTGGCGGATAATAGAATCCGCCCGTTTTTTATATTGAGGGTCACCAGTTAGGTTTGATAAAGCCGTTAAAACTCTTAGAAAATTTTGCTGACAGGCCAGATTGGATATGACGGCCCTTGAACCGTCCGGAAATTTCCACGTTAAGTGTTCTCCGGAGCTTCGATGAATGCCATCAGCCAATAAAGGAATGGGTTTCTCATGATAATGATCAGATCCGTTGCGTAAGACATTGTCTACAAATTGCCGAACAGCATTCATCCGCTGACTGTCGGAAGGTTTTTGCATAGTACTCACATGCTTCATCCCCATCATATATGATTGATTCAACTTCATTCTAATAAAAAAAAATCAAAAAAACTATGAAATTTATCTGAATTTTTTGAATTTTTAATGGATCTGCCCAAGGGATATGATCGCTTGAATTTTGGAACCCTATGTTTAATGATGAGGAGGGATGATAATGAGTCAATTGAATGTGGGCGTCATAGGAACCGGTTTAGCTTGGGAGCGTCTTCACTATCCGGCATTTGCAGAGCTATCCGCTGAATACAGGATTGCTGCTTTGTGCGATATTGATCGGGCAAAGGCAGTCCGCTGGGCCAATCGGTTAGGATTGGATCCAGAACGGGATGTTTTTACTGATTTTCAAGCGATGGTGGAACGGGATGATTTGGATGTGATCGATATTATGGTGCCGATTTCCTTAAATCATCCGGTAGCCGAAGCAGTGGCCCGTTCACGAAAAGCCATTATTCTGGAAAAACCGATGGGAGCCACCTTGGAGCAGGCTCAAGCTACCTTGGATCTACCCAAACAATATGGGATCCAAATGATGATTGCTGAGAATTTTCGATACAGCGAAGAGTATAACATATTACGGGAGTTAGTTCTCCAAAAGAAGATTGGCGATCCGGTGTTTTTCATCAATCACAGCACCAGCTGCTTTCCTTGTGATATGCGTAAAGATACCTTTTCAGCCACTGAATGGCGACAACATCCCAAGTATCCCGGTGGAGATATATTGGATGCGGCCATTCATGATCTAGCGGGTTTAAGGCATATATTTGGGGGAATTAAGTATTTACAAGCCTTTGGTGTGCCCCAGAAGGATGAGTTTAGTCCGTATGCAGTGGTTACAGTCAATATAAATTTTATTAACGGAGTGGTTGGAACATTTTCTTACTACCCTGCCGGCCAGGAACCGCAGCATCCCTTGATTGGCCTACGAATCTTCGGGACCCAAGGCATGATTTATTTGGAGAATACGGAATGCGGCGTCGTAAATGTGTTTTATAACGATGGCCGGCACGAAATGATATCTTTCCGCCCGATGCGCGGTTATTACAATGAGTTGCTCAATTTTTACCGGGCCTATCATCGGCAGGAAGAACTGAAAGTCACACCGGATGTAGAAATTGGAGATGTGAAGACGGTCTTTGCTATTTTGCAGTCCATCACGAATCAGGATGTAGTCATGGTGGATCGGGTTCCCCGATTTGCGTTGGTTTGAAATTAATGGAAGATAACAAGGAAATCGCCGACCGGTGCCGAATAATAAATGGAAAATGTTTACGTAAAGGAGGGTGCACATTGGCACGTACAATCACATTAGATCTGGCCAAAACGGCACCGTTCGTCGGGGAAAATGAGATGCAGCTGATTGAGCCCCAGGTCATCAGTGCTCACCGGATGTTATTAGAAAAAAGCGGCGCCGGTAACGATTTTTTGGGGTGGGTCGATCTTCCGTTAAACTATGATCGGGAAGAATTCAGCCGAATTCAAGCCGCGGCTAAAGAGATTAGAGAAAAGTATCAGGCGTTGGTCGTTATTGGTATCGGTGGTTCCTACTTGGGAGCCCGGGCTGCGTTAGAGCTTTTAAATCATTCATTTTATAATCAATTGTCTTCGGAGAAACGGAAAGGGCCTGAAATTTACTACTTAGGCCAAACCATTAGCCCGACGTATACGGCAGAGCTTTTAGAGCTGTTGGAAGAGAAAGATTTTGCCGTTAATGTCATTTCCAAGTCGGGGACCACCACGGAGCCAGCCATTGCTTTCCGTTTGCTCAAACAGTTGTTGATTAAGAAATACGGGCCTGAAGGGGCTAAGAAACGGATCTATGTAACCACGGATCGGGCGAAAGGGGCATTGAAGCAAATTGCTATCGCCGAAGGGTATCCTCAATTTGTGATCCCGGATGATGTGGGAGGGCGTTATTCGGTATTGACAGCAGTGGGGCTATTGCCCATTGCAGCCGGCGGGGTCGATATTGAGGCGATGATGACGGGGGCAGCCGAGGCCTGTCAGGAATATCGGGTGTCCCGGATGGATAGCAATTCCGCATATCAATATGCAGTTGTCCGAAATATTTTGTACCGGAAAGGGAAGCTGGTTGAAATTTTGGTCAATTATGAACTGGGTTTGCATTACTTTGCCGAGTGGTGGAAACAGTTATTTGGCGAAAGCGAAGGTAAGGATCATAAAGGGATTTTCCCGGCGTCTGTTGATTTTTCAACGGATTTGCATTCGATGGGTCAATACATACAGGAAGGACGGCGCGACATCTTTGAAAGCGTTCTCTGGGTGGAACAAAGCCGGCGTTCCGTTGTTATTCCCAACGATCCGGACAATGTAGACGGGTTAAACTTCTTATCCGGCCGGACGATGGAGTTTGTCAACGAGAAAGCGTTCGAAGGGACATTACTAGCCCATCATGACGGACAGGTGCCGAATTTAGTGATTCGGATTCCGGAGATTACGCCATACTATTTTGGTAAAATGGTATACTTCTTTGAACTTGCCTGTGGTTTAAGCGGGTATCTCAATGCGGTCAATCCCTTTGACCAGCCGGGCGTTGAAGCATATAAGAAAAATATGTTTGCCCTGTTGGGAAAACCGGGGTATGAAGCGGAGAAAGCAAGATTAGAACAGAGGCTTTAAACCAATTGTCAGTTGACAGTGTACGGTGAAAGTTGTGTGAATGGAATCGGGGTTGGTCCGCGGTACACAGTACATGACGCACAGTTATTTTACAAACATAGGAAACAGTATTCGGGAATTTAATAACATTTAACAGTGGACAATATCCTAAGTCTGGGGAGGGTAAGGTAAAAGAGCCCCATTTCAAAGAGCGGACAGAAAAATGCCCCATGGATAGTTTGGTAAACATCCGTGGGGCATTTTGTGTACGGTGAACTGTGTGCCTTAGAAATTTATAGTATCTTACTTAAAAACTGTTTCGTCCGTTCGTTTTGAGGGTTGTTAAATATGGCTTGGGGAGAGCCTTCTTCTAAAATATGGCCTTCATCCATAAACAATACCCGTTTGGCAACTTCCCGTGCAAACCCCATTTCGTGGGTAACGACGATCATGGTCATGCCTTCGAGGGCTAAGTCTTTCATAACATCCAGAACTTCCTGGATCATCTCCGGATCTAACGCAGAGGTCGGTTCGTCGAAAAGGAGGGCTTTCGGTTTCATCGCTAAGGCTCTGGCGATGGCAATCCGTTGTTGTTGGCCTCCGGAGAGTTGTTCGGGATAGGCATCCGCCTTATGGCGCAGTCCCACCCGATCCAGTAACTTGAAAGCCCGGTCATGGGCTTCTTCTGCAGAAAGGCCCCGAACTTTAATTGGCGCAATGGTGATGTTTTCCAAAGCGGTCAAGTGGGGAAAGAGATTGAACCGTTGAAAAACCATGCCGACTTCGGCGCGAACTTCGTTGACATTGATCCGGCTATGATCGGTGACATCGATATTCTCAATATAGATGTGTCCTTCCGAGGGTTTCTCCAGTAGATTGATGCAACGCAAGAAAGTGCTTTTTCCGGAACCGCTGGGACCGATAATACAGACCACTTCACCCTGGGCAATTTCAGTACTGATTCCTTTTAATACATGGAGATGCCGGAAACGTTTATGCAAATTAACAACTTTAATCACTGGTCTTCAGTCTCCTTTCAAGATACGCGACGAGTCGGGTAAAGGGAATGGTCATGATCAAAAAGATGAGGCCGACTTCGATCCAGGTTTCGGTAGGCCGGTAGGTACGGGTGACAATGACTTGGGCTCTTCGGACCAATTCTTCCATACCGATAACGGAGACCAGTGATGAATCTTTGAGCATGGCGATGAATTCATTGCCCAAAGGAGGAATAACCCGTTTTAATGCTTGCGGTAGAATAACGAACCGCATCGCCTGACGGTAAGTCATGCCAAGAGAACGGGCAGCTTCCATTTGGCCAATATCTATCGATTGGATCCCAGCCCGAATAATTTCAGCCACATAAGCGCCGCTGTTAATGCTCAGTGCCAACAGGGCAGAGACGAAGGGGTTGATGGGGATTGGGTTGCCAGTTCCCATCAAGTGGCCGATGATCGGTGGGGTACCGAAATGAATCATAAAGATTTGGACCAAGAGCGGAGTCCCGCGGGTAAAATCCACATAGATACCGGCTATGGTATTGAGTATTTTATTGTGAACCACCCGGGCAATACCGGTAAGAGTTCCGATAATAATTCCGTTGAATACGGCAATAATGGTTAAAAATAGAGTCATCCCTGCTGCTTTTAACAGAGTGGGCAGGTATAGCCACATGTAATAATACCAAGTCTCGGGGATGGCGACAAATACATCATTTTTGCCGGGCTTAATCGTAACTTTTTTCGGAACCGATTTTTTAAACAGAGGCGGCTTTTTCAAAACCAGCTCTAGTTGTTGACCGGGTTGGAGATTTTCCAATGTATGAGGTGTTTGTTTGCCGATTTCCTTGCCGTTGATGATAATATCAGCACCGGATGGATCGGAAGTAATGGTTAATGTCGTTTTCTCGACATCCGGTTCGCCTAGGACTATCCCGGAAACGGCTAAACATAAAAGCAAGGATGTTATAAGAATAAGCGTAACTTTAAGTTTCACGGTGTTACCTCTTTGCAATAAAAATTGATGCTAAACGTTGTAGTAAAAAACTTGATAATCAAGGATTCCCCCTCTTGATCATCAAGAGGGGGAATGGAAACATCATAAAACATCAGTAAAAATAGAGAACGAATTAATTAACGGATTTGTATTTGGCAACTAATTCATCATATTTTCCGTTATTTTTGAGGGTATCGATGGCGTTATTGATCTTCTCTAACAGTTTATCATTGCCTTTTTTAATGCCAATTCCGTAGTTTTCGGATTCAGCTCCGTCAATCTCAATAACTTTTAACCCGGAAATATTTTTAATGGTGTCATAAGCGACCAGATCATCCATAACCACTGCATCGGAGTTGTTATTGATCAAGTCTTGGACAGCCAAAGGATTGTTGTCAAAACGTTTCATTTTTACATCTTTAATCGTACTGGCATAAAGATCACCGGTGGTTCCGTTAAGTACGGCGATGGTTTTACCGATGAGATCCGCTGCACTGTTGATGGTGGTATTGTCTTCTTTAATGACGATGGCTTGGTGGGTAGAAAAATAGGGTTGAGAAAAGTCAATTTGTTTTAACCGTTCTTCGGTAATCGTCATGGCGGAAATTAAACAGTCATAGTTGCCGTTCATCAGGCCGGGGATGAGCCCGTCCCATCCGACATTTTGCATTTCCAGTTTCATTCCGAGTTCATCGGCGATCATTTGCATCAGTTCAACGTCAAAACCGGCAAAATTTCCATCTTTATCGATGTACTCGAAAGGAGCATAGGCTGCATCGGTACCGACTTTTAATACGGATTGGGACTTGTTACAGCCCACTCCAACGGTGATAAGCAGGGCTAAGGATATGAGAAACATTAAATACTTCTTCAATTATGACACCTCCAATAATTTGTCTCATATACCAATGGGCTAGAGATATTACAATTATATAACATCATTTTTCGGATGCCAATAATAATATAAGTTCATATTGCTGAAGAGTTTTGGACATGATATAATTTGTAAATAAAAAAAATAAAAGGCAATGAAGGAGATTGAAGACAGTTGGTTTTCCAGCGGTTTTCAGAGTAGTTTTGCCGGGGTGACATAAGAGAGCAGGTGGCGGTGTAAACCTGTCGAATCCGGTAATAGCGAATTACTCTCCGGAGCTGGCGGCGGAATCTTTAGTACGCTGGTTCGGGTACGCCCGTTAACGCGTGAAGAGGAGTGCTGTGGCGTTTTACGGCACTTAAAGTAAGGTGGTACCACGAGACTTTCGTCCTTATACGGGATAAAAGTCTTTTTTTATTATTTTAAGTTTTAGATTAAGATAAGGAGGAGGATACGATGTCGGTTATCGATGTCTTGAGGGAACGGGGATTTATTCAACAGACGACTCACCAAGAACCTCTGTACGAACTGTTAGAAAGGGAAAAAGTCACCTTTTATGTAGGGTTTGATCCAACGGCTGACAGTTTACATATTGGCCATATGCTCCCGATTATGGCTATGCATCATATGCAGGAAGCTGGACACCGGCCTATTGCCATTTTGGGGGGCGGTACGGCGATGATTGGAGATCCCAGTGGACGCACAGATATGCGGAAAATGTTAACTGAAGAACAGATTGATCATAATGCGTCCTGTTTCAAAGAACAACTCTCCCGCTTCATCGATTTTAGCGATGGTAAGGCGTTAATGATCAACAATGCGGAATGGCTGCGTGATCTAAATTACATTGCTTTTCTTCGGGAAGTCGGGTCCCAATTTTCGGTTAACCGGATGCTGACAGCTGAGTGCTATAAGTCCCGGATGGAAAGAGGATTGACATTTATTGAGTTTAACTACATGTTATTGCAATCCTATGATTTTCTGATGCTTTACCGGAAATATGGGTGTAAGTTGCAAATGGGCGGAGATGATCAGTGGTCTAATATTCTTTCGGGTGCTGACTTGATCCGTCGGTTGGAGAGAGGTGAGGCTTACGGTATTACGTTCCCCCTCTTGACTACCAGTTCCGGAAAGAAGATGGGGAAAACGGAGGCCGGTGCGGTTTGGCTTGATGCTCAAAAAACCAGCCCGTATGATTTTTATCAATATTGGCGGAATACGGATGACCGGGATGTGGAACGCTTTTTGGCTCTATATACTTTCTTGCCTATGGATGAGGTTCGTCGCTTAGGTTCATTAAAAGATCGGGAGATTAATGAAGCCAAAAAAGTGTTGGCTTATGAAGTGACCCGGTTGACTCATGGCGAGGAAGCGGCAAAAGAGGCTCAAAAAGCCGCTGAAGCTTTGTTTGGAAACGCCGGAGATGAAAGTGCGGTACCGGCGATTCCTCTCGATCGGAATGCCGTGGTATCAGGGTTACCTATTGCCGATCTGCTGGTTGTTGCCAAGTTAGCTCCTTCTAAAAGCGAAGCCCGGCGGTTAATAGCGCAAGGCGGCATTACGTTAAATGATCAAAAAGTGACGGATACCAATCAAACGGTGACCATGGATGATTTTCCGGGGGATGAGGCGTTGATTAAAAAAGGGAAGAAGCAATTCCAACGGATCATCTTGCAATAAAATGTCATTCAAAACAGCGGAGAAATTCTTCTTCGCTGTTTTTGGTTAGATATGTATGTGTTAGGATATATAAATGAATGAAGACAAACAAGGTGATGATATGAAGCAAATTGTCGTTACAGCTGCTGTAATCGAAAAAGAGGGTCGATTATTCATGGCCCAACGGCGGCCGCAGGATTCAGAAGGCGGAAAGTGGGAATTTCCCGGCGGAAAAATTGAATGGGGAGAGGAGCCGCGGCAGAGTCTATGCCGAGAGTTACAGGAAGAGCTGGGGATTAGGGCTGAAGTTGGGCCTTTGCTCGATGTGATTTCAGAAGTTAAAGGGAATATGCATTTGATACTGCTTTATTTTGCGTGCCGGATTATCGAAGGGGAACCCAAACCCATCGAGTGTCAGGCAGTATCATGGTGGGCGCCTGATGACATCGATGGTCTTGCCAAACCCCCTGCCGATCAGCGGTTTTGGAATGATTATCGTTCCCGGCAGTCTTTGGTACTATCTATCGAAAAAAATCTAATATACAATGTTTTAAAATCCGATATAATAGATATACACAGTGTCTATTTTGATTATATTGTGATTTATATTTGATAGGGTGGCAGCATTGATGTCAGATGTTCCAATCTAACCAAATTCATTTTATAAATCGATAAATGTTTTTGGCGGGAGGACGACCGGATGGTCTATATCATATTAATTTTACTTGGAGTATTGAACATCGTTTTGTTTATCCGCAACCGCTCATTTGTGGTTCGGATTGTGGAGCTGAAAAATTGGGTAAATAAAATTTTAAGTGGATCATCTCTGGAGTTACCGCCTGATCCGCACCATGACGATTTGGCTGAACTTCGGCAATCCTTCGTTACCATGTATACCCGGATGGAAGAGAGCCGGCGTGACATGGAAATGAACTATCAAAAGCTGCAGCTTTCCAGCCTTACTTTGGAGGAGAAATATGCTCAGGCCTATACGTTGCAGCTGATTCAAGAAGAAATTGCCCGTGAACTCGACAGTAATCAGCTGATGAAAAAAACGTTGGATATTCTACTTGGAGTATTTGGCAGTAAGTGGTGTACCATTTATATGGTCAATGAACAAAAGTCGGTGCTGGAACTCAAAGCTAACTCGGGATTTGCAGCTGCTCCTGTATATGACAAGATTATTCCGGTAGATGCCGATCATTTGGTGGCCCGGGCTTGTCGGGAACGGATGGTTTTTACCGATGCTGATGAAGCCATGGCCCAAGGAAAGACCAGCGGTAATATTGCCATCCCTCTGAGCGGACGTCATAATTGCCTGGGTGTGATGGTAATGGAGAATGAACTAGTCCGTATCATTAACCAAGATTTAATTGATTTTGCTAAATTGATCGCACAGGAATTAAGCTTGTCGTTGGAAAATGCGTACTTATACGATAAAATGCGGCGGATGGCTACCCATGATGCCTTGACCGGTGTTTATAACCGGATGTATTTGATGAATTATATTTCGGAATTGTTTGCTTCAAGACCTCAAATCGTTTCGGTGATTATCTTTGATTTGGATCATTTCAAAGCGATCAATGATCGGTACGGACATTTGGTCGGAGATATGGTTCTCAAGGAAACAGCACAGTTGGCCAGTGAAATGTTGCCAACCGGCATTTTGGCACGATATGGTGGAGAAGAGTTTGTGGTGGTTCTACCGGAGGTATCTGCGGACGAGGCATTCGATTTTGCCGAAAAACTGCGTTACGCTGTCTTCGAGCATCCGTATCAAACCGATGACGGCAGATGGGTCGTGGTGACGCTAAGTGGTGGATTGGCCGGTTATCCGGAGAGCTCGGATTCATTTGAAGGTTTGTTACAAAAAGCGGATGAAGCGCTATATAATGCCAAGAACAGCGGACGTAACCGGATATGCCGTGCCGAAAAAACAGCTAAAGGATAAAACGGAATAAATCGGATATTTATACACCACGGAGAAAGCAAGTAATACTTAAATAAAGGAAAAATCGTGATGTAGAAGCGCCGAAGGGCGCTTTTATATTTAATAAGTTGACATAAACCTTACAAGAAAATTGGTTTTTTACGTTAAAAAGTAACGAAACATGTATAATTATCCGAATAAATTTGGAAGGTTATGAACGTTTTTACATGAATGCAATATACAATGGCAACATTGTTGACATGGATTGGTGATTTTGATAATATTTTGAGTATTAAAAAGTATTTTACTGATCGATTATGGATTAAGGGAGGAGGATTGTATGCTTAAGAATCGGTTATTTTTAGCAGGAATAATTTTAGTACTCGTCTTTTCTTTGATTAGCGGATGTAACGAAAGTAAAACAATTAAGATCGGCACCATTCAACCTATTAGCGGCCAGGTTTCCGCCTACGGGATTCAAACCCGGGATGCTATTGCCTTGGCCATTGAGGAGATTAATGCCAACGGCGGAGTTCTTGGTAAACAAATTGAACTTATCGTTGAAGATGATGAAAACAGCCCGGAAAAAACAACCAACGCTTTTAAGAAACTGACGGCCAAAGATAAAGTGGTGGCGATTATCGGGGCATTGACCAGCAAATGTACCTTGGCGATTACCAAAGAGGCTCAGGCGAAAAAGGTGGTCTTGATCACCTCGTCATCCACCAATGATACGGTGACGGATGCCGGTGAATTCATTTTCAGAGCGTGTTACAACGATTCGTTCCAAGGTCAGGTAAATGCTAAGTTTGCCTATGAAACCCTGAAAGCCAGAAAAGCAGCTATTCTTTATGATATTACTAATGACTATTCTAAAGGGTTGATGAGCAACTTTAAGTCCAAATTTGAAGAGCTTGGCGGCCAGATTGTAGCGATCGAATCTTATAGCACCGGTGATAAAGATTTCAATGCTCAATTAACCAAAATTAAAGCGAGCCAACCGGAAGTGTTGTTTATCCCTGATTATTACAACACCATTTCGCTTATTGCGAAACAGGTTCGAGGCCAAGGGATGACCATCCCGATGATGGGTGGCGACGGTTGGGATGAAATTACCAATAATGCCGGAGATGAAGTGATTGGCTGCTATTACAGCAACCATTATTCGCCGGATTCGGACGATGCAGATGTTCAAGCCTTTGTTCAAAAGTTCCGTGAAAAACATAAAATCACTCCAAATGCATTGGCAGCCCTTGGCTATGATGCTGCTTACATTTTGGTTGATGCCATTGCCAAAGCTGGCAGCTTAGATCCGGTCAAGATTCAACAGGCGATGATGGAAACCGATAAGAAGATGGTGACTGGGCAAATCCGGTTCAATGAAAAACGGAATCCTATCAAATCAGCGGTTATGCTCAAAGTGGTGAAAGGCTCCGATGGGAAATTAACCACTGAATATGCTGGAACGGTTAATCCCTAACCAAAAGAATCGAACTTTATTGGATGTCAAAGTGATGGTATAATTGGAATAGAACGATAATGGGAGAATCTAGCTATTCTCCCATTATTGTTAAAATGGATTGGGCCCCCAGATCCGGATAATGATGTTGAATAAATGAGGTGGGTTTATGGGATTTTTACATGAATTTTTACAACAAATGGTGAACGGGATCTCCCTGGGAAGTATTTATGCCCTACTCGCATTGGGGTATACCATGGTTTACGGGATTGTGAAGTTGATTAATTTTGCCCATGGAGATATTTTGATGCTGGGAGCGTTTGGCGGTTTCTTTGTTTTGGCTGCCTATGGCGTCACCCCTCTAACATTTATCCTTGCTTTGTTGGTGGGGATGCTTGTCTGTGCGACTGTGGGTATCGTGATTGAGAAGACCTGTTATAAACCGTTACGGAGTGCGCCTCGGATCAATGCGTTAATCACTGCCATCGGTGTATCGATTTTTATTGAAAACGGAGCCCGGGTGGTTAAAGCGATTGGCCCCAATCCCAAGCAATTTCCGACTTTTAAAACAGTGAACTTTCCGATTGGAGATATCAATATCAGTCAGATTCAGATCATTGTGTTTGTAGTGTCTATCCTTTTAATGTTTTTATTGACTTATATCGTAAATTATACTAAACTCGGAAAAGCCATGCGGGCAGTTTCTTTTGACCGGCAGGCAGCATACCTTATGGGGATCAATGTGGACTGGATTATATCCTTTACTTTTGCTTTGGGTTCAGCTTTGGCAGCAGCGGCTGGAATACTTTTTGCCAGCGCTTATCCGCAGGTTGAACCGTATATGGGAATTATTCCCGGTTTGAAAGCGTTTGTTGCTGCGGTGCTTGGAGGCATTGGCAGTATCCCCGGAGCTATGGTAGGCGGGTTTATTATGGGAATTGCCGAAACCTTGACGAAAGGGTTTATCTCATCGCAGCTGGCGGATGCCATTGCGTTCGGGATTCTTATTTTGATATTGGTTGTGAAGCCTTCAGGTATTCTCGGTAAAAATGTCAGTGAGAAGGTGTAATTGCATGAAGAAGAATATTGCAAATGGGTTAACGCTTGCGGCTATTGCTGTGGTATTCACCGGTATCATGACGGCTCTGGTATTCTTTGGTGTAATTGATGAATATACTGCGCAGATTTTATCTTTGGCAGGGATCAATGTCATTGTAGCTCTGAGCCTGAATTTAATTTCCGGATTTACCGGTCAATTGGCGCTGGGGCATGCTGGTTTTATGGCGGTTGGCGCTTATACTACAGCCTATTGTATCATGAAGCTGAATCTCCCAATGTTTTTGGCGATTTTGATCGGTGGCTTGGTGACGGCAGTGTTTGGGTTGGTTATCGGATTTCCGACCTTGCGGCTTCGTGGAGATTATTTAGCTATTGTTACTTTGGGATTTGGTGAGATTATCCGGGTCATTATGATTAATCTAGAGCAAATTACAGGAGGGGCGGCCGGCCTGAAAGGGATTCCTTCCTTTACGGAGGATATATTACTTGCGCCGGCTCTTTCTTTGCTGTGGGTTTTTTCCGTGATGATCATTACGATTATTCTGGTGAGTAACTTGATCAAATCTTCTTACGGCCGGGCGATACTCTCGGTGCGGGAAGATGAAATTGCTGCTAATGCTATGGGAATTAATGTGTTTTATTATAAAATGTATGCTTTTACAATTTCGGCCTTTATTGCCGGCGTCGGTGGTGGTTTATATGCTCCTTTCTTTGGATATCTCAATCCGACGATGTTTAACTTTTTGAAATCCGTCGACTTCTTGGTTATTGTGGTTTTAGGCGGTATGGGAAGCATTACCGGAACGGTCATTGCCGGGTTTGTACTCACCTACCTGCAAGAGTTTTTACGGTTTTTACAGGATTACCGTCTGGTCATCTATCCATTATTGCTGATTTTCATCATGTTATTCCGTCCGAGTGGATTGATGGGGAATCGGGAGATATCGATTTTGGGCTTGTGGCAACGGTTGTTTAAATCAAAGAATCAAAGCCAGTCAAAGGTTGATAAGGCAGGTGAAAGGTAATGACAGTATTACGGGTAAAGGATATTTCAATTCTATTTGGCGGATTGAAAGCGGTTTCAAATTTTAATATGACTCTGGAAGAAGGGGAACTGCTGGGTTTGATAGGTCCAAACGGCGCCGGTAAAACCACCGTATTTAACATGATTACCGGAGTTTATCATCCGACCAGCGGAGAAATAGAATTTGCCGATAAGAACGGAAAATTTCAAAACACCACGCATATGAAACCCTTTCAAATTACACAAATGGGGATGGCCCGGACCTTTCAAAATATTCGCTTATTTAAAGATTTGACGGTTCTGGATAACATTCGGATCGCCTATCACTCTAATGTGAAATATAAAACCTTCGATGCTGTTTTCCGAACACCGGCCTTTTTCAAGGAAGAAGCAGAGATTACCAAAAAGGCGATTGAGCTTTTGGAAATTTTCAATTTAGGGCATAAACAGGCAGAGTTGGCTAAGAACCTTCCTTATGGTGAACAACGGAAACTTGAGATTGCCCGAGCTTTAGCAACCCAACCTAAATTACTACTCCTCGATGAGCCAGCTGCCGGCATGAATCCTCAGGAAACCCAGGATTTGACCCAACTGATTCGTTTTATCCGAGAGAAGTTTAATCTGACGATTTTACTGATTGAACATGATGTGAGTCTGGTTATGGGGATTTGTGAGCGAATTATCGTATTGGACTACGGCCAGACCATTGCCGAAGGCACTCCGGCCCAAATCAGTCAAGACCCCCGAGTGATCAAAGCATATCTTGGAGAGGAGGTCGGCCTTCATGCTTAAAGTTCGCGGGCTTAATGTCTACTATGGAAACATCCATGCTCTTCATGACTGTAGTTTTGAAGTAAATGAAGGAGAGATCGTGACCTTAATCGGGGCCAATGGTGCCGGAAAGACGACGACGTTGCATAGTGTTTCGGGGTTGATTCCCATTCATTCAGGAGAGATTGAGTTTTTAGGGAAGTCGTTACGGGAGGTCCCTGCCAATAAAATCGTGGAGATGGGTTTGGCCCAAGTTCCGGAAGGACGCCGGATCTTTGCGAATTTGACGGTTATGGAAAATTTGGAGATGGGTGCTTATATCCGCCGCGATAAACAAGGTGTAAAGCAAGATTATGAGATGATTTTTGCGAAATTTCCCCGATTAAAGGAACGCTATCGGCAGGTGGCCGGTACATTGAGCGGAGGAGAACAGCAGATGTTGGCGATGGCCCGGACACTGATGTCCCGTCCTAAGCTGATGCTGCTTGATGAGCCGTCCATGGGATTGGCACCGCTGTTGGTTAAAGAGATATTCACCATCATTCAGGAGATTAACCGGACTGGAACTACGATTTTGCTGGTTGAACAAAACGCCAATATGGCCTTGGCTATTGCCAATCGGGCCTATGTGCTGGAAACCGGGAAAATTGTTTCATCCGGAGATGCCAAAGAACTGGCTGCCAGTGAAGCAGTACGAAAGGCCTATTTGGGCGGTTGATTGGATACAAGATGACTATAGGAAGATAAGTAAATCCCTGGATTTATCCAGGGATTTTTATTTTTAAGTCGGCTGTTACGGGAATAAAAAAACAGCCGCTGAGAGCGGCCGGTTGGAAAGGAAAAGTGGTTAGAAGGGAAGGAATTTTCAATGAAAAAGAGAGTTGTTTCTTTTAGTAAATTCCTATAATCTTAGTATAAGTAAATAAAAGCCCAAAATAAACAGAGTTTGGGTTACGGTTTAGTGAACAAATGGTTACATGGGTGACTTATTGGAGGAATTGTAAAGGATTTCTTGAAGAAAAGATTGTAAAAAGATATAATGAACGCAGACGCCACAGATTTGGAGGAGGATTGGAAATGGGTGAACGGGTTTACAATTTTTACCCCGGTCCAGCAACGTTACCGCTGGAAGTATTGGAAGAGGCTAGTCAGAGTTTTTTAGATTTTAATCAAAAGGGAATGTCCTTATTGGAGATGAGTCATCGGGGCAAGGATTATGAAGCGATCCAAATTGAAACGGAAAGCTTAATGAAAGAGCTGCTCGATATGCCCGCCAACTATCGGGTGTTGTTTATGGGTGGCGGTGCCAGTTTGCAATTTGCTCTTCTGCCCCTGAATTTTTTAAAACCGGGCGTGGAAGCCGATTACATCGTTACTGGTAGTTTTGCAAAGAAAGCTTATGAAGAAGCATCTAAAGTCGGTAAGGTAAATATTGCGGCCAGCACAAAAGGGAGCAATTTTGACCGGTTACCGACGATGGATGAGATTAAACTCAGTGATTCTCCGGCGTATGTCCATTTGACTTCCAATAATACGATTTACGGAACTCAATGGCCGGTATTGCCGTCCTTTGGCGGAGTGCCGCTGGTTGCGGATATGTCCAGCGATATTATGTCACGGCGATTTGATGTCAGCCAATTTTCTCTGATTTATGCCGGTGCTCAGAAAAATCTTGGTCCGGCTGGCGTTACGGTCGTTGTTATCAACCCTGACTTTTTAGAGAAGGCCAATACGGACTTACCGGCGATTTTGCAATATAAAACTTTCGTGGAGAATGATTCGCTTTACAATACTCCGCCTGCTTATGCTGTGTATATGGTTAATCTGGTATTGAAATGGATTAAGAAAAATGGCGGCGTGGCTGCGATGGAGCAGAGAAATCAGGAAAAAGCCAAGTATATTTATGATGTGATCGATGAATATCCTGATTTTTATAAAGGCCATGCTAAAAAAGATTACCGTTCATTGATGAACGTCACCTTCCGTCTGCCCAGCGAGGAGTTGGAAGCCTCTTTTGTGGCGGAAGGTTCGAAAAACGGATTGGTCGGTTTGAAAGGCCATCGCTCCGTCGGCGGTATCCGGGCATCGATTTATAATGCCATGCCGGTGGAAGGCTGTAAAGCGTTGGCGGAGTTTATGAAAGAATTTGTGAAGAAAAACGGATAATCCAAATAGGGATGAATTTTTCGAAGAGGCTGACACAGCCTCTTTTTATTTTAAAAAATTCATAATTTAGGGGGTGATCGTTCAAAACTAAGGTAAAGGAGGGGAAAGGGTTGACGGCTAAGCACGACATGCTTTCAGAGCAAATTTGTCAGAAGCTACAGGAAGATCAAGGCTTAGGGGTTTATGATTTAAAAGTGAGGGTATATCAGGACGGGGTGGTTCAAGTCCAGGGTATTGTAGATGTGTTGGAAGAAAAACTCCGTGCTGAACAGTTGATCAGCAGTTTTCCAGAGGTTAAAAAGATTGAGAACGATATTACTGTTTGTACGGATGGCGGTATTGACGATGAAGACGTGGCATTTGAAGTCAGTGAAGAGCTGCGGGCCAATCCTGAGGTTCCCGATTCGGTAGGAGTCCGGGTCGTCGGCGGTGAAGTGCAGTTGGTTGGCAGTGTGTCCAATTGTAATGAAGTGGAGGAAGCTCTGGAAACAGCGGCCAAAGCCCGGGGGGTCAGAGAAATCAGTAGTTTACTGAAGGTAGCCGAGACCGTTGATGATGTGACTCTTACCAATCAGGTTCAATCTGTTTTAACCGATGAATTGGCAATCATACCAGGCCGAATCCGGGTTAAGGTGGATGACGGGGTAGTCACTCTGTCCGGAAATACTCCGAAAGAAGTGGCTTTGGAGGCGGTGGATATCGCCGGAAGTGTGACAGGTGTTAAACGTGTGGTTAATCAGATTGATGATAGCCAGCCGAATCCTGCGGATTATGTGAAGATGGAAGATTAAGCCCCTGGTTTTTTTGGAGATAATCATTTACAAAGTGGAGCAGTTGAGTTTTTTCATTGGATTCCGGGTTTTCGATGACGATATCCGTTAAGTATGCCAGGAGCTTCCCGATGAGGGGGCCTGGCTTTAACTGAAACTGTTCGATCAAATCCTGGCCGTTTACGGCCAGTTTTTGTGTGTGGGGGGATTGCGCTTCAGCTGCTAATAGAGTAATTCGTTCAGAGAGTTCATTCCAGATGTGCCAAGTTTGACGTGTAATACGTCCGGTGGCTACGATATCCGCCCGTCTCAATTCCAACAGATCGGGAATAACTTGAGGCCCAACGCTATAGATCAGACGGCGGATGGCAGCGTCAGTGGCGTTGGAAGGGAGTTGAAACATATGCCACTGGATCAAATGGCTGACCGATTGGATGAAGGCTTTAGAGTAACGCAATCGGCTGAGAATTTTCTGACTCAGTTCGGCTCCCAGGCGGTCATGATGATAATGATGAACTCCGGTTTCGTCATGCTGAAAAGTGAGGGGTTTGGCCACATCGTGGAGTAATGCAGCCCAACGGAGTTCTAAACGGGGTTGAATGGCAGCTGTTGTTTCTAAAAGATGATGCCACAGACTGGGATAGAGGGAACTTTGATTAAATTGACGGACTTTCAGTTCCGGGATGACCTGAGTAAGTAGGCCCGATTGCTCCATGAGGTCCAATGCTGATCGGACATTAGTCCCAACTAACAGCCTGCTCAACTCATCGCGGATTCGTTCGGCGCTGAGCCATTGGGCAAAATCGGGATGAATCGCCTTGAGGGCTTTGGGATCAGGCCGAAGGTCCATGGTGGCTAAAAACCGGAAGAAGCGGAACATTCGAAGGCCGTCTTCTTTAAAACGTTCCTTAGGTTCTCCGACAGTCTGAAGTCGGCGGTGGTAGAGATCCTTGCGTCCGTTGTAAGGATCGATGAGCAATTGGGAGCGGAAATCATAAGCCATTGCATTGATGGTAAAATCGCGCCGGGATAGGTCGGTGAGAATATCATGAGTGAATAGGATATGATCCGGCCTCCGGCCGTCACTGTAGCCGATGTCTTGGCGCATCGTCGTAATCTCCACATGATGGCCTTGATGGACAACGGTGATTGTACCAAAATTTTTCCCCGAAGGATAGCTTTCTGAAAAAAGGGTTTCTACAGTTTCCGGTAGGGCATCTGTGGTTAAATCCCAGTCTTGGGGGGTGAGCCCCAGCGACAGATCGCGGACCGCTCCTCCGACTAAATAAGCTTGAAAACCATGACTGAGGAGAGTATGAGCACATTCCATAAGCCATTGGGGTATTTCTTTAAAGTTTAAGGTTTCAGTTGTGTTTAGCGGTCTTTGATAATTTCCGGATTTCACCGTATCACTCCCTGAATGCTTCATTATGGCTTTATTTTATCATAGTTCTGTGATTCTCTGGATTAACCGGGGAATTTTTTTTATTTATTAAGCATATGGTGATCAAAGGCGAGGAGGGGATTTCACTGTCTACGAAATCCGTTATTTATTTCCTTTTGTTTACGTTGATGGGACTGGGCCCTGTCGTTTTAATGCGGTATATGAGCGATAGGCCGGAACTGGTCAGGACGTTACCTGTGGTTTTAGTGTCTCAAACCGAGCAGAAAGTGTATCGGCTCGACTTGGAGGATTATCTCGTAGGGGTTTTAGCGGCTGAAATGCCTGCCCGTTTTGACTTGGAAGCCTTAAAAGCTCAAGCAGTAGCGGCGCGGACGTTGGCGGTCGGCCGAATGAAACGGTTCGGGGGAAGAGGAAGCCGGTATCATCAGAGTGCCGATTTTTCCGATGATCCCAATGAAAGTCAGGCATGGCTCAGCCCAAAACAGCTTAAATCGAAGTGGAGTTATTGGGAGTATGGCGGGTTTTATCGCAAGATCAAGAGGGCAGTGGAAGAAACCCGGGGAATTGTCATGGTCTACAACGGGAAACCCATCGACGCAGTATTTCATTCCACTTGTGGAGTAGGTACAGAGGCAGCTGTTAATGTGTGGAAACATGATGTTCCTTATTTGCAGCAGGTTTCCTGCGGAATGGACAGCCATTCCCCTCGTTATCATCAACATCTTTTTTTTGGATGGGACGAGGTGGCCAAACGATTACGGCTTTCGGTCAATGAGGCTCGCAATCTTAAAGTTGATGAAATAACCCAAAGCGGCCGGGTTATCCGCCTTAGTTGCGGTTCCCGTCAAATCGATGGACAGGAGTTTCGAAGAGCATTTCAATTAAACTCTAATGCGGTTCAGCTTGAAAAAACTCCGGCCGGGTTACAGATGAAAGTAACCGGGTATGGGCATGGCGTTGGGATGTGCCAATATGGAGCTGATGGTTTAGCCAAACGGGGATGGAAGTATCAACAGATACTGAGCCATTATTATCGGGGAATTGGTTTTCGTAAAATTAAATACTGAGATCGGATAAAATTTCCTAAAATGGTGAAGACTAGACTCGGGGTGATCGAATTGAAAAAGAGAACTCAGCGAGTCTGGTTGAATATGAAAGTCAGTATGCAAAAGCGATGGTTGGGAATTAAAAAAATGGCCAGCCAAATTTGGAGAGGCACAGCACCTTTACTGAAAGGCAGATATTGGATAGTTTATATCCTCTCTTTTATTCTGGGTTTCTACTTGTTCGGGCCAAGTCGAGGCTATGAGCAGTTAAAACAATGGCGGTCCGATTTAAACAACCGAACTGGAGTCGAAAGTATCGAAGCCTTAAAGAAAGAGATCGATTTGCTTAAAAAGGACCTTCGTAAAATTCAATCCACAGAAATTGAAAAACCTAATTTTAATCCTGAAGACTTTCGGAGTCCTTTGACCGGAGCGGTTATTAAACCCTTTGAATGGGTTAATTCCGGTGGTTCATGGAAACTCCATGCCGGAGTGGATATCGCGGCTCCACCCGGGAGTAAAGTTTTGTCAGCCGCTGACGGTATGGTAGTAAATGTGGACGAGTTAATTGACGGCAGTTTTAGCGTTCGTATCGAGCATGGTAATGGATGGGAAAGTCGGTATTCCAATTTGTCCCGGGTTACGGTTCAGGAAGGTGAAAAGGTGATACGGGGCTTTGTCCTGGGGACAAGCGGTGTTGCCGGATGTGCTTCCGAAGAGCCCAGTATTCATTTTGCCGTTTACCGGGATAATCAGGCAGTGAATCCGGAAGAACTGATTTCGGGATTGTCGGTCAGTATGGAATAATCCGAAGATCAGCAGCATTTACGGTTGTAATAATAAACATAATCCCCCTGCCCAAGCCATATATATGTAATAAAAAAACCGGGGGGCGGGGGGATGAAGGATTATATTCAAAAACGTGTATTGGATTTAAGTCATTTTATTGCCGATCATAATGCGACGGTCAGGCAAGCTGCCAAACATTTTGGGGTGAGCAAAAGTACAGTTCATAAAGATGTTACCGAGAGGCTGCCGGATCTTAACCGGGATCTGGCTGAACTGGTAAAACGGGTCTTAGAGATTAATAAAGCGGAACGACATATTCGAGGTGGAGAAGCGACCCGTAAAAAGTATCAAATTAAGAAAGGATTTCATGCCAAAAAAGGAGGATATTCCAAAAAAGCATAGAAAAATAGTAGATACGAGGAAAATACTGGGTTTGTCAGGGGGGGCGGAGCTTGAGTTGGCATAATTTTGTTACCGATATCGGGATCGATCTTGGCACAGCAAGTGTATTGGTTTATGTGAAAAATAAAGGGATTGTAATTCGGGAGCCCTCCGTTGTTGCTCTTCAGAAAGATAGTAATAAGGTGTTGGCAGTCGGAGAAGAAGCGCGTCAAATGATCGGGCGTACTCCCGGTAATATCGTTGCAGTGCGTCCCTTGAAGGATGGAGTTATTGCCGACTATGATGTAACTGAAATTATGTTGAAATACTTTATTGAACGAGTATCTCCGAAACCCCGTTTATTTAGGCCGCAGATCGTGGTTTGTGTCCCTTCCGGAGTCACCAGTGTGGAAAAGAGAGCAGTTTTGGAAGCAGCGATGCAGGCCGGAGCGAAGAAAACCTATCTGGTGGAAGAACCCATGGCAGCCGCTATCGGGGCAGGTTTAAATATTACTGAAGCCAGTGGCAATATGGTGGTGGATATCGGCGGTGGAACGACGGATATCGCCATTATTTCCTTGGGAGGTATTGTCGTCAGTGAGTCTCTTCGCGTTGGCGGGGACAAGTTTGACGAAGCGATTATCCGCTATATCAAAAAAATGTACAATATGATGGTCGGCGAACGGACTGCGGAAGATATTAAAATTCAGATCGGTTCGGCTTATCCTGATGGCGAAGGTAAATCCATGGAGATTCGGGGCAGGGATTTGGTTACCGGTCTACCGCGGACGATTAAGTTTACGTCGCTCGACACTTTTCAGGCTTTATCGGAACCGATTACAGCGATTGTGGACGGGATTAAATCAGTACTTGAAAGAACGCCTCCTGAATTGGCCTCGGATATTGTCGATAAAGGTATCGTGTTAACCGGCGGAGGGTCATTGCTTCATGGTTTTACCCGTTTGTTGGCCGAAGAGACGGGAATCCCCATCCATCTGGCAGAGGATCCCTTGTCCTGTATCGCATTGGGAACGGGTAAAATCTTGGATGATGAAGGTTTGAGCGGCATAAAACATAATTTGATCGTTGGCAGCCGTTCAATGTAATGTATGAAAGTTTTAAAAAAGAGTAAATAAACTAAAACCGGTCAGATGACCGGTTTATGTTTTTGAAGTAAACTGAGATGAAGAAATGGTTATAAAAGATGAACTAAGGACGTTCCGGGATGATCATCCAGGCGATAAAATATGCTATAATGACTGTAAAAAATGAAAAAAGAATGCTTACTGCGGCAACCAGCCGAACGACGACGGGATCGATATTCAGATATTCGGCAATGCCTCCGCAAATGCCAGCGATGATTCGTTCCCGGGAACGGTAAAGTCGTTTCATTAAATCGCCTCCTGATTACAGTATAACATTATTTAGAAAATGATTAAAAGGGGTTATGATGGATAATAATAGCCGAATTCGTTTGCCACGAACGTTGAATCGTAAAATATTACGGGCGATTCGGGAATTTGATTTAATCCGACCCGGTGACCGGGTGTTGGTTGGTTTTTCCGGGGGTAAGGACAGTGCGTTTCTGTTGTACGCTTTATCCATATTTCAAAAACACCGGATCATCCCTTTTGAACTGGCCGCTCTTACCTTAGATATGGGTTTTGAACGTCCGATGGATGTGGGGTCTCTCCGGCAATATGCCGAACAGTTGGGTGTTCCATTGCATATCGTTAAAACGGAGATCGCCAAGTACGCATTCGGTGATGATAATCCGGAACCGCCGTGTGCCACCTGCTCCTTTTTGCGAAGGGGAGCGATGAACCGTTTTGCCAAAGAAAACGGATATAACGTGGTGGCTTTGGCCCATCATCAAGATGATGCGGTGGAAACCTTTTTGATGAGCATTATTTACTCCGGACAGATTAAAACCTTTTTGCCCCGTACGGATCTTTCCCGTTCCGGATTGCGGGTGATTCGACCTTTGGTGTATGTGCGGGAATATGAGGTACGAAAAGCCTTATCTCTTATCAATTATCAACCGTTGCCCAGTCCGTGCCCGATCGACGGGTATACGAAACGGGCGGAGATGAAGGAGCTTATTCGGAACTTATCCAGGACGGATCGGCGGGTTTTCAATAATCTGGCTTCAGCAATTCGCGAGGGTAGGCCAATGGAACTTTGGCCGCCGGAAAGTCGGGCAAGGGATTGACCGGATAAAAATTTGTATGATATAATACAAGAAATTAACAGTACGATCAATAACGTTGAAGAGGAAAAGTACATGCAACGATGTAATGATAGCGAGCCCGGGATGGTGAAAGCGGGTTTACGGAGTTGTATTGGAAGTTCGCCTCGGAGTTGCCTGCTGAACCCGTTTGATGACGGCATTAGGTATGGCCGGATTCTCCCTCCGTTATCCAGGGAGCAGCCCTCACTTGTTGAAAAACAGGTCGCGGCTGAAAAGTGGACCGTAAGGTCAATTTGAGTGGTACCACGGAAGTAACCTTTCGTCTCATACGAGGCGAAAGGTTTTTTGTTTTGAAAGGGGGCGGATGACTTCTTTAGCCGAGTGAATAGTGTAAAACGGCGGAATATATCCGCCACCATAGCGAGTAAAGGAGGAAAAAACCATGTGGAATCCGGAAATGGAAATGATGTCTCGGAGTGAACTTGAAAAAATTCAAAGTCAACGTTTGAAAAATACAGTGGAGCGCGTTTATCATAATGTTCCTTTTTATAAGAAAAAGTTTGATGAAGCCGGGATTAAACCGGAGCAGATTCAAAGCGTGAAAGATCTGGCCCGGCTGCCGTTTACCACAAAACAGGATTTACGGGATAATTATCCGTTTAAACTCTTTGCCGTACCTCAGGATGAGGTGGTTCGGATTCATGCTTCGTCCGGGACCACCGGTAAAATGACAGTGGTCGGTTATACTAAACATGATATTAATATTTGGGCTGAAGTCATGGCCCGGACCTTTGGCTGCGGCGGGGTAAACCATAAAGACATCATTCAGGTGGCTTATGGTTATGGTTTATTCACCGGAGGCCTGGGTGCCCATTACGGAGCTGAGAAGTTAGGAGCGACAGTAGTTCCCATTTCCGGAGGGAATACCAAACGCCAATTGCAAATTATGGCTGATTTCGGGACCACGGTATTGGCCTGTACGCCTTCTTATGCGTTGTATATGGCAGAATCGGCAGCTGAAGAAGGGATAGACCTATCCGATTTGAAGCTGCGGGTTGGCTTTTTCGGCGCAGAGCCTTGGTCCAACAATATGCGGAAGGAGATCGAGGCCAAGTGGAATATCAAAGCTTTTGATATTTACGGGTTAAGCGAGATTATCGGGCCTGGAGTAGCCAGTGAGTGTATGCAACAGGATGGGCTCCATGTTTGTGAGGATCATTTCTTGGTTGAAGTGATTGATCCGAATACCGGTGAGGTGCTGCCGGACGGTGAAAAAGGCGAGCTGGTATTCACCTGTATCACCAAGGAAGCCTTGCCGCTTATTCGTTATCGGACCCGAGATATCAGTATCATTACCCATGAACCTTGTGCCTGTGGTCGGACTCATGCCCGGATGCATCGAGTGATGGGCAGGACCGATGATATGTTGATCATTCGTGGCGTCAATGTATTCCCCTCCCAGATTGAAAGCGTGCTTTTGGAAATCGGTGAGACCGAACCTCATTATCAACTGATCGTTGACCGGGAAGGAAATTTGGATGATTTGGAGATCTGGGTGGAAGTTTCCGAACGGTTATTCTCGGATGAAGTCCGAAAACTGGAACAGCTTGAAAGCTATATCCGGAGAGAAATTCAAAGCACTCTGGGGATTTCGGCCAAGGTGAAACTGGTGGAGCCGAAGACCATTGCCCGTAGCGAAGGTAAGGCGAAACGGATCATTGACCGCCGTGATGTATATCGACAATCATAAATTATATAATGATAGTGAAGGTGGCTGGTATCATCATTATTGAACGTTATCCAAACGAAATGCAGATGATAGCCGTTGAAAATTGTTGCGCAATGTTGCCTAAGGAAGCAGGATTTTCGAAATGTTCACACGAAAACCTTAACAAAAGATAAGGGAATAGATGGGAGGAAGCGGGATGAAGGTTAAACAGTTATCCGTTTTTCTTGAAAATAAATCAGGCCGTTTAGCGACGGTAACAAAGGTTTTGGGAGACAATCTTATCAATATTCGGGCGCTTTCCATCGCTGATACGACGGATTTCGGTATTTTGCGATTGATTGTGGATCAGCCTGAGAAAGCCAGCCGGTTTTTGAAGGAGAATGACTTTACGGTCAGTGAAACGGATGTTATCGCTGTTCAGATGAGTGACAAACCCGGCGGCTTGGCGGCTGTCTTGAAAGTACTGGAGGATATCCAGATCAATATCGAGTATATGTATGCCTTTGTTGGCCGCACAGATACCGATGCTGTTGTGGTGTTCAGGGTCGAAGATATTGATCGAGCTGTAGATTTACTTCAGAAGGCCGGAGTGAAATTGCTATGCGCTGAGTCAGTCTATTCCTTTTAAACCCAACGTGATGAATGAGGCAATACATTTGCCTCATTTTTTTATTGGCGAATGCACAGATTAGAAAAGGCGTAAAGCGTAAATAATGAAGAAAAGCGTAGTGTTCCGGCAAATTGACAATCCAAGCGGCTTGTGATAAGTTAAAACTAGTTTTAGCAGATGATGGCGGCGACCATTGGTTCTCAAGGGATTGGTGTTATCGGCAGACTTGATTTGATATTCAAAGGAGGAAGTAAAATGGTTTCGTTAACCAAAGTAGGCACGGGACAGGGTATTCAAGATAGTGAAGTCATGGCGATGCTGGAAGCGTCGCTGGAAGAGAAACGGGGAACGTTAAAAAAAGTGTTGCTTTTGCCGCCGGATTTTACTCGGATGCATTCGTATGCCGGCCGGATTACGGCGATGTATTATAAACTTTTAAGTCCTTCCTGTCAGGTGGATATTATGCCAGCTTTGGGGACGCATGATCCGATGACCCGGGAAGAATGTCTAGAGTTTTTCGGGCCTGAGGTTCCGTATGAGTCCATTGTGGTTCACAATTGGCGTAATGATGTGGTTAAAATCGGGGAGGTTCCGGGGGACTATGTTCGCGAAGTTTCCGGGGGTCTGCTGGATTACAGTATCAATGCTGAAGTGAACAAGCGGTTGCTTGACCGTTCCTATGATTTGATTATATCCGTCGGCCAGATCGTACCTCATGAAGTGATCGGGATGGCCAATTATAACAAAAATATCTTCGTTGGTTGCGGCGGTAAAGATACCATTAATAAGTCTCACTTTTTAGGTGCAGTGTATGGAATGGAACAGATTATGGGACGGGCGGATACTCCGGTCCGTAAGGTGTTTAATTATGCTGAACAACATTATTTGCAGGACATTCCCTTGATGTATGTTCTGACGGTTACTACGGTGAAAGGCGGAGAGGTAAATCTGGAAGGCCTATTCATCGGCCGGGAGTACCGTCTTTTTGAGGAAGCAGTTAAACTAAGCCAGCAAAAGAATTTAACCTTTTTAGATAAGCCCTTGAAAAAGGTCGTGGTTTATTTGGATGAAAGAGAATTTAAAAGTACTTGGCTTGGTAATAAATCGGTTTACCGGACCCGGATGGCCATCGCCGATGGGGGCGAACTCATCGTATTAGGGCCGGGGGTCAGAAAATTCGGCGAAGATGAGGGAATCGACCGGTTGATCCGGAAGTATGGTTATGTCGGAAAGATGAAGATTTTGGAATATTACAAGCAGAACCAGGATCTGCAAGAAAACCTGTCAGCTGCCGCCCATTTGATCCATGGCTCCTCGGATGGACGGTTTAAGATTACGTATGCTGTTGAAAAATTGACCCGTGAGGAAGTGGAAGGGGTTAATTTCAATTATATGCCTCTTGAAGAAGCGTATCGAAAATATGATCCGGCCAAGTTAAAGGACGGATTTAATACGCTTCCCGACGGAGAAGAGGTCTTCTTTATCAGCAATCCGGCCATCGGTTTATGGGCTGATAAAGCTAAGTTTCAATAATCATAATGGGAGATAGTTATGAAATATACTCCGGATGTACTTCAATCGCTCCAACCGGAGCATCCTTTCTTTATTGGTTTTGATTCGGATGGCTGTATCTTCGATACGATGGACATTAAGCAGAAGGAATGCTTTTGTCCGGTCAATATCAAATTCTGGGGCTTACAGGCCATTGCAAAATATGCCCGGGAAACGGTGGAGTTTGTGAATCTCCATTCCAAATGGAGGGGCTCCAACCGGTTTGTGGCCTTGATTAAAGTGTTTGATCTATTGGCAGAGCGGGAAGAAGTAAAGGCCCGGGGCTTTAAGCTTCCGGATTTGGAACCTTTGCGACGCTGGGTCGAGTCCGGTGTTCCCTTGGGCAATGCCTCTCTGGAAGAGGCCGTTCGTCAAACCGGGGATCCGGTAATGAAACAGACATTGGCATGGAGTTATGCTGTTAATCAGGCTATCGCCGATCTGGTCTTTGGGATCCCACCCTTCCCCTATGTGCGTGAAAGTTTGGAGAAGCTGTATCCACAGGCTGATTTAATCTGTGTTTCTCAGACTCCGGCGGAAGCTCTGGAACGGGAATGGAAAGAACATGATTTGGATAAATATGTGCGGATCATTGCCGGGCAGGAATATGGCAGTAAGGTGGATCATTTGAAACTAGCTGCCGTTGGGAAGTATCCATTGGACCGTATTTTATTGGTCGGAGATGCTTTAGGGGATTTGCAGGCTGCCAAAAAAGCAGGGGTCTCCTTTTATCCGATTAATCCCGGACATGAGGAAGAGTCCTGGCAACGTTTTTATGAAGAAGCCTCAAATAAGTTTTTAGGCGGAGAATATCGGGGAGCCTATGAGACAGGCCTGATTCGGGAGTTTGAAAGATTGCTGCCGGAGACACCGCCTTGGCAGTAAAAATGAGATAATTTTAAGATGAATGGATAATAGCTATGAGTGACTTTATTACATTAGGAATTGAATCATCATGTGATGATACCTCAGTGGCAGTAGTTGCCAACGGTACGAAAATCCTGAGTAATCAAATATCATCTCAACTTGATGAGCATGCCAGGTTTGGCGGGGTAGTACCTGAGCTGGCAGCCCGCTGCCATTTGGAAAGCCTGGTGCCGTTGTACCGGCGGGCCATGGAGGAAGCGGGTATTACGTTGGATCAGGTTGATTTGGTAGCTGTGACGTATGGGCCCGGCCTGGTAGGGAGTCTGCTGGTCGGGCTCTCCTTTGCTAAGGGATTGGCTCTCTCCAGGGGATTACCTCTGGTAGGCGTAAATCACATCGAAGGTCATATTTATGCAAATTTGCTGGAACATCCAGAGATTGAACCGCCCTTGTTGTGTCTGACGGTATCCGGAGGACATACGGATTTGCTTTATATCGAAGCATGGGGAAGGTACAGGATTTTAGGCCGGACGTTGGATGATGCAGCCGGAGAAGCTTTCGATAAAGTTGCCCGGGTATTGGGTTTGGGCTATCCCGGAGGTCCGGTCATTGACCGGCTGGCGAGAGAAGGTAAGCCAGATATTGAGTTTCCTCAGGTAAAAAGTTTGGCAGATCCCGATTCGTATCATTTTTCCTTTAGTGGATTAAAAACTGCGGTAATCAACTGGATTCACCGGCATAAGCAGACCGGGGAGCCGGTGGATGTGCCTCAGGTTGCAGCCAGTTTTCAGGCCAATCTTGTAAATCAGCTGGTCCGCCAGTTGGAAAAAGCTATTCGGGCATTTCCGGTTCGGGCGGTGTTGCTCTCCGGCGGTGTTGCCTCTAATTCTTTGCTACGTCAACGTTGTGCGGAGCTAACCCATAAAGAGGGACTGGCATTGTACTACCCGAGTCCGCGGCTATGTACTGATAATGCTGCAATGATTGCTGCCGCGGGGTATTATAATTATCATTCCCGGGGCAAAAGTTCTCTTCGGATCACTGCTGACCCCAATCTCAAACTATAAATTGTGGATAACTTTGACGGATGTCGGGAAACCATTGAGATGAAGAGGACGGTTATATACAGGTTAATTTGTGGATAAATTGTGGAATTTGTGAAGAATTCGGGAACATTTTGAAAAATAGGCATTCTTTCTTGTGGAAAACTTGTGAATAATGTGGAAACTTGTTGGGAGCGATACGAATGAATTGGGAAAACTTCTCCCAGGCTGATTTGGTTCGTTGGTGTCAGCCTCGGATTTTCCAACGGGGACAAGTCTACTATCACGAGGGGCACTTAGTGAAAGCGTGCCGTTTTGAAAATGTATTGGCCGGGAAATTCCGGGGCGGAGGCGGAATTTATAAGGCATTGCTTTGGATGGAGGATGGAAAGCTCCTTTGGAAGTGCAGCTGTCCCTATCCCGATTTTTGCAAGCATCTGGCTGCTTTAGGCTATGCATGGCTGAATAACCGGTCTCTCTTTGAAGAGGTAGACAGCTTATACCGCCGGGTGATGGACGATGTTACTCTTCGGGAACGAATTACTCACGACCTTGTTGCCAAGAATCCCTTTGATTTCCTCGAACTTTGTCAGAGACAGTCAGGGCGCGATTTTGTTTCAGGTCGGGCGATTTTAAATATTGTTCGCCAGTTGTTTAAATATCCTCAGCTAAAACTGGCGGATGTTGAAAGTTTGTGGGAACGTCTACAGGGGATTACTCCTGTGATTGAGTCGGAGATTGAAAAAGGAGAAATCGGGATTCTTTTGCCCCTAAATGAAGTTTGGGAAGGGTTATTGAATGCATATCGGAGTGTGCCGGCTCCTGAATTGAAAGAGCTGCTTGTACAACAACTTCAATTACAACGTTCGTTGCTTCGATTTTTTTCAAAAGAAAAGCTTCAATTGTTTTATGACAGTTTAGTCTCCAGTTATTTTGATGTGCTTCTCTGGGATTTGGGGGAGGAAATTCGACCGGTATTACGGGAATATATTGAATCAAATCCCCAATGGTTCTCTACGATCTTAGCGACGGTGGAAAGTTGTGACGGATATCTTCAGTGGATTCGCATTTTTGAACTTTTGGAGGCTATTCCTGCTCTTCATCATCGGTTGCCGAACATTACCGAACGGTTACTTTCTGTTCGCGAAGGCCGGTTATGGTTGATAGACCGCTGGATGACCGAATGTCCGGAGGAAGCCTATCGTTTAGCCAAAAGAAGTCTGGTTAAGTGCAGTGGCGAAGAACGTAATATGTTTCGCGATCGTCTCATCGAGATCCATCGGCGGCGTTTAGAGTTTAAGCAGGCTGCAGCTTTGAGTTATATTCAATTGACTGAAACATGCGAGTTTGAGGAGTATATACGACTTAAAAGATTGCTTGAAAAGTTCCCCGATGATTTTCAGAATTATTACCGGAGACTGGTGATTGAACTTCGGGAAAAGAAGATGTGGCGTTTGCTTGGCCAAATCTTGTTGGATGCCGGCCAGTATCGGGATTTCATGGATGTTATATCTGGAATATTGGCAGAAAGGGAAGGGAGCGTTGGTGTACTTGAAATGTTGGCCAATTGGAAGGATCCGGCTATTCTCGAGTATCCCGTCTATCCAACTGTTCTGTTGCCGTTGTTAAAACAAAGGCCAGGGCGTCAAGGAAAGTCAGTGCTTCGGTTAGTAGCCGCTTATAAAAGACTTTGTTTAGAAAATGAAAGCCGGGATTTGTGGGAGGCTTTTGCTTCGGAGGTAAGAGGCGGTTTGGAATCACAATTTTTGAATGGGCGTTTGAGAGCGTTGCTGGATTGATTTTTCAAAAAGAAAGCCTGGTGAGGATGTTGGATCGTCTGGAACTGGGGGGTTCCGCCATTGTGTGTGAAGTCCAAGGCACTGTGAAAGAGCAAGTTCAGCGGCTTCGGGAAAAATTTGATCCGGTATTGGCCAACGATATACCGGTGGAAATAACAGTGGCAGGGTCTTCGGGCATCGGGACCATTGCTTTTGGACAGGATGGAGCAGCTATTTTAGACGAATTAGCCCGTATTGCCAAGCAGTTGAAGCCCTTTGAGGCCCGATTGGGATCGGTTACCCGTTTTCCCGGAACGGATATCTTTGTATTTGAAGTCTTGCCCCGAGAGCCTTTTGAAACTATCTATCACTGGCTTTTGGGTTCTTCCATCGCTTTTGCATCCAGTATAAATCCTTTTTTTCCCCATTGTTCGTTGCATATTTGGGGAAAGGTTGAGCCCGAGCAAGAGGCGGAGATGATGCGTCAAAGGATTACCGGTTCATTTTGGGTGGATTCTTTTGCCGTCTATCAGCGAATCGATGATAAAGCGGTCGGGCTGGTGGATCGTTTTCGGTTTAAACCCTAAAAATGAAAGTCCTTATGGCTCAATTGGATGGAAGTTATGAAATTATCATGAACAGGTCATAATCCAATTGACGCAGAAGATAAGTAGTTATATAATTTAATTTAACTAAATATGTTGTTGCGGATGAAAAGGAACGACCGTAAACGACTGCAAAAGAGAGGAGGGCATCTGCTGAAAGCTCTCCAGTTCGTGAACGGATTAACGTTGGATTAAAACCAACAATGGACCACCTTGGACGCTCTGGCGAAAGCGAATGGCAATTCGCATAAGTCAGCGTATGGCAGCGATAATGCCGATCCGAGCGGGCATCCCATGGATGGATGTCAACAAGGGTGGAACCGCGGTTAATACCGCCCCTTTTTGAGGGGCGGTTTTATTTTTAGTATATGGAATTGGGAGGAAGAAAGATGAAAGTAACATTTCCGGACCAAAGTATCAGAGAATATCCTGATGGATATACGGCTTTGCAGATAGCGGAGTCTATTGGTCCGCGTCTTGCCAAAGAAGCAATCGCCGCCAAAGTGAACGGCGAATTAAAGGACTTAACCACACCGTTGTCCGGTGATATTGCCTTGGAATTGATTAAACCGGAAAGTCCCGAGGCCCTAGAGATCCTTCGGCATTCGGCATCCCATATTATGGCCCAAGCTGTGCTGCGGTTGTATCCTGGAGCGAAGCTTGCGATAGGGCCGGCGATTGATACAGGATATTACTATGATTTTGAGCTGCCGGAAAGCCTGAAGCCGGAAGATCTGGAAAAGATCGAAGCGGAGATGGCTAAGATCGTCAAAGAAGATTTGCCGTTTAAACGGTTTAATATGAGTAAACAGGATGCGTTGGAGCATTACCGGCAGAAAGGCGAAAAATACAAAGTTGAATTGGTGGAAGGCTTAGAAGACGGCTCCATCTCCTTCTATCAACAGGGTGAATTTATCGATCTTTGCCGCGGGCCTCATCTTCCGAGCACCGGACGGTTAAAAGCATTCAAACTGATGTCTGTCGCTGGGGCTTATTGGCGGGGAGATTCCAACCGGGAAATGCTGCAACGGATATACGGAACTGCTTTCTTCAGTAAGAAAGAGTTAGATGAATACCTGCACCGTCTGGAAGAGGCGAAAAAACGGGACCATCGCAAACTTGGCAAAGAGCTGGATTTATTCGATATTTTGGATGAGGGGCCGGGATTCCCGTTCTTTATGCCGAAGGGAATGGTTCTCCGCAATATTCTCGAAGATTTCTGGCGGCAGGAGCATAGAAAACGAGGATATCAGGAGATTAAAACGCCGATTATTCTCAATGAAGAATTGTGGCACCGGTCGGGGCATTGGGATCATTATCAGGAGAATATGTATTTTGTCAAAATTGATGAGGGCAATTTCGCGATTAAGCCCATGAACTGCCCCGGCGGTATGTTGGTGTATAAGCGTAAACTCCATTCCTATCGGGATCTTCCACAGCGGATGGCGGAATTGGGTTTAGTTCACCGGCACGAGTTGTCCGGTGCCTTGCATGGGTTGATGCGGGTTCGCTGTTTCACCCAGGATGATGCCCATATCGTTATGACGCCGGAACAGATCAAGGACGAGATATTAGGAGTCATTAACTTAATCGATGATTTCTATAAGGTATTCGGCTTTAAATACCATGTGGAACTCTCTACCCGGCCGGAGAATTCGATGGGTACCGATGAGCAGTGGGAAACTGCCACCGAAGCTCTGCGGAATGCCTTGGAAGTTAAAGGGATGGATTATAAGGTCAATGAAGGTGACGGGGCGTTCTATGGACCGAAGATCGACTTCCATCTGGAAGATTCTATCGGGCGGACCTGGCAATGCGGAACCATTCAGTTGGATTTTCAAATGCCGGAACGGTTTGATCTGAACTATATCGGTCCGGACGGTGAAAAACATCGGCCGGTTATGGTGCATAGGGTGGTCTTCGGGAGTATCGAACGTTTTATCGCTATCTTGACTGAACATTATGCCGGCGCATTTCCCACGTGGCTCGCGCCGGTGCAGGTTCGATTGATGCCGATTAGCGAGGATCAATTGCCTTTTGTCCAGGAGATTCAAAAGCAAATGGAGGAGGCTGGCCTTCGGGTGGAAGTGGATGGCCGAAATGAGAAGATCGGCTACCGGATTCGCGAAGCCCAACTTCAAAAAATACCCTATATGTTGGTGGTTGGAGAGAAAGAAGTCCAAGCGAAAGCAGTGGCTGTACGCTCTCGTAAAGAAGGGGATTTGGGCGTGGAAAATGTAGACGCGTTTATCCAAAGAATCCTGGATGAAGTGAAGAATTATCAGTAACGATATGAAAATATCCGACATCGATAGTTACTTTGGTGTAGTATAAGGCTGCCTGTTGAGGCAGCTTTTTACTTTGTCAATAAAGAAATATTTTTTTCTTCTATAGGTAAAAAAAGGAGTTGTGCCGAAATAATAATTAGGGAACACCGAGAGGTTGGTATTCAGTAGATCAAAATGGATATGGAGGGATGAACGTGATTGTACAAGATCGGATGTCCCGTAATCCGATAACGATTACGGAAACCACCCCTATTTTGGAAGCCGGAGAGTTGATGCGGAAACATAATTTCGCCCGCCTGCCGGTGGTCCGGGATGGTAAAGTGGTGGGAATTATCACCCAAGAAGACCTCCTGAAGGTCAGTCCGTCGGCAGCAACAACCTTAAGTGTCTGGGAGCTGAATTATGTCCTATCGAAATTGCTTGTGAAAGAGGCCATGACGAAAGAGGTTGTCACGATCGAACCTGAAGCAACCCTGGAAGAGGCAGCGTTATTGATGCGGTCAAAGAGCATCGGAGCTCTGCCTGTAGTCAAGGATGGGAAATTAGTCGGTATTATCACGGAATCGGATATTTTTGATGCCTTCATTGATTTGATGGGATTAAAAGAAACCGGAACCAGGTTGACATTGGATTTGGAAAACCGGATTGGCGTTATTGCCGAAGTGACTGAAATCATTAAGGAGCAAGGAATCAATATTATTTCCATGGCATTATTCCACCGGGAGAATAAAAACGGTGAACTGGTATTGCGATTAGATCGGAAAGATTGCGGCTCCTTGGTGGATTTATTAAACCATAAGGGATATAAAGTGGTTCATGTGGCCACTTGGGCTTAAGCTTTGAGTTCTAATTGAAACCGGACCAATCATAAACATTAGGCGTATCCATCATTAGCCCATCGATACACAGGAGGTTTGGCCAATGTCGGGCGCGGCACGGGGAAGCATCATTTTGATTGGTCTGGCGTTAATATTCCTATTTTTAGTCAGTACCCCCTCTGGCGGTGCGGTTTTTCCTAAAAACCGGATGGAATGGATGGAACGGTTTCGGATTATGCCGAAAACGATTCGGCGTCCGACATTGGTGGAGATTCCGGATCTGTCCTTGCCGGTTGCGCAGGAACAGTTGCAAACTTCCCGGCGAATAGTTGCCCCTGAAGTCAGAGGAGTTTATCTGACGTCTTGGAAGGCCGGGAATAGCCACTTTGTTGATGAACTGCTCCGGTTCGCTGAAATGGCCGGGATCAATGCCGTTGTCGTTGATGTAAAGGATGACAGCGGCCACGTCAGTTATATCAGTGAAGCAGGCGGCCCGGCGTCCCTGGTGAAATTTGATCCCCGAAAGCTTCTGGAGCGATTCAGAGAAAAGGGGATTTATCCAATTGCCCGGATCGTTGTTTTTAAAGATCCTTTTTTGGCGAAGCACTGTCCGGAGCTGGCGGTTAAGAATATCCGAGGCGGCCTGTGGCAAGATCGGAAGGGCCTTTATTGGGTTGATCCCTATAATGCCAGGGTTTGGGATTATAATATTGCCATTGCCAAAGAAGCAGCCCGGCTGGGTTTTGCCGAGATTCAATTCGACTATGTGCGGTTTACCAGTGACGGCCCCATTGCCGAATGCCGCTATCCTTCCCAGGATGGACGGACCAAAACGGAAGTGATTCGCGGTTTTCTGGAGCAGGCCGGACGGGAACTCCGGCCGCTGGGGGTCAAGATTTCTGCGGATGTTTTTGGGCTTACTTGCTCAGTGACGGATGATTTGGGGATCGGGCAGCGATTGGAAGAGATAGGGGCTGAGGTGGATGTGATCTGTCCAATGGTCTATCCTTCCCACTTTTATGCTGGCCAGTATCAAATCGCTGATCCCGACCGGGCGCCTTATCAGACGGTCCGCCGCAGTCTGGAGGATGCAAAAAAAACGGTTGGAGGCCTCTAACCTTCCAACGATTATCCGTCCTTGGCTTCAGGATTTTTCGCTAAAAAGCAGGTATGATCGGAAAGAGATTCAGGCACAAATCCGAGCAGTTGAGGATGCGGGTTTAACTGAATGGATTTTTTGGAATCCTTCGAACAATTACCGGATTGAGAAATATCAACCTTAGAAAGCGCGGGATTGAGGGCGGGTGATCAATTTTTTTTTATTTTTTTGGAAAAATTGTTTGTATTTCCGAAAATAGTCTGATATAATAATTTAGTCCGTAAAAATTACGGCCTCTTTTTCCTCAAACGGTTTCCGATTGAGGAATTAGCAGCATTCATGCAGGGAGGGAAACTCATGAAAACGTATTTAGCCAAACCTGGTGAGGTTCAGCGTAAATGGTATGTCATTGATGCTGAAGGCAAAGTATTAGGCCGTTTAGCCTCGCAGGTCGCCGCCATTTTGCGCGGTAAACACAAACCTGAATTTACGCCGAATGTTGACTGTGGTGATCATGTTATCATCATCAATGCCGACAAAGTTATTTTGACCGGTAAAAAAGATGAAAACAAGATTCATTACAGACATTCACTCTATCCCGGCGGATTGAAAGAGATCAAGTACAGCCATTTGTTAAAGACCAAACCGGAGTATGCGATCTCCAGAACCATTTGGGGTATGCTTCCTCATAATCGCTTAGGTCGCAAAATGATTACCAAATTAAGAGTTTATAGGGGCAGTGAACATCCGCATGCGGCTCAACGCCCTGAAAAACTTGAGATTGAGGCCTAAGAAAGGAGGATATAAAGATGCCGAGAGCTAAGAAGACGACGAAGTCAGTATATTATGGAACCGGTCGCAGAAAGTGTTCTGTGGCTAAGGTAAGATTGATTGCCGGTCAAGGCAATGTATTGGTGAACGGAAAACCGGTTGCTGATTATTTCGGTCGAAAAGTATTGGAACTGACTGTAAGACAGCCGCTGGCTCTTATCAACGGTGAAGATAAATATGATGTTTTAGCCAGTGTCCATGGCGGTGGTAAATCCGGACAGGCCGGAGCCATTCGGCATGGGATCGCCCGGGCATTACTTAAAGTAGACGAAGAGTTCCGCTCTCCGTTGAAGAAAGCCGGATATCTCACCCGGGATCCGCGGATGAAAGAACGGCGTAAATACGGTTTGAAGAAAGCCCGTAAAGCTCCGCAATTCTCAAAACGTTAATTTTTCGAAACACGGCCATTGGCCGTGTTTTTTGCATATAGGGGGATTGATTGTGGAACGGATGCTCATGGTTGCCGGGGGGCCGTTGTCGCCCGACCATTTATATCAGGAGATAAAGGATTATTCTAGCCGTATTATGGCTATTGACTCCGGTGCGGCTACTTTGTTAAGAATGGGCATTAAACCTGATGTGTTATTAGGGGATTTTGATTCTTTACCTGCGACAGATCTGGAGATATTGCTTCGGGATGGGGTCGAGTTCCTCCGTTTTCCGGCGGAAAAGGATCAGACCGATCTGGAGTTGGCGCTTGAGTGGGCCGCCAAACAGGGAGTGAGGGAGCTTCGTGTTTGGGGAGCTTTGGGGGGCCGTCTCGATCATACCCTGGCTAACATTGGGTTGTTATTGAAAGGGGCTCAGTTGGGGCTTACGGTATGGTTGGTTGATCCCCATCATGAGATTCGGGTCTTTGAAAATTACTTGCACTTAACGGCCAAGCCCGGATGGGCAGTGTCGTTGATTCCGTTGTTCACGGCGAAAGGGGTTTTAACGCGAGGGCTTAAGTATCCGTTAAACCGGGAAACCCTTCATTTTAATGAAGGTCGGGGACTTCATAATTCGTTTGTTGCCGAAGAAGCGGAGGTGTTTGTGGAGGAGGGAACGTTACTGCTGGTTTGTTTCGCGGAAGTATTGGATCAAACGGGAGGGTCAATGCCTTAATCCATTCTTTTTTGTCACTTTAAAAAGAGGTACTCCCATTTGACTGAAATCGGAGAAACTGTATATAATAATAGAGAATTGCTAGAGCAGTTTATGGCTTTTTCGAAAAGTTTTTGGGGGTGGATGAATGGCGCAGGCCAGACGAATAATGGTGAGTATGCCTGACAGTCTCCTCCAAGAGGTGGATCGATTTGTCCGCCGGGAAACGGGAAACCGCAGTGCGTTCGTTCGTGAAGCAGTTTTGTTGTTAATCGATGAACGGCTTCGAAAAGAACGCCTGGAACGTTGCCGAATCGGATACGAAAAAACCGGAAAATTAAATTTGGAATTGGCGGAAGATGGATTTGTCGAAGATTCCTCCGACCTTGAAATCTATGAAGATTATTTGATGGAGAGGGAATAAGAGTGTGATCCGTCGAGGTGACATTTATTACGCCAATTTAAATCCGGTTGTCGGCTCCGAACAAGGCGGTCAAAGACCGGTGCTGGTCATTCAAAATGATATCGGCAATACGTACAGTCCAACCACAATCGTTGCAGCGATTACTTCTAAAATTAAACGCGCCAAATTACCCACTCACATCGAGATCAGTGCTGCTCGTTACCGATTGGAGAAAGATTCGGTAATCCTCTTGGAACAGCTACGGACTATTGATAAACAACGGTTAAAAGAGAAAATTGATCATTTGGATGATGAAATTATGGCTAAAATTAATGAAGCCATCGAAATCAGTGTGGGTTTGAAAGATCTTCATTGAACCGGGCCTGTGAAAAAATGGACAGGACCGGTTTTTTTAATATTAGTTCCCGTTCCTTGGTTTAACTGGTTATTTCTAGGGGATCTTAAAGATAGCGAGATGATTAGCGGGTGCGGAATTATGAACGGTACTGCCCGATGCCTTGACCGTATTCCGGTAATTATGATAATCTGTAGTCAATGAAGTAAAATAAGGATTGGATTCGATGATGGAACTGTACATAGCTACTGATAAGGAAATGATCCGGTTGGGAGAACGCCTGGGGAGTAAGCTGAAAACGGGAGATCTCCTTTTTTTATTTGGTGATTTGGGAGCCGGAAAAACCACCTTAACCAAAGGAATTGCTACCGGCCTGGGCGTGGAGGAACCGGTGACCAGCCCGACATTTCAGCTGAAAAAAACGTATGATGGGAATATTACTCTTAATCATCTGGATTTATATCGGTTAGATAACCCTATGGAACTGGAAATTCTGGATCCTGATGAATTGCTCGACGAAGGGGTTACGGTGGTCGAATGGGGAGAACTATTAAAGGATAGGCTCCAAACGGACTATTTGGAGATTAGGATAGATATAGAGATGGAGTCAGGCGGCAGAAAAGTGACGTTGATGCCTTTCGGGGACCGTTATTGCCGATTGCTGGAGGAATTGAAATTATGTTGATTTTAGGGATCGATACGGCAACGCCATGGGGAACCATGGCTCTATGCAGGGATGAAGAAGTTCTTTTTGAAGTTACTCTTTGTAAATTAAAAGGTGGCGGAGAATATTTATTGGCTTTGCTGGAGCAACTGATGGATACGGCCGGGATTGGCTTCAAAGAGATCGATTTGATTGCAGTCGGCACCGGCCCTGGTTCCTACACTGGCATTCGGGTTGGACTTGCGGCTGTATCGGGGTTGGCCGAAGGTTTGCAAGTGCCGGTTTACCCTCTGAGTACGCTGGAGATCATCGCTGAAAATTGTCGGAGGGCTTCCCGATGGGTGGTGCCTGCCATTGATGCCCGGAGGGCGGAAGTTTATACCGCTTTATATGAGTCGACACCGGAAGGCCTGAGGGAAGTCCGGCCTCCGGCTGCCCGTCCGGTGGCGGAGTGGGCTCAATCATTATCGGATTTTCCAGAAATCATGGTATGTGGGGATGGAAGTAAGGAATATTTTGACATTTGGAACGGGTATACTAATATTACGATCGCTCCGGCGTATTGGGATCGGCCATTGGGAAGTTTGGCGGCCCAATGTGCCCGGAGGGACTGGAAGCCCGATTCCCAACAGGGAAATCTTCTGAAACCATCCTACCTTAAACGCGTTGAAGCCGAAATCCGATTGGAGGAAGCGAAGGATGGTAAAAATTCAAATCATGCCGATGACACTGGAGGATGTGGAATCGGTCGTTGAAATAGAGGAGCGTTCTTTTCCAATTCCTTGGTCCAGGAATTCCTTTTTATATGAATTGCTTGAGAATGAACGGGCTGTCTATTTGGTTGCCAAGGATGGGTATGAACGGGTGATAGGGTATGTTGGCCTGTGGATAGTATTTGATGAAGGGCATATCACCAATCTGGCTGTACATCCTTTATATCGGCGTCAAGGTGTGGCTCAAGCATTAATACAGGGTTTGATCGAGACGGTCCGCCCTATGGGGGTCCAACATCTGACCTTGGAAGTTCGGGTTTCCAACCGCCCGGCTCAACAATTGTATGAAAAAATGGGATTTGTGCAGGTGGGGATTCGTCGTAAATATTATCTGGATAACAATGAAGATGCCTTTATCATGTGGAAAGGTCCACTTTAATCCCGGGATATGGAATAAGCGATTAATTTGTATCTTTAACGTTAAAAATTTTTAAAAAAATTTTTTCAAAACAGTAGGAATTGGACAAGGGGTTGTTCAATTATATATACTACTAAGTTTTAGTTACAGACATAAATGATAAGGGGTGACGAGATGATAGAATCCTCAACTGCGAAAGCCATGAGCATGGTGGAACAAGACTTGCTTAAAATGGGAAATCTGGTTGAAGAAACGATGCGTAATGCCATTAAAGCCTTGCGTGAACAGAATGCCGATTTGGCCAGATTGGTGATTGAGAAAGATGATTTAATCGATAATCTCCAAATTGTCATTGAGGAAGAAATCGAACGGATGGTATCGAAAACCCCTCAGGTCGGGTTTGACTTGCGGCGCGATTTTACAACGATTAAGATTGTGAATGATCTGGAGCGGATTGGCGATTATGCAACCAATATTGCCCAAGTGGTTCTAGAATTGAAGAATGATAAATACATAAAACCGTTGGTCCATATTCCGAAGTTGGCTGTACTTGCCATGAATATGGTCTCAACAGTTTTAAAAGCTTTTGTAGAGAGAAATGCGGATCTTGCCGAGGCGGTTTGCCGGAAAGATGAAGAAGTCGATAACATTTATGAAGAAATTCAGGATGAATTGATTGGGATCCTAGCAGAGGATCTTTCCCCTCAGATGGCTTTCCAAGCCTCACGGTTTTTGCTCATTGCCGAATGGTTGGAGCGGACTGCTGATCATGCGACGAATATCGGCGAAGAGACGATTTATATCATTACTGGAAAACGGGTTAAATATTAATATTAACGATACGAATGGAGAACCACAAAGAAGCCGTAAGGCTTCTTTTTTTGTTCCGACCCGCAGTAAGTGTGTGTCCAGGTATAATCATAGCGTAGGATTCATACACATTAGCAGTACTTAATGTATCGAGGGGTTGGATGGAGAGTGCCTGTGGCGATGAAATCCGTATTGATGAAAATCGCACTGGTGGGTATATTGATTAGCGCATCGGTGATGGCTAGAGCGAATGATGAAGGTTCGACGGTTTGCTGCGAAGATGGTGAGCGGTTTGTCATTGAGAATACGTTGGAGACTTCCCAGGCAGTCCCAAAGGAATCCGCTGATTTAATCATTGTTGAACTCAATCGCTTTCGACTGACCTTATACCGAAATGGCGAAGTTTTTAAACGATATCCGGTAGCAGTGGGTGCGCCGAAAACGCCCAGTCCGGTAGGGGAATGGAAAGTGATTCATAAAGGGGGTAAATGGGGCGGCGGATTTGGCGACCGGTGGATCGGTATCAATGTTCCCTGGGGTATTTATGGAATTCATGGAACCGATAAACCCGGTTCTATCGGCTCCCGAAGCAGTCACGGATGTATCCGTATGTATAATCGTCAGGTGAAAGAGCTTTACAGTTTGATTAAGGTGGGGACGCCGGTTCATATTATTGGTCCGCTGCCGAAGGTTGCCTTGCGTAAAGAATACCGCCGTAACCATACAGGGAAAGATGTGGTAAAGATCCAATTTGCCATGCGGGCTGCAGGATTTGATCAAGGAGCAGCGGATGGTCGCTTCGGTCCGGCGATGGAAGAGGCGGTAAAACGGATGGAGAAATACTACGGTTTGCCAATGGATGGTATTCTTGGTCTGGATGAACAGTACATTTTGGGGCTGCGTTGAAACGGGGTGGGTCAATGATTGTCATTTATCGGCGGAGATGGATAATTCTCTTGTTTGTCATCTTATTCATTACCGGATTTTGGAGTGCTTATCTTTATCAGCGGTCCCGGGTTAAAATTGGAGAATATTATATTCGGGTGAATCCCACAGCGAAAATTAATCCGAATAAGCAATATCGGTTGCGCTTATGGGATTATCGGCTTCCGTTGGATTCTGAAGGTACATATGCCCGCTATCTACGGAGAGCTGTCCGGGATTTCCAAAAGCAGTTTCCCAATATTCAGGTGGAGATTAAGTTCTTGAATCTCTTGGACGGTGAAGAAGAGTTGCGACAGGCTCTTGTCCGCAATGAAGCTCCGGATGTCTATGCGTCCTTTTATTCCATGCCCGATTTTTATTATTTGCGTCAGATTCCGGTGGGGCCTTTTTTGACAAAGGAGGAGAAAAAAAGTTATCCGGAATGGATCGAAGAGTTGTACTCGATCGATGGGACCTTGTGTTCTTTTCCGCGCTGGGCTTCGGTGAACGTTTGGGTAGGGAACCGAAAATGGCTGGAAGTCAGTGGTATTGATATTGCCAAGGTGCAACAACAAGGGTGGGATTGGAATGACGTGCAAAAGATAGGGAGCCGGCTGCCGAAAGGGATCTTTGCATTGGCCGGTTATCCGATAACTGATGGTTTCTTGCAGACGCTGCGGGAATCCGGAAAACGTACTTCGGAAGTTAAAGCCATATTGGATCTGGTGGCCGGTATGGCGAAAAACGGTAAAATTTCGGTGAAACTGGAACATCAGGCAATCACTGGTTTCATCGAAGGTAAAGTTGCCTGTTTGGCAGGTATCCGCCCTTTAACCTATCGGAAAATTGTGGAGATCCTAGCCGATCATCGGCGGGAGGTGCAGGTTGATCCGGTGGTGCTGCCAGTTCCCAGATTACCGGGATTTGAGGAGATTCAGGTGGTGGACGGCGGGGTTATCAATGTCTATCGCAATCGGTATACCCGGGGAGATGATCATATTGCGGCGGCAATGGCATTGGGGTATTTTTTAAGCACGTATCAGGATGTGGGACCGTGGCTTACATTGGGCGTAGCAACTTTTCCCCGCTCTGATGGGGTTGCGGAGGATCTTGCAGCGGTAATGGATGGAGTGTTACAGCGGTCTCGACTACTGAAACGACAGGGAAATGAAACATCTTCTGAGCTTATGAAAGATCTGTTTGAAGGGAAAAGATCCGTAGATGCCGTCATTGAGGGGATGAATTTATAAATCTCTAATTTAAAACATATTTTTAACCAGCTTAATTGCTGGTTTTTCTTTACACTGCCTTTATGGTAATCTGTTGGGGGAAAACGGAAGGAAAAGGACGGTATTTTGTCGAAATGAATATTTATTAATCGGATGGAGGTTTCCATGGAGGCTGAAAAAATTTTAATTGCTGAAGCGGATTCCAGAACGGCAGAATTGGCATCGATTAAATTGTCCAATGCGGGATATGTCATGTTCACGGCTTCCGAAGGCAAGCAGGCTCTTGAAAAAGCGGAAGCCAATCTTCCCAGTTTATTTCTGGTGGGTCTGGGCCTTCCAGATATGGACGGTATGGAAGTTTGCTATAGGATAAAAAGCAATCCGATGTTTGAGGCGGTTCCGGTTATTCTGATGGCAGATGCCGGGTTTGATCGGAGCGTGCTTGAAGCTGGCCGGGTGAGAGTTGATGATGTATTAACTAAGCCGTTTGCTCCGAAAGTACTTTTGGCAAAAGTCAATGAGCATTTAGTCAATTATCGGTTGTTAAAACAGATCAATCCGTTGACAATGCTTCCTGGGAAAATTCATTTGAAAAATAAGGTCAATATGCTCATTGATTGCGGCGAACATTTTGAAGTAGTTTTTGTGGATTTAAAAGAGTTTGGAGTTTATAATAAGATCTATGGATTCGAAGCGGGAGATCGGATCATCCTTTATATGGTGAATATCTTGAAACGGATGATTGCTGAAGGCGGTGTCCCGGGGTTAGAACTTTTCCATCTGGGCGGCGATGATTTTGCGATTTTATCAAAGGAAATCATTCCTGAGATTTTCTATCACGAATTAATCGAGCTCTTCCGCCAAGGAATAGGAGAATATTATACTGAGGAAGACCGGCTGCGTGGCGGGATCGTGTATACTAACCGCCGGGGGATGTTGGAACAAAGTCCGTTGATGACCATTGATCTTGGGGTGGTTGGCAATTTTAAACGCCATTTTGGAGATTGGTTGGAGGTTGAAGCGGTCGGGGAAGAATTGTTGAAATATGCGAAAACCCTCCCTGGTTGCCATTGGGTGAAAGACCGGCGGGCAGGATAGTGTAATTTTACAAATTTCGGGAAACCTAGAATCAGGAGAGAATATATGCCCGATTATCCAGTGACGTTAACAGCGATTAAATCGGTTCTTGCCAAACATAAATTGGCCCCTTTAAAAAGCCTGGGGCAAAACTTTTTATTTGACCATAATACGTTGGAAAAAATCGTGAATGCCGGATCAGTGTCTGATGATGATCTGGTGTTGGAGATCGGTCCGGGGTTGGGTGCTTTGACTTGGCGCTTGGCAGAGAAAGCCCGTCAAGTGGTGGCGGTTGAATACGACCGGGGTTTATTTGGGATTTTGCAAGATTTATTTGCTGATAAACCGAATGTGGCATTAATTAATGCCGATTTTTTGCAGGTTGATTTGGATCATCTGTTTCAACCGTGGAATGAAAGTGCCCAACGTTTTAAAGTTGTTGCCAATCTTCCGTATTATATCACTACACCGCTTATCTTTAAACTGGTGGAGTCCGGCGTCCGCTGGGAAACCATGGTTTTTTTGGTCCAAAAAGAAGTGGCGGATCGGATTTGTGCGAAACCTGGCGGTAAGGAATACGGAACCCTCTCCGTGATGCTCAATTATTATGGATATGCGGAGCAAATTGGAACGGTATCGAAAAATGTATTTTATCCAGCCCCGCAGGTGAATTCGGCTATAGTTAGAATTACTCCGGATTGGGAGAGATTCGATCCCGAAGTTTATGCGTGTTTGCAACGGGTGGTGCAGGCTGCCTTCGGACAGCGCCGGAAAACCTTGTTAAATGCTTTTGGGGTGTTGATAGAAGATTTTGGTGGAAAGGAAGCTTTGGCAGGCTTTCTGGAATCGTCAGGCATTGATCCTAAACGCCGCGGCGAAACGTTGTCGGTGAATGAATTTTTGACGGTAGCGGAAGGCTTACGTTCTCGAAAGCAAAGGGATATGCGATGATCTTTATCAGTCCGACTAAGGGGAAGTTAACACTTTATCAAGTCAGTCGTGATTTGGCTGGGTTTGTTGCGGCAAATCCAGAGTCCAGTTTTAAATTGATTGTCGGAACCGATTCTCAATTAAGGGAAGAAGTATGTTATGTTACGGCCATTATTATCCTTCGCGAGGGTAAGGGTGGCCGTTTTTATTATGCAAAAGAGTATGAAAGAACGAAGCCCAGTTTGAAAGAACGAATTTTTTATGAGGCTTCGAAGAGTTTGCATGTTGCTGCTGAGCTCACTCGGTATCTGTCTGATACTGATATAACCTGTTTGGATGTAGAGATTCATCTGGACGTCGGAGTCCATGGTAAGACCAAGGAAATCATTAGAGAAGTGGTTGGCATGGTGACCGGGAGCGGCTTTGGGGCAAAAATTAAACCGATGGCGTACGGTGCATCTAAAGTTGCAGATAAATATACCAAATAAAATAAAACATATTGACAAGACAAGCGGGTCTCGAGTATAATAGAAAGCTTGACATTTTCGGACAAGAATGGTATAATTTTATCCATTGAGAGAAGAAAGAAGGTGAGGCTGTGAGAGAGGTCGGGGCTCTGGAACGGATCCGTGAGGATTTGGATTTGTTTGTTGGTAAACCCATTAAAATAAAAGCCAATCGGGGTCGGAAAAAGGTCTTTGAAGTTGAAGGGATCCTGGAACAAACATATCCGAAAGTTTTTGTTGTTTCTTTTAAGGAACGGCAGATTGAACGGAGAATATCATACAGCTATGCCGATTTACTAACTCAAGCCGTTGAACTTTCCGTCGGGAATAATCGAATTGGATTCGATAGCCCGGAGACAACTGGATGAGTTGAACCCGTCATCAGTGAATGACGGGTTTTTTTTATTCTTTAAGGAAGGATCGTTTTTAGGTAAAATATTCGATAGATGCTTGTGGGAAATATGTTCCGATCAGGTTAAAGAGAAGTTCTTTGAGTGCGGAATAATCCGTTTCATTGTAAAAATACTTGACCAGTCCGTATTGTCCGTATTTTCGGCGGCGTTTCGTCTCATCCAGATCCAGTCCAGTCCCAGGGAAACGCTCCAAAATGACATTTTTAGCCCGTTGCGTAAACCGATGGGTGATTAACTCAAAACTGAGATCCGGAGGGATAGGATGGAGATTTTCAGCCAGTTTGGAAAATAAATGGTCGTATCCTTCCTGATAACCTGGATAGGCAAATAGAGGAGCAATGATGAATCCCAAAGGATAACCGGCTTTGGAGAGTTTCCCGGCAGCCATAATCCGTTCCTCAAAGGAGGAGGTATTATGTTCGAAGCGGCGAATGATTTCTTCTGTATTTAAGCTCAACCGGAATTTGGTTCGTCTTTTATGGTCCAGATGGAGTAAGGGTTCGACAAAAGCGAATTTGGTCACGACACGCAGTTTTCCGGCAGGTTGTGTACCGAAGAAAGTGATGGCTTTGGCGAGAGAACCGGTAAGATGTTCAACGGCCAAGGGGTCTGAAGTACTAGCTGCTTCGAAAGTGGTGGTTTCAGGAAGCCTGGCGTTGATCGTATCCTCAACCTTTTCGAGGATTTCGTCGACATTAACATAAACCCGAATATAAGGTTTTCTGCCGAGATGAGTTTGGAGATAACAATATTCGCATCCTCCGGGGCAACCGGTACTCAGTGAAAACTCGAAATCGGCCGATGGTTTACAGGTATCAAACTTCAGGCTTCGTTTGACCCCTACGACCAGGGTTTGCTTGGCTTCTCTGTAGCTTTGTTGCGGATTGTCACCGGGGATACCGGTAACCCGGTTGTGGGAACCGATGGTCCGAATCTCTACATCCTGAGATTGAAAGTGGTTTAAGATTTTTTCGCCGAGAGGGTATTTTAGTGCCTCTTCTTCAAAGAAAACCCGTTTGGGTTGGAATATTTTCATGGAATTTGCCTTCCTTGAGAATATACAGGAATTATAATAGTGGAAACGGTACGTTATTCATAATGCTGTTGGCAGCCGGGATTAGGCCTTAGGAACGTGACCCGGTAATATATTTTCCGCTTCTTTTAATAATATTATGGAAAGTAATGCGTCGATGGAGGAAACATGAAAGCAGATTGGCAACAAAAGGCCGGTAGTATTTTAGCAGGAATTAAGCAACAACGGAATTATCCTATGGCAGAGCTGACCACATTTAAGATCGGAGGCCCGGCAGATTTATTGGTGGAGCCGGAGGATGTCGGTCAATTGGCACGGGTGATGGAATTTTGCCGGGAGTTTTCGGTGCCATGGATGTTGTTGGGTCTCGGGTCCAACTTGCTTGTCAGAGATAAAGGCATTCGCGGCATCGTCATCAAGTTGACGGGCGATTTTTTAACGTGGGAGAGAGATGGCAATACGGTTCGTGCTGGAGCCGGTATGACATTGGGGGACTTATCCCGGGAAACGGCTAGAGCAGGCCTTTCCGGCCTGGAGTTTGCCTGTGGCATACCGGGAACCGTGGGCGGAGCCGTATATATGAATGCCGGTGCTTACGATGGCGAGATGAGCCAGGTGCTTCAGCGGGTTCAAGCATACAGTTTGGATCAGGGACTAAGTTGGTATTCTAAAGACGAACTGGAGCTTGGGTATAGAAAGAGCCGGTTTCAATTCCGGCCGGAGATTATTGTAATGGCTGAATTGCATCTAACTTCTGCTGACGCCCAGACATGCCTCGATAAAATTGCGGATCTTACCGAACGGCGGGAGAGTAAGCAACCGTTGGAACTTCCTAGTGCCGGCAGCGTCTTTCGCCGGCCGGAAGGTTATTATGTGGGCCCTCTGATTGAAAAGGCCGGTTTAAAAGGGTATGCTATCGGCGGAGCCCAGGTGTCGTTGAAACATGCCGGGTTTATCGTGAATACCGGCGGAGCTACGGCTGATGATGTGCTTCGCTTGATCGCCCATATTCAACATGAAATCAAATCCAGGTATGGGGTTGAGTTGGTTCCGGAAGTCAAGGTGGTCGGAGAGGAATAGTTTTCCGAGAAGGTTTTTAAAGGGATATGCCGAAATAAGGCGAAATTAGGAAGAAAAAACATAAGGAAGATTCAGCATGAAATGGATCCGATTTACTTTAGCCTGTTTATTTCTGTTGGCGGTTTCTACTGCCGGTTTGGCCGGGGAAACAGGTAGTACCCAGCAGGAATCTCCTGTGGTTCTTTCCAACGCGGCAGGAACTGAAAGCCGAATGTTGCCGGCCAATATGGATGTTTGGACGTTGGATTGGTCTCCCGATGGGAAAACTGTAGTTTTTTCAGGCAAGATGCAAGGCGAGCCTGCGTCCAAGATGCGTATTTGGTATTGGCAGTTGGAGCCGGCTCAAATGCCGTCTTTGTTGACGAATACCGAAGGGTTGATCGACAGTTCGCCCCGCTGGTCGCCGGATGGCAGCCAGGTGGTCATGACGCGGCGGACGTTCAATAGCAGCAGCAATTTATCTTCAGCGATTTGGTTGAAGGATATGCGAAGCGGTGCCGGCCGGCAATTGACCACCGGGCCTCAGGATCGGGATCCGGCCTGGTCGCCGGATGGCAGCCAAATTGTGTTCACCCGGGATCAGGGGCCCTATCAATCCCAGTTGATGATCGTCGGGGTGAACGAGAAGGATGTCAAAGTCCTGGCCGGAAACGGTCAAGAAATATTGCAGTCGCCCTGGTGGAGTGCTGACGGGAAAATCTATTTTACCCGTTTTACTCCCCGGCCTAAAAACGTAACGGTGAACGGACAAACCTATCAAGTGATGGATTATGGCCCGGGAAGTATTTGGGCGATTGATCCGGTGACCCAGGCGATGGAACCGGTGGTTCAAGACCGTTATGACAATCGTTCGCCGGTGTTGTCGCCGGATGGCACGAAATTGGCTTTTATCTCAGATCGGATCATCTCCAAAGAGGGTAATGGCAAGTTTGATCGGGGAAGCCTTTATATCATGGATTTAGCGACCGGACAAGTGACCTATCTCGTCAATAAGGTGGGCCTCAATGGTGGCTCGTTAAGCTGGAGCCCGGACGGGAAAAAACTGGCGTTTTTTACATTCCGAAGTATTCGCCCGGCGGTATGGGTGATAAATGTTCCGGAAACATGATGAAAAAATTAATCGCCGGATTAATCCGGCAGATCATGAAAGTAAAAATTAAACCCGCTAAGGCGGGTTTTTTTATTTTGATAAACTCCTCATTTCAGTGAGGGTTTTGTGTTTGAGAATTGGAGTGATGTGGGTGTTGCTCGAATTATGTAGGGTAGTAAGTTAAACGTAAACTGATTGCATTGGGAGGTAAAAAGTATGGAGTTTATAAATGAATCTTTTGAAAACACGAAGGAAATTTCAAAAAAATGTAAAATTATTTGGTTCGCTATATAATCGTTAAGGCCTTAGTGATAGGCTCTTCGATGATTGATACCCAATCCAATGGTCTTTCCAGGGTAGGCTTTCTTTTGGAGGCATACCAGAAATATAAAGTGATGTTATTAGCAGAAATACATTTAATGCCTTGAACAATCGACGTTTAATTAAATATCTCTCTGGGGAGTGATATCCATGTATTGCCCCAAATGCCATCAAGATGGGGTTTGCCATTTTATGTGGAGTCTATACGTATTGGCGTTCCAAGGATAAAATTTAAGATTATTTCGATTTGCCGTGAAAGATAAAAAGATCAGATTAAAAATTTCCAACTTTGTTATTGCCTGAATGAGTTCCCCATTAGCAGGAAAACTAAAATTAATAGAGAAGTAAATCAAAATAAGTAATTTTTATGTTATAATTTTTAGGTTTGGAATTTGGGTTCAGCCGAAAGCCCTTTTCGGTTTAAAAACGAATTCATGAAATGATGGATGGTCCCATGATTGGATGATGTAGTTGGTTAACTGAGGTTAAGCTTTCACTGGGACTGTTTCTTATGCTAATTTAACCGGTGGGACGGCGAAATTGATTCCGGAGCGGATGAAACCGCCGGGTGAATACGTGTTTTTTTAGGCCGTCATTTGGCCATACTTTAATGAGGTGATTGTGTGTTTCAGCCGATTCAATCGAGTACAGTGGTACAGCAGATTATCGATAAAATAACCCAGTCGTTGATAAAGGGCGAGCTCAAGCCGGGGGACCGGCTGCCTCCTGAACCGGAGCTGGCAGTGCAGTTGGGAGTAAGCCGCACGTCGTTGCGGGAAGCCCTGAAAACTCTGGGAGGGCTTGGGGTTCTGGTTGCCAAGAAACGGGGAGGGACCTTTGTGGCGACGTCGGCTTCCCAATTCATGTTGGATCCGTTGATCTTCGGCTTGATTATCGAGAAGGGGTCCAAAGATGAGTTGTTTGAACTTCGGGTTCTGCTGGAAGTGGACTCTGTGGAACTGGTGATCAAGAAAGCAACTCAGGCTGAGTTAAATGTATTAGCCAAGGAACTGGATGAGTTCGAACAAAAGATGGCCGAAGGCGATCTGGAGTTGCTGGGAGAGTTGGATTTCCAATTTCACCTGCGGTTATTGGAGTTAACCAAAAACCCGACGTTTATTCGAATCGGCAAAATGGTGATGCATCTTTTTGCATATCCTATTAAAAAGACGGTGATGCAGGTCGGGCCGGAATATGTTTTAGAGAACCATCGTGCCTTATTCCGGGCCATTTATGACCGGGATTTACTCCGGGCCAAGGAACATATCGTTAAATCCTTTGAAACATCCCGGGAAAACTTGTAAAGATAAATTAGATTCAATCGGTTTTTCAGACTGTCCGGATTATTTACATGACGGCAACGAGAAAGGAGGCAGAATGCCTCCTCTTTGTTATTACCGGTATTTTTCAACTTGATATTTGCAACTTGGATTCCAGAAGATCCATTCTTTCAGCCCGGCATCGTGGACTGCTTTGATTTGGGCTTGAATCTGAGCCCGGCCGTACGGGTTGCCTAAGCTGAAGTCCTGAAGCCAGGGGCGTAACAGGGTGGTTGTAATACCGGCCTGTTCCAATCGATTTTTAGCGTCGACCAGACTGCGGTAAACCGTTTCATATGGCTGTAAATCCGGGTTTTTCAACCCAAAATTCCCGGGGATATAGTGGGACGGGTAGACCATTGGGCAGACGATATCCACGCTTTCGGCAATTTTCTCAAAGCGTTGCCCGATGCCCAGGTCTGCATCGGCACTGGTTGTCAAGCCGAAGATATCGGCTGAGACAGGAACTTGGTAAGGCTCCAACTGTTTTCGGGCATATTGGAGAAACTCTTTGATAACATCTTCTGGTGCGTTGCCGTTATTGAAAGGATACACGCATTCTTTCACATTGCCATCGCTGGTGAAACGGACATAGTCGTATTGAATCTCTTGGAAACCTAAGGCGATAGCCTCTTTGGAGATGTCAATGATATAATCCCAGTATTCCTTGTTATATGGGTCGACCCAATGGAGTCCTTTCCGGTCAGTCCACAGTCCGCCGTTTTTATTTTTAACTGCCCATTCCGGTTTTTGATTGGCCATAAAAGGATCTTTAAATACCACGATCCGGGCAATGGGATAGATTTGATTTTCTTTCAATAAAGCGAACATCTTTTGGGGATCCCGGATTTTCCGTTCAAAAGCCTTGGTTTGGTTCACCAAAGGAATGGATGAACTATAGCTTAAGGTCCCGGTATCATCTTTAACATCGATCACTAAAGCATTGACTTCGGTTTCATTAATAAATTGAATAATGCGGGGAAACCACTTGTCCGAACCGGCCATCCATCCGGTGGCGTAAACCCCTTTTACATATTCAGGCTTGGTCCAAGGGACCTTGGTGATGGTTGGTTCTGTAGATTCGGTTGGTTCGGTTACGGCAGGAGCCGGTTGCAAAGGGGTATCGGCAACTGTTGTTTCACTGGAGTCAACAGGTTGCGTGGTAGCGGTTTCTTGAGACGGTTGTTTGGCGTAAATAATCCATGCGAACAAGAAAATGAGAATAAGAAATGGGAGCGGAATTAATAGCCATTGTTTTTTCATATTAATCACCCTGTATCTTGAAGTTCTTCCTTTTATTCGCTCTGCAAAAAAGAATTTCCTTTATTGAAATGCAGGAAAAGAGGGTTTTAAAAAAGGTTTAACCATATACCGAGAGCTCATTTTGTCCTTGCCGGATATATAGGAAAGCTTTATAATTAAGACGCAAAATGAAGTGTCGGTATTGGGGCGAGGAGGTTTGAACCACTGAGCAAGATTTTCATTGTGTATACTAATAGCGGTGCCGGCCATCGGCGGGCCGCTGAAGCCTTATATCGGATGACTGGCCAGGTTTTTCCCGAAGCGGATGTCAAGATTATCGATACACTGGATTATGCGACACCTGTTTTTCGGAAAACCTATCCCCAAACTTATTTAACCATGGTGAATCGGGTTCCCTGGTTGTGGGGTTTGATGTACCATTTGACCGATGTGCGGCTTGTTGATAGGGTTTCCCGATATTTTCGCCGTATCACCAATGGGTATCATTGCAAGTCCTTTGAAGAGTTGATTTTAAAAGAAAAACCGGATTTAGTGTTAACCACTCACTTTCTCCCCAATGAAATTATTTCCAACTTGAAAAAGAAAGATCACATCCGTTCGGTTCTGGTGACGTGTATTACCGATTACTATCCTCATGCCATGTGGGTGGATTCAGGCGTTGATCTCTATATTACGCCGGATCCTTTGTTGACGCCTTATTTAAACCGGCTTGGAGTTTCCTCTGAGAAGATTCGGCCTTTTGGGATTCCGATTGATCCGGTGTTCGCTAAGGAACTTGACCGGGCTGACATCCGGAATCGCCTTGGCTTATTGCCGGATCGTTTTACGGTGCTGATTGCCAGCGGCGGATTTGGAGTGGGTCCGGTGGAAGAGATGGTCGATGAGGTTTTGAAGATCGGACAACCCTGTCAGCTGTTGGTGGTTTGCGGTAATAATCCTCAATTACAGGCAGCAGTATCTCGGCGGGTGGAGGGCACAGCCCATCATGTTAGGGTTTACGGTTTTGTCGATAATATGCATGAATTGATGGAAGTTGCTGATATTATGATTACCAAATCCGGCGGGCTGACAACGACGGAAGCGATGGCTAAACATTTGCCGATGATCGTGCTCTATCCTATTCCCGGTCAGGAATTGAGCAACTGTCGGTTTGTTGTCGGGCAGGGAGCGGGTTGGCAGGTCAAAAATCCGCAGGAAGCTCGGGAGCATATTGAAACTCTACTGGAACAACCCGAACAGCTTAGGACGGTAAAAGAAAACGCGAAACGGTTAGGGCGTCCTGAGGCGGCCAGGGACATTTTGGAGTATATTCATGAACGTTGGGGTATTGGAGGAAAACATGGAGCTAAATAAAGTTATTGCCCGTTTAAACGAGCTTTACCATCAATCTAAGATTTCACCGTTATCAGAGGTTGAACTGGAAGAACGGGACCGGTTGCGCCGAATTTATTTGGATGCCATCCGGGGGCAGGTAAAAGCGCAGTTGGACCGGATAAAGATTGTCGATCCGGAAAATGCCGACGAACATGTGCATCATGAGGGTTGTACCTGTGGGTGCAACGACGGACATCATCATTAAACATTAAATTATTCGACGGGGGTTGGAACTTTTTGCGGCATATGCCGTTTAACAAGATAATACAACCTCCTCCTTTTTCGATATATATACAGCTTTGTCAAAATACCGCTAAAAAGCGGTATTTTTGGTAATGCCGTTAGGATTGATCGTTACTGTGAAGGTGTGAAGATTCTCGCCGGAGGCATCGTAGGTAAATTGGGCTTGGATGGACTTGCCTTGAAGGATGTAGACAAGCCAGTGACGGGCGTCCGGCCACATATCTTCAAGAGGCAATTGGTCCATAGCGAACCAGACAGGGTTGATTTCAGCAGTTTCCCGGGCTTCTCCTTCCCAGTGGAACGCTGTAAAGAGATGAACCGAAAGGTTACTTTCGGGTTTACCGGTAAAGAAAAAGGCAATATGACCCACAGAATGTAATTGGGACGGGTCTACTTTTATACCGGTTTCTTCGAAAAGTTCCCGGGCGGCAGCATCCTGAAGGGTTTCGCCGGGTTGGGCCTTGCCGCCGATGGTAATTAATTTGCTTTGTCCAAAACCTGTTTTTTTCCAACCCAGCAATATACTTCTGTTTTCAGGATGGATCAGGATTACATTGGCAACAGTAATCATAAGGGGTCTCCTTAAGAAAGAGTGTCAGAAACGTGTTTGATAAAGCAAAGCGGGAGGTTCCTCCCGAATGACGGAAGCCGTTAATCCCAAGTCTGCGATGAGCTGTTCCAGCTCGGACTGGTAAATCATAGCTTCCTCAAGGGTGGATGCGGTTTTTTCCAATTCAACCAAGAGCGGCCATCGAAGAATCGGACAATGCATGAGTTTCAAATGAATCTGGAGGGGTTCATAAAAACCGGTGCGATTGTTACCGCTGAACTCCATAAAGGGCAGAAAGTTTAAACGGGCCAGTTCATTGATGACCGAGGCCGGATCAGCATGACGCGGTATTCCACCCAATAATCGCAGGATTTGGCTGTCATCGATTCCGTTGGTAATCTCCTCATCAAGCTCTTCGCGGATATTGGCAAACTGTCCCTGATCGGGTCCTTTCCAACCGAGAAAGGTTTGGACCGTTCCGCTATTTCGCCGGATGGTGCCGATGCGGAGGATTTGGTCTTTTTCAAATAAAGAATGGCCGTAATGAATGGTTGTCCATGAATTTTCCCGGGTGAGGGACTCTTTTAGGAAGGGGATTCCGGTGAAAGCATCCTCAACCGTTGGGAATTGGATTCGCGTTTCGACTTCAAGAGAGACTCCAGTCATGAATACACTCCTTGGTATATAGTTTACTTAAATATTGTAATGGATTCTAAGGCCGGATTCTAGGGAATTTTCCGGCCGACAGTTTAGGGTATACTAAATATGAACGTAACAGGAGGAAGAACATGCAATGCAGTAAGTGCGGTGCCCAATTTGAAGGGGATGGAACGTTTTGTCCGAACTGTCGGCCGGCGGTGAGGGTACTCAGTCCGGAAGAGCGGGAAAATTTTCAAGGCATTACGATTGAAGATACGGATTTTCGAAATGATAGGGAACAGGAATACTCGGACACGGGACGGAGAGTTTACGTTAAACATATTCAACTCGGAACCGGTAATCTTCTACAACGGATTATTTTGGGTTTGGTTATTGCCGGACTCATTGTGGTGACGTTGCCATTTATGATGTTCATATTGGGAGCCGCGCTTTTGGGTTGGATGTTGACACGTCTATTTCGATGGTGAAGTAAGTATGTTGTAAAATTTATCGGAAAAATAGCAAAACCGTCCGGTTTTTTTGGACGGTTTTTCATTGCTTTTATAGGGTTTTGAGAATTTCCCGGACTCGGGATCCCATTTCTTTGGTTCCCACCAAGTGGCATCCGGAGAAGGCGATATCCGGGGTGCGGTAACCTTCCTCTAGAACCAGGCGAACTGCGGTTTCAATCTGTTCAGCTGCTTCGTTCATGTTGAAACTGAACCGGAGCATCAATGCAGCACTGAGAATGGTAGCCAACGGATTGGCTTTATTTTGGCCGGCAATATCCGGGGCGGAACCATGAGCCGGTTCGTATAGTGCCACCTCTCCTCCTAAACTTGCTGATGCTAGCATTCCGAGGGAACCGCCGAGCATCGACGCTTGATCAGTTAAAATATCACCGAACATATTTTCAGTAACGATGACATCAAACTGCTTGGGCCAACGGACCAGTTGCATCGCACAATTGTCGACATACATATGGGTTAACGTCACATCCGGATAATCAGCGGCGACAGCCGTTACCGTTTCCCGCCATAACCTGGAACTCTCCAGGACGTTGGCTTTATCCACTGAAGTCAGCCGTTTGCTACGCTTTTGAGCGGCTTCAAAGGCCAGGCGGGCAATGCGTTCGATCTCCCGGGTGGTATAGACCAAGGTGTCGATGGCCTCGCAGCCGCCATCTGGCAATTGACGCCGCTCCTTGGGGCCGAAATAAAGTCCGCCGGTGAGTTCCCGGAAGGTTAAGATGTTGACGCCTTGAACGACTTCCGGTTTAAGGGTTGAGCTGTCGATCAAGCTGTCGTAGACGGTAATCGGACGAAGGTTGGCATAAAGCCCCAATTCTTTGCGGAGAGGGAGTAATGCGGCCCGCTCCGGCCGGAGTTCCGGGGGTAATTGATCCATAGCCGGGCTGCCCACGGCTCCCAGGAGAACTGCGTGGGAGCTTTTGCAAAGATCCAAAGTTGCCTGGGGCAGGGGATGGCCGTATTTTTGATAAGCATCTTCGCTGATGAGGCCATGGGTGAACTCGAAGGTTGTATTAAATTTTTCCGCGATAATCTCCAGTACGGCAACGGCTTCGGGTACGATCTCCCGGCCGATACCATCACCGGGCAATACGGCAATTTTATACATGAAAGGACTCCTTTCGTTCGGTAGCATAGTCAGAAAATATGTAATTTGGGTACGGGGTTTAGGTTCTGGGTTAATGTAAAGGGTCCTAGGTCCTGGGTTCTAGGTTTAAGAGGGAACGCGAATGCGTTCCTTCCATTACCTAGCACCTAGTACCCAGTACCCGGAATTTTTACCCTTTGCCTTATAAAGCTTCCGTCTTCTGTATTCTGTCTTCTAATTCTCCTGACTCCTGTCTCCTATCTCCTGACTCCTGATCAAGTACCCAGTACCTAGTACCCAGGATCCAATATTATTTCGTTCCCATCTTTCTCTTCACATACTCGATCAAACCGCCGGATTGAATCAGTTCTTGCATGAAGGGCGGAAATGGGACGGCTTGAAAGGTTTGGCCGGTGGTCAGGTCGGTGATTTGGCCGTTCGATAAGTCGACCTGGACCTCATGGCCTTCGGCAATGGCGCTGCTGGCTTCGGGAGATTCCAAAATGGGCAGACCGATGTTGATAGCGTTCCGAAAGAAGATTCGGGCAAAGGAAGCAGCGATGACGCAGCTAACTCCGGCAGCTTTGATAGCAATCGGCGCATGTTCTCTAGAGCTGCCGCAGCCGAAGTTTTTTCCGGCGACGATGATGTCGCCAGGTTGTACTTTGCTAGCAAAGGTAGGATCTGCATCTTCCATGCAATGCAAGGCTAGTTCCTTTGGTTCGCTGGTGTTTAAATAACGTGCCGGAATAATTAGATCCGTATCTATATCATTTCCGAAACGCCATACCTTGCCTTTGAGTTGACTCATTTTACACCGACCTCCTCTGGTCCTCCGATTTTTCCGAGAATAGCCGAAGCAGCGGTAACCGCCGGTCCGGCCAGATATACTTCGCTTTCAGGATGGCCCATCCGTCCGACGAAGTTACGGTTGGTTGTCGCAATGGCCCGTTCGCCTTTGGCCAAAATTCCCATATGTCCGCCCAAACAAGGTCCGCAGGTCGGAGTGGAGATGGCGGCGCCGGCATCGAGGAAGATATCAAAAAGCCCTTCTTTCATGGCTTGACGCCAAACGGCCTGAGTACCGGGAATGATGATCAAACGAACATTGGGATTGACTCTTTTGCCTTTAAGGATATAGGCTGCTTCCCGTAAGTCTTCGATCCGGCCGTTGGTACAGGAGCCGATAATCGCCTGGTCGATGGATACGTCACCGCATTGGGAAAGCGGACGGGTATTCTCCGGTAAGTGCGGGAAGGCCACTTGAGGTTCGAGTTTGGAGACATCCCATTCGTAGGTCTGGACATATTTGGCATCCGGGTCGCTGTGATAAACGGTAAAGTCTCGTTTGGAACGTCCTTTAACATATTCCAGGGTTTTTTCGTCAACGGCGAAGATACCGTTTTTGCCTCCGGCTTCAATGGCCATATTAGCCATGGTGAAGCGGCCATCCATCGAGAGTTCGGAAACGGCTTCTCCGGTAAATTCCATGGAGCGGTACAATGCGCCGTCGACACCGATTTGTCCAATGGTATAGAGAATCAGGTCTTTTCCACCGACCCAGCGAGGAAGTTTCCCGTAATAGATAAACTTCATACTTTCCGGTACTTTGAACCAGGCTTCGCCTGAAGCCATCGCGGCTGCCATGTCAGTGCTTCCGACACCGGTGGAGAAGGCGCCCAAAGCACCATAAGTGCAGGTGTGGGAGTCGGCTCCGATGACCAGGTCACCGGGGAGTACCAAACCTTTCTCCGGCAGCAGGCAATGTTCAACCCCCATTTCGCCGACTTCAAAATAGTTCACAATACCGTATTTACGTGCGAATTCGCGAAGGGTTTTCGCTTGTTCGGCAGATTTAATATCTTTGTTCGGGGTAAAATGGTCAGGAACCAATGCGATTTTTTCATTATCGAAGACCCGGTCAACTCCAATTTTGGCGAATTCCTTAATGGCAACAGGTGCGGTAATATCGTTGCCTAAAACCATATCTACTTTGGCATTGATTAATTCTCCCGGTTCGACCCCTGTCTTTCCGGCGTGGGCTGCCAAGATTTTTTCGGTCATCGTTAAGCCCATGTTAATCACCTCGTTTAGTATTTTTAAGTGTTTCTCAATGTTTCATCGGCATATGTCTATGCAGCAATGGCTGTAAACTGTCAAGAATCGATTGGTAAATTGGTATTATTGTCAGACATAAAGAACGCTTGAATTAAAAATATTATATAGGGTCCACTAAAAAACGTCAAGAAATATCTTGGATAAAATTGAAGATTTTCCTGCAGAAAATAGTTTGAGAGATGATGATATTCAGCGAGAAGAAAATATATTTTGGCAAGATCTTGGATCCGGCTGTTTTGGGAGGATATTCATTGGAGACGTCGAAGTGATGTTAAATTGCAACTGGTATTATTTGTAGCTGATGATTGGGGTGATATGGGTGATCCAATTTCAAGGGGTATCGAAGATATATAGTAATGGCGTTGCTGCCTTGCATGATATCAATATTCATATTGAGAAAGGTGAGTTTGCTTTTTTAGTGGGACCGAGCGGTGCCGGAAAGTCCACTTTTATGAAACTGATCATTCGTAAGGAGCTTCCGACCAGCGGGCAGGTGCTGGTCGGCCATAAGAACCTTGCCAAAATGAAAGCCGGGGAGGTTTCTCTTTTACGGAGAAATATCGGATTTATCTTTCAAGATTTTAAGTTGCTTCCGCATAAAACCGTTTTCGAAAATGTTTCATTCGCCTTGGAAGTTATTGAGGCTTCTAAAAAGGATATTAACCGTCAGGTGCCTGCAGTACTGGAATTGGTGGGGTTGAAGGATAAGGCCAACATTTTTCCGTCGGAATTGTCCGGCGGGGAACAGCAACGGGTTTCATTAGCCCGGGCCATTGTGAATCGGCCCCATTTATTATTGGCCGATGAACCCACTGGCAATTTGGATCCGGAGACTTCATGGGGACTGATGGACTTGCTGCTGGAGATCAACAAGCGGGGGACAACCGTGATCATGTCCACTCATAATAAGAATATTGTCGATAAATTGCGGCGACGGGTCATTGCTCTCGACAGCGGTCGTATGATTCGCGATGAGCAAAAGGGAGGTTACGGATTTGAAAATTAAAACATTTTGGTATTTCACCAAAGAAGCATCGACAGGTTTGGCCCGTAACGGATTGATGTCTCTGACCGCCGTGATCACTATTACTTTGGCTTTAATTATCCTTGGCAGTTTTTATATCGTTGTTACTAATGTGAATCATTTTACCGAGATGGCAAAAGGTGTTCTGGAAATTCGGGTATATTTAAAGGAAGACGCTGATGCGGTTTCTTTGCAAAACCGGATGTTGAGTTTTGACGGTGTTAAAGAAGTTAAGTTCGTGTCAAAAACCGAAGCAGCCAATTGGCTTGGGAAGACCTTGGGAATTAAAGAACTCCACAATTACTTGGCAGCGGATAATCCCTTGCCGGATATGATCAATATCAGACTGGAAGATAATGTGGAATTGAAGGAACTTACTGCCCGGCTGGAATCTTTGCCCGGAATTGATGAGGTGGAGTATGGTAAAGATTTTGTCGAGTCGATGCTGCTGGTGATCCAGGTTATTTGGGTTATCGGGGTGAGCCTCGTCGTCATTGTCGGGCTGGTTGTATTGTATATTATTGTCAATACCATTCGTTTAACGGTTTTTGCCCGTCGTAAAGAGATCGAGATCATGAAATTGGTTGGGGCGACGGATTGGTTTATCCGTTGGCCGTTTATGCTGGAAGGAATTATGTTGGGGATGGGCGGCGCTATTTTGGCCACGATTATCATTTCCAAAGGATATCATCTGTTGATTGCTTATGTGAAAGAATTGGCGCCGTTTATTCCGCTTTTAAGCGAGCATATGGTAAACGGAGGATTGTTTTGGTTGGTTTCTTTGGTGGGACTGGCTTTCGGGGCTATTGGCAGTTTGATGTCGATCAAAAAGTTTTTGAAGGTATAAAAATGTGATTATCGGATGGTGATGGGATAATCGGTTTATCCTGCTTTCTGGTTTCAATGGAGGGGCAGAGCATGGAAAAGAAGAATGCTTTATTTTCCGCTCTTTTGGCGATCAGTTTATGTCTGGGTGTAGCCAGTATGCCAGGTTATGCCGAGACTGATATCCAAAAGAAGATCGTTCAAAAGCAAAAGCAGTTAAAGCAAATCCAACAGAAAGAAAAATCTGTGCTAAAGAATTTGCTTTCGACACAGAAGGAATTGGAAAAGATCAGTACCAACCTAAACCGCTTAAATAGCCAGGTCGGTGCGACGGAAAAGCGGATCGCCATGGTTCAAAATGAACTTAACCAGGCTGAAAAGGAGCTGAATGAAATTCAAAATGAAATTTCCAGCCAACGGGAAGTTCTGAATCAGCGGTTGGTGGCTATATATAAATATGGGTATCAAAGTTATTTGGAGATTTTGTTTAAATCCAAAGATTTTGC
>Ga0209608_1000032_pt1:0-17500 | contig 156551 bp, 180 predicted proteins | sample AD_UKC130_MetaG_FD_184428 | JGI IMG/M metagenome (GOLD analysis project Ga0209608, IMG submission 184428) | Active sludge microbial communities of municipal wastewater-treating anaerobic digesters from Canada - AD_UKC130_MetaG (SPAdes) (version 2) | ecosystem: Engineered > Bioreactor >...
AAAAAAATAAAATAGGATGGTTTTTTTATTTATGGGTCAGTGGAGGTTCCTGACCTGTGTCAAACCCTGTCTTGTAGCCGAAGGTGTTCTGTACCCTGATGTTTATTTCATGCCATATCCTTGCAAGGGGTATCTCTGCAGGGCAGAGTTCCTCACACTGGCCACAGTTGGTACATGAATCCACCATGTGCATCATCCTCTCAAGGTGGAAGACAGGGGATGGTGGAAGTTTACCTTTTTCAAGCCATTCAGGAGTCCTTGTTTCAAGTGAACACTCTTCACAGTAACAGATCGGGCATGCTTCTCTGCAGCTGTAGCACTTGATGCAGCGGTTCAGGTCATCCATGTACTTATCAAGGTTCATAAGGATTTCAGCACCGCTTTCTTCACTGAAGTCATTTTTCTGCCACTTGGTTGCAAGGTTAACCATTGCCTGGTCAATCTTTTCACGTATTTCAATACCCTTGGGTATTGGGTCCTCTACATGAATCACTCCTGCGTTTATTGCCTTTTCAAGGACTTCAGCACCCTTTTCAGATGTTACTTCCACGAAGGTTGCCTTGCCGGCCAGGGGTCCTATAACACCCCAGTTACCCAGTGCAAGGTCAGCCATCCTTGGTATGTTCTTCTCACATCTTCTGCAGTTGGTCCTTCTACCGTAACCCATCTCTTCTACTTCATCAACACTGATGCCCTTTTCATCGTCTGATGTTTCAATTATCAGTTTACCCTTTGCTATTTCCTCCTTGATAACGTCGTCAGGGTCCATTTCATATACTTCTTCTATCATCTGCCTCGTCTTTACAGGTGGAAGTGTTCCTCCACAGTTAACACCCACCATTATCACGTTGTTCCTGTCTATCTTACCCCTCTTGGCGACCTCAACTATTGTCATGGCATCACATGGCTTTGTTGTGACAGCTATCTTCATGTCCCTTGCGCCGTTAAGGTAACGTGTGATGACCTTTGCAATGTTGAGTGTACCGCAGTGGAGTGAACCTGCAGATTCTATGACCTCATTGGGATCTGTTATCAGGGTTGGGACGGCATCGTAGAGATCTGAACCCTTCTTAACGGCTAGAACCGCGTCAACGATTCCTTCTTCAAGCAGGAATTTCAGCAGTGAGGTTACGGCCCCTCCATATTCACCTTTTTCTGCAATTTCTTCATTCTCTGAAAAAGCATAATACATATCGTTTACTTCAACCATCATCAAGCCCCCTCATTTCTCTATACTGGCTGCGGAAACCTTGAGCTCCGGCATCTTGGCTGCAGGGTCAAGTTCGCTGGAGCTTGTCAGCATGTTGGCAGCGCATTCTGCGAAGTGGAATGGGATGAACAGAACACCCTTCATTATATCGGGTGTGACCCTTGCTGTTATCTCAATTTCACCCCTTCTTGTTCTGACCTTAACCATGTCACCACTTCTGATTCCAAGTTCAGAGGCGTCTTCGTCGTTTATTTCAACAAATCCTGTTGGCAGTTCCCTGTCAAGGGTCTCTGATCTCCTTGTCATTGATCCTGTGTGGTAATGGAACAGTACACGACCCGTTGTAAGGATGAATGGGTACTCTTCATCTGGAACTTCAGCAGGGTCTTTGTGTTCTATTGGGAAGAATATTCCAAGGCCGTCAGGTGTTGCAAACTGTTCTGTGTGAAGTATTGGTGTTCCTGGATGGCTTTCATCGGGGCATGGCCAGTGAAGACCTTCTGGTTTTGAAAGCCTTTCAGGGTTCATGCCCGCGTACTGGGGTGTTACCTCCCTTATCTCTTCAAAGATCTCGGCTGGGGAGTTAAAGTCAAATCCTTCGGCTCCCATCCTCTTTGCCAGGTCGCATATTATGTCCCAGTCTTCTCTGGCATCACCTGGAGCTTCAACAGCCTTTCTTATGTACTGAACACGCCTTTCTGTGCTTGTGTATGTACCGTCCTTTTCAGCCCAGGCAGCTGCAGGTAGAACAACATCAGCCAGTTCAGCGGTTTCTGTCATGAATATGTCCTGGACAACCAGGAATTCGAGGCTTTCAAGGGATTCCTTAACGTGCTGAATGTCGGGGTCGGAGACCATGGGGTTTTCACCCATTATGTACATGGCCTTGAGCTCTCCCTTCTCAGCCGCATTCATCATTTCAACGACTGTCAGCCCTGGTGTGCATTTAAGGTCACTGCATCCCCATGCACAGGTCATCTTCTCGGTTGCTTCCTCATCAATGACCTTCTGGTATCCTGGATAGAATGCAGGGAGGGCTCCCATGTCACAGGCTCCCTGAACATTGTTCTGACCCCTCAGCGGGTTGACCCCTGCACCGGGCTTACCTATGTTACCTGTGAGCATGGCTAGGTTTGCGGTTGAAATAACGTTGTCTGTACCTGTAATGTGCTGTGTTATACCCATGGCAAAGAGTATGGCTGCGCTGTCTGCCTCTGCATACACCCTTGCAGCTTCCCTGATCTTATCCGCAGGTGTGAGTGTTAATTCCTCAACATCCTCTGGTTTGTATTTCTTCACTACTTCCTTGAGTTCTTCAAAGCCCTTTGTCCTTTTCTCTATGAAATCCTTATCTTCCAGGCCCTCTTCGATTATCACGTTCATCATTGCGTTAAGCAGCGGGATGTCTGTGCCTGGTTTGAAGGGCAGGTATATGTCGGCCTGTTTGGCTGTTGGTGTGATCCTGGGGTCTGCAACTATTAATTTTGCGCCCTTGGACTTTGCACGGAGAACCCTTCTCCATATGAGCGGGTGCTGTTCTGCTGTGTTTGAACCTATAATGAATATGCAGCTGGCTTCCTCGATGTCTATAATTGAATTTGTCATTGCACCTGACCCAAAGGTCTGTGCCAGCCCAGCGACTGATGGTCCGTGGCAGAGCCTTGCGCAGTGATCAATGTTCTGTGTCCCGATCACTGCCCTGGCAAATTTCTGGAGGCTGTAGTTTTCCTCATTGGTACAGCTTGCAGATGCAAGGAATGCTAGGAGATCAGGATCCTCCTCACGGTATTCTTTAAGTTTGGATGCGATGAGGTCAAGGGCCTCATCCCATGATGCTTCTCTGAACTCACCGTTCTCCTTTATCAGAGGGGTTTTGAGACGGTCGTCCCTGCTCACAAACTGGTAGGCGAAGTTACCCTTAGGACACAACTTTCCCTCATTCATGGGATGCCTTTTCCAGGGCTCAACACCCTCTATTTCCCCGTTGACTGATATTATGTTCATTCCACAGCCACAACCACAGTAAGGACATGTGTTAGGAACATATTCAATATTCATATTATCACCTCCATTTAAAAAAAAATGTAAATGGTATACCTACTCCTTGAGGTAGGTGTACCAGTAGAGGCACGCAACGAAGACAGCGCCCCCTACAATGTTACCGAGTGTAACTGGTATCATGTTGTTTATGAAGAACTGGCTCCATGTAACTCCACCAAGGAAGATGCCGACTGGTATGAAGAACATGTTTGCAACACTGTGTTCGAATCCTATGGCAACGAATGCGAATATAGGGAACCATATTCCCCAGATTTTACCTATGATATCATCAGAAGCAATCGCCAGGTATACTGCAAGACAAACAAGCCAGTTACAGCCAATACCCCTGAGGAATGCCTGAGTCCATGTAAGTGATTTTATGGTTTTACCTGCAGCAACGAACTCAACTCCTCCAAGAGCCTTGAGCTTGGCAATCTGCAGGGCAGATGCCTGCCAGGGGTCTGCTGAAAGGATACCTGTAGCAACTGCAAGGAAGTAAGCAACAAATACTGCTCCAACAAGGTTGAATACCCAGCTTGTTACCCAATTCCTTATCAATCCCATGACACTTGCTCTCTTATCGAGTATACCAAATGGCATGTACATACAGTTCCCTGTGAAGAGCTCAGAACCCGCAATTATGACAAGCATGAGCCCGACTGGGAACACTGCACCAAAGACAAGTTTAACAAGACCTGCAGGGTATCCTGCTTCGGCCATTCCACCAGTTACAACTTCGGCCAAGAGGCCTCCAAAAGCTATGTATGCACCCGCAAGGAAACTCAAAACTATAACCTTTCCAAGTGGTGCTTTTTCTTTCAGTTCCGCGATCGCAGAACAGGCTTTCGCTGTATCAGCAGGGGATTTGAATGATGATCCCATTATTTAACACCTCCCATTAATTACATTTCTCATATTAAATAATGATATTTAATAATTTTTCTAAAAGGAGGGAATAGAAATATTTATATACCTATATCCATTTAACGTGAAGTGGTTAGATTATCAGAGGAGATCAACATCATTAAAAATTAGTTTAACGCCATGAAACCTGAAGAAGAGGTAAAAGCAAAACAATCATAAGCGGGTGGAAAAAATAAACTAAAAATTAATGACTAATCTTTATCTCCTCTTATCTGTTTATCAATCTTTTTTCTAAGTTTTTCTGTTTTATCACCCTTTATCTGCTCATCAACTTCCTTCCTGAGCTCCTCAGAATACTCCCCTTTGGTCTTTATCTGCTCATCAACTTCCTTCCTGAGCTCCTCAGAATACTCCCCTTTGGTCTTTATCTGCTCATCAACCTCCTTCCTGAGCTCCTCAGGATCCTTACTCCTTATCTGCTCTTCAATCTTCTTTTTAGACATCTTGTTCCCCCTTTTATTAATAATTAACTTTTTATTTAATAAAAGTCTTTCTATTTGAACCCAAAGCAAAAAAATAAAAGTTCATGTTTTACTCTGAGGATCCATAGCTATGTTATTCTGACACTGCTTAGAATTTCCTCAAAGGTCGTGTCGTTGTTCCTAGGCCCTGTGTACATGAAGGCGTAGCCATTGTTCCTGTCAAGTTTAATGTAGACGAATATGGTTGAACTTGTTGAATCAAGAGCCTTCACAACTGCAGCGTTACGGCCATCAACCTTCCTCACCTCTGCAGAGACCACACCTGACTCATCCTTCATCTGGTTCTTAACAGTCTCAGCATCCTTAAGGTAGTATCCAGCCCTTGCAGTGACCCTTGCAACAGCAAGTTCATAACTGTCATTACCAAGGTAAACGATTACATCCTTTGAAATCCCCGGCTCCCTTGCAAAGGCCCCCTGTGCCCTGGCAGAATCAAAGGTCTCCCATGTAGCAGGGTAGGTGAAGTTCAGGGTCCCGTCAGAGAAGCTCTTGGACTGGGGCTCCTCACTCACACATCCAGATACCGTTACCGCCGCGGCAACGAGAATTAGAAATAAAAACCTTTTCATTTGGCAACCTCCATTATTATTATGCCATGAATGTAATTTATAGTTTATCAGGGCATTCACTGATAATGAAAGATATAAATAGGGTGCCGCCAAAAGATTAGGAACTATATATAGGGCAAGACCCAAAGTATATCCACTCAGATAATGGACCCTTTAAGGTAATTGATTTTACAGGTTGATATCATGAAGGTTAAGGAATGGTGTATGTTCTGTGGGGAATGCGCCGGTGTATGTCCGCGCAACCTCATAGAGGTCCGGGAAACATCCATCAGGTTTTCAGAGGATATGTGTAAGGAATGCAATATCTGTATAGATGCCTGCCCTGTGAGGGCGCTTGAGAGGTGAATATCATGGTGACTGAAACAGATGTCCTTGTAATAGGCGCCGGCCCGGCCGGTTCAACAGCAGCAAAACATGCAGCCCTCGGGGGAGCTGAAGTCCTCCTTATAGATAAAAAATCAGAAATAGGAGCCCCAAAGAGGTGTGCTGAGGGAGTGTCAATCGGTGGTCTTGAATCCCTGGGTATAAAGCCAAGTCCCCGCTGGGTTACAAAGAAACTTGATGGTGTACGCCTCGTATCACCAAACGGTACCGATGTCTGGCTGACCTCCGATAAGGTTGAACTCCCTGAGGCCGGCTACATCCTCGAGAGGAAGGTCTTTGACAAGCACATGGCCATGGATGCTGCAAGGGCCGGTTCAAGGATAATGGTTAAGACCCTTGCAACGGGCATGGAGAAGACCGATGACGGCTACCTTGTCAGGGCAGAATCCATGGGCAGGGAATTCGATATAAAGGCCAGGATAGTCATCGCAGCTGATGGCCCCGAGTCAAGGGTTGCAAGGTGGGGGGGCCTCAGAACAGCCACCAGGCCCAAGGACATGGAATCAGCCGCCCAGTTCGAGATGGTGGGAGTTGAAATGGAGGACAACAACTGCATAGAGTTCTACTTCGGGAGCGTGGCACCGGGTGGTTATGCATGGATATTCCCCAAGGGTGATGACATAGCCAATGTGGGCCTCGGCGTACTCTCAACCGAAACAGATAAGAGCGCCTATGAACACCTGCTTGAATTTGTGGAGTCCTGCCCCGCTACAAAGAATGCGCAGCCAGTTGAACTCAACATAGGCGGTGACCCTGTTGGTGGAATGCCAAAGAAACTTGTTGCAGACAGCCTCATGGTCGTTGGTGATGCTGCAGGTCAGGTGAACCCCCTGACCGGTGGAGGTATAATAAGCGGCATGACCGGGGGTATGCTGGCCGGAAGGGTTGCTGCGGCTGCAGTTGCCGATGGAGATGTCAGTGAGAAGAGGCTCATGGAGTATGAAAGGGACTGCCGTGAGAGGATCGGTAAGGAGATAGACAGGTACCTCAAGGTCAAGGATTACATGCTCACACTCAGCGACAGCGAACTTGACTCCATTGCAGAGGCATTCCAGGATGTTGAGTTTGAGAAGGTGAGCACCACCGAGCTTGTGAAGAAACTCATAAAGGTCTCCCCAAAGGCCCTTATAAAGCTGGGTAAGCTCTTCTAATTTATTCCAGTTGTTCAACTCCTACTTTTTTATCATGTAAACAGGGACCCCTGACCCTTGATGCTAAGCACCCTTCATGTATAGAAGTATGATTATGCAGCCCAGATAGAAAATCATCAGCACCCTGTGGTAGATGAAGTCGGCTATCTCAACCATCCGCTCCCTCTCAGTGAAATTTGAAAGGTATAATGGTACCGTTGCAATGAAGGAGGGGAGTATAACTATCAGTATCTGGAGGATGCTGATGTACCCTTCAAGGTAGGCATAGCCGAGGATTATGCAGAAGATGATGGATACGGCCGTTGTCATCAGCCCCCTCTCCTTGTACATGAGGTATGTTCCCATCCCTGCAAGGTACATCATGAGATAAACCGGTGGTGGAACAACAAGTAAGCCTCCAAGGAGTACAGAGGCTGAAGCAAGTCTGAGGACCGTGTTTGTTGCCGTGCTTGCAAGGGGCGCCAGCATGGTATCCTTCAGCCTCAGGGGTGGGAGGGTGTATATGAACTGGTTAAGGACCATGAGGAGCATGATAAGGGAGAAAATGGGGTTGAGGATGTATGAAACCAAGAGGGAGGTTATGATGATAGCTCCTATGAAGACCAGAACCCTCCATGGTTCAACATGGTTCTCTATGAAGGGTCTGCTGCTCTTCATCCGGTCCTTCCTGTCGACCTCGATGTCTGTAAGGTCATTGAGTGAGTACAGCCCGCCCCAGAGGAGGGTTACATGGACGTTTTCATCCCCCTCCTCACAAATGGGACTTCCCGCCGATAAAGTTAAATAGTAAGATAGTATTTACAATTATTAGTATGGTGAAGTGGGGTCCTGTATTTGTAGGTTTCATACTTTCTATTGTCTTTCCAATCATCCTAAGGTCTTTCATGCCAGGGGGCGCTTCTGTCCTGGGATTGTTCCTAGCAGGTTTTGTAGTGGGTTTAATGGTGAAGGAGGGTGCCCTTGGAGGTTTCTGGAATGCTACGGTGGCTGGTGCGTTTGGTGGTATAATATTAACCATACTTTTAAGCATTTTCGGCGCTCTCATCGGCGGAATATTCGGTTTTTTCATAGGACTTTTCAGTGGTATCGCAGTGGTAATAGTCCTACTTTTAGTTTCGATGATATTCATGGGGATTGGGGGGGCTATAGGCGGTTTCCTGGCAGGGGACTAGGGATTCTGGCCCCAGCACACGATTTTGAGATGATCCCTCAAATGGTGGGTTTTTGGATAAAGGTTTGCGTGGTCAGTATGCTTGTTGGTGTTGTCTCTGATACTCATATACCTGATAGGGTGCCTGTCATCCCTGATAGGGTTTTTGAGGTTTTCAGTGGCGTGGATATGATACTCCATGCTGGGGATTTAACCTCATTGGACGTTAAGGAGGAATTCAATAGTTTAGCCCCTGTAAGGTGTGTTCAGGGTAACATGGACCGTTATTATGGTCTTGAACTTCCAAGGGATGAGATTTTAGAAATAAATGGTCTGGTTGTAGGTTTGAATCATGGTGAGGTTTATCCTCGTGGGGATACTCAGCAGCTTAAGTATATTGCCCTGGAGATGGGTGTTGATGTTCTTATTTCGGGGCATACTCACCAGCCGTTTATTAAGGAGGTTGATGGTATACTGCTCTTGAATCCTGGGAGTCCTACTGTGCCACGGTTGGCTTATCCTAGCGTCATGTTGGTTGAAATCTCTGATGGTAGGGTTGAAGCAGAGGTTGTGAGGGTGGGTTCACCGATTTGTAGAATAAGGTGATTGGCTTTGGGTAGAAGATGGTATCTTGAAAGGAGAAGAGATTATTATTATAAGAGTGCTAAGAAGGAGAAGTATAGGTCTAGGGCGTCGTATAAGCTTTTGCAACTTGATAATAGGTTTCATATTATAGGGGATGGTGATAAGGTTGTCGATCTTGGGGCTGCTCCTGGTGGCTGGTCACAGGTGGCCCTTGAGAGGGTGGGTGGTGATGGGCTTGTCATTGCCGTGGATATTAAGCCTATTAGGCCTTTCCCGGTGGATAATTTCCATACTATAAGGGGTGATTTTACAGATGTGAAGGTGCAGGAGAAGATAGGTGAGCTTCTAGGCGGGAAAGCTGATGTTATAATATCTGATGCTTCTCCTTCACTTTCGGGTATAAAGGATATTGACCAGTTAAGGTCATTGGAACTTGTTGAAAGTGTTATAAAGGTTGCTGGGAGATTCCTTAAGAAGGATGGTAATCTCCTTGTTAAGGTTTTCCAGGGGCCTGGTTTCAATGAATTGTTAAGGAAATTGAGGAGTTCCTTTAGGAAGGTTAAAAGCACGAAACCGGCTTCTTCTAGGAAAGGCAGCCCCGAGATGTATATTGTCTGTAAGGGATTCAAGGGTTAGGATTTTAGACTGGCCAGATTATCTCTGGCTTCTTTTAATTTTAACTTTGCTGTCTGTAATCTATTCTTGATCTCTGGTATTGGTTTGTTGGTGGAAAGGGCGCTTTGAACATCATCGAGGGCCGATTTAGCCTCCACGAGTTTTATCTCTGCGTTAATGTATTTTTCCATAAGGTCTTTGTTACCTGATTCATAGATTGTCTTTTTTGTTGAATCGTAGTCGATTTCCAGATCCTGGTATTCTTTTTGTAATTGGGCGTACTCATCATATAATGATCCTTTATCAACATTCGTGGATATTGTTGAGGATATTCTCTCAATTCCAATGTATGCTAGGACTATGACCGTTGCAATGATCATTAACACTCCAAAAACCGAGATGGTCATTGAAGTGAACTTGAACAATCTTAGCCTTGACCTTTTCATTGAATCACCTCCAGTGCATCCTTGTATCCACTGAAATTTTATGGTCTGTAAAGATTTTTATAAAACGATAATAATATATTTTTATGATGAAGGTAGTAGAGAAAACAAAAACACCCACTGTTAAATTTGAAGAATTCTTTTCCACGAAAGAATATAAGGATAGGATATTCGAGGTCCTGGAGAAATACCCCAATGTGAGATCCGTTGAAATAGACTATAGGGACCTGGAAATCTTCGACCCGGATCTTGCGGATCTTCTAATAGAGAAACCTGACACTATAATAAGAACGGCGCAGAGGGCCATCCAGAACATAAACCCTGTGGGAGTGGACGCGGATCTTAACATAAGATTCAAGAATATCACTAATATTATCCCATTGAGGGATTTGAGGAGTAAATTTATAGGTAAGCTAGTTGCAGTTGACGGTATAGTAAGGAAGGTTGATGAAATACGTCCGAGGATATTAAGGGCTGTTTTTGAATGTAGAAGCTGCGGACACCAACAGGAGGTGCCCCAATCCAGTAACATTTTAGCCGAACCTTCCTTCTGCCCGGAGTGTAGGGGCCGTTCATTCAGACTATTACAGGAGGATTCTCAATTCCTTGACACTCAAACTTTAAAGTTACAGGAGCCCCTGGAGAATCTTTCGGGTGGTGAACAACCCAGACAGATAACCATAGTCTTAGAGGATGACCTTGTGGATACCTTAACACCTGGGGATGTTGTGAGGGTCACGGGTATCCTCAGAACAATAAGGGATGATAGGGCGAAACGTTTCAAGAATTTCATATATGGAAATTATGCGGAATTTCTCGAACAAGAATTTGAAGAATTGCAGATAACAGCCGAGGACGAGAAAAAGATCAAGGAACTTGCAGTGGACCCTAACATTTATGAGAGGATAGTGAGATCCACGGTCCCATCAATCTATGGATACCGTGAAATCAAGGAGGCTATTGCCCTCCAATTGTTCGGGGGAACCGGGAAGGAATTGGATGATAAAACAAGATTACGTGGTGATATACACATTCTTATTGTTGGGGATCCTGGTATTGGAAAATCCCAGATGCTTAAATATGTTTCAAAGCTGGCCCCTAGGGGCATATATACCAGTGGTAAGGGCACCACTGGTGTTGGTTTGTGTGTGGCTCCTGAGAGTCTAATCTTTACAGAGGAAGGGGCATTGGAGATTGGAGATTTTGTTGACAAGAACCTCACTGAACCTATCAAATATAAGATGGGGGTTTATGTTTCAAAGCTTGAAAAACCTATTAGGGTTCAGACTATTAATCCAACAAGAGTATCTTCGAGGGTTTCTGATAAGGTTTGGAGGCTTAGGGCTCCGGAGAAACTGGTTAAAATAACAACAGAAACTGGGAAGGAGTTGACTCTAACACCAGAAACGAAGGTTTTAAGTTTTGAGGAGGGAGAATTAAGGTGGGGGGAAGCTAAGAGACTTGGAGAAGGCGACCATGTGGCGACAACAAGAAGATTAGAGTATGGGGGGCGAAGAGTTTTAACATTGGAACTTATCGAGGACTTGGATGATGTTGTAGTTTATGGGGTAGAATCTCTAATAGGGAAACTTTCCAAGGAGATTAAAATGGGGGAGGGTATTAGAGAATCCGCCGGGGAGCTTGGATTTAATGGAGACGATCATTATAGGAATACTATGAATTTGAAGATGCTTTTAAAGCTTGCTGAGAAAGCCAATTATAGTCTGGAAAGGTTACATGATGAAATTCAAGGATTTTCACAATCTCAGGAGCGTCCAATAAAGCTTCCTAAGTACTTAAATGAGAGGTTTTTGTACTTTGTAGGTTTGATAGTTGGGGATGGGGATATTAGAGTCACATCTGATGGGGTTTATTCTATAAGGTTCTCAAATACTAATAGAGAACTTAGAAGAAGGTTCAAATCTCTTGTCAAAGAGCTTTTCGGGATCGAGTCAAGGGAGAGTACACTAGGTATCAGTTTCAATTCGAAGATTATTGCACACATTTTGAGCAGACTTGGCATCCCAGAATCTGGAGGATTCGATATTAGTGAAGTTATATTTTCTCTTCCAAATAAAGAACTTGCAGCATTTATCAGGGGATTATTCGATTCCGGTGGGATCATAAGAGATGATGGCCCATCTTCCATCGAATTTTATACTAAAAGTGAAAAATTGGCCCGTAAACTCCAACTTGCACTTCTAAGATTTGGGATAATAGCCCATCTAAAGAGGAGGGAGGTTATAGGTGATTATCTTATCCGAATTTCCGGGGAGGGTATTGGAAAGTTCGCCAAGTTTATTGGATTTGAAGATCTGAGGAAAAAGAATAAACTCCGGGGATTACAAGGTGGGGAGAGTAATACGATCATGGATATAATCCCCGGGATTGGGGAAACCATAGAAGAGATAATAAGTTTTTATGGGGTAAGTGTTAAAGAAGCCCATGATTTTGGAAATCTAGTTGAAGAAGATGGTGCTATTTCAAGAAAATCACTCCAGAGGATTATCAGAAACTTAAAATCAAAAGCTTCGATTGAAAATGTTAAAATAGAGTTGCCTGATAAGCTCAAGTCAATGTTAGGGAAAAGCTCAGATAAGAGCATACCTTTCAATACTCTTGTTCAATTTACAAGAAGAATAAAAGATAAGAGGGTGCGCAAATCCTTTGTTCGAATCTTAAGGGAGTTGAAAGCTCGGGAGGAAATTATTAGAGAAAAGCTTCAATATTTAGAAAGCTTGGCTTATTCTGACATCCTATTTGAAAAGATAAAGAGGGTTGAGGTCATCGATTCACCGTATGATCATGTTTATGATCTAACGGTCAAAGAATCCCATAGTTTCATAGCAAATGGGATAGTGGTTCATAACACAGCCGCGGCGGTTCGGGACGAACTTGGGGGATGGTCCCTTGAAGCTGGTGCATTGGTCCTGGGAGATCGTGGAATTGTCTGTGTTGATGAATTGGATAAGATGCGTGAGGAGGATCGTTCCGCTATACACGAGGCACTTGAGCAGCAAACCATAAGTATAGCCAAGGCAGGTATCATGGCAACCCTAAATTCCCGTTGCGCAGTACTAGCAGCCGCCAACCCAAAATTCGGCCGATTCGACACTTACAAGTCCATAGCAGAGCAGATAGACCTCCCATCAACCATACTCTCAAGGTTCGATTTAATATTCGTCATAGAGGACAAACCACACGAAGAAAGAGACAGAGAACTTGCAAGGCACATCCTCAAAACCCACAAGGAGGATACATTACCCATAGAAATCGAACCAGAACTACTAAGAAAATATATAGCATATGCGAGAAAGAATATTCACCCCAAACTAACAGACGAGGCGATGAAAGTACTCGAAGAATTCTATGTTTCAATGAGGAGCAGCGCAACAGACGAAGACTCACCAGTACCAATAACAGCACGGCAACTAGAAGCCATAATAAGATTAGCAGAGGCAAGCGCCAGGGTAAAACTCAAAAATAAGGTCGAAGCAGAGGATGCTAAAAGGGCTATAAGACTGGCGAAATCATGCCTCAAACAGGTAGGCTACGACCCAGAAACAGGCAAAATCGACATTGATAAAGTAGAAGGCCGAACACCAAAATCGGAAAGAGACAAATTCAACATACTAATAGAATTAATAAAAGAACTTGAAGAAGAATATGGGGGAAAAGCACCCACTAACATCCTTAAATCAGAAATGTTAGACAGATATAATATAAGTGAAGAAAAGGTAGAAGAACTCTTAAGATTTTTACAAGAAAAGGGGGTAATATTCGAACCCCAGAGAGGCTATGTAAAGATAGTCTAAAAAAAGAGGAGGAGGTATGATAACTTTGCAAGATTATGAAAAATTACTAGATAGGGCCATAGAACAATTACCACCAGAGGTCCTAGAAACTAAACGTTTCACCACCCCCAAAGCTTACTCTGTCATCCAGGGTAACAGGACACTCATCCAAAACTTCAAGGATATAGCGGCCAAATTAAACAGGGACCCACAACACCTTCTAAGATACCTACTGAGGGAACTTGGAACAGCAGGAAACATCGAGGGTAAAAGGGCTATCCTCCAGGGGAAATTCACCCATTTCCTTATAAATGAGAGGATAGAAGATTATGTGAAAAAGTTCGTATTATGCCCAGAATGTAACCGTCCAGATACTCGCATAATAAAAGAAGGTCGCATATCCCTCCTAAAGTGTGAGGCCTGCGGTGCTAAGGCCCCTTTAAAGCCAGTCTAGGTTAGGAGTTTTATATGGGTGGGAATTTTTGCATAAACTGTGGGCGCTCCAACATCCAACTCTTCAAGGGATTATGCAGGGAATGTTTCCTCAAAGAGTATAAGCTTTTGGAGGTTCCTGAGAGGATAGAAGTTGAAGTCTGCGCGCACTGCAACGCACAACTAATCAATGGTAAATGGACTGGGAGGGGCGTCCCAGAGGATGAGATAATATACCGCGCCCTCGAAAACAATATTAGCAGGAGTGTGGAGGATACCATAGTAGATCTTGAAATAATCCAGAAAAGGGGGACCATAAGCTCCTGCCTAGTAAGGGGGGAGGCGAAGGTCCTGGGGGAGAGGATAACACAGGATTTCTATACGGAGGTAAGATTAAAAAAGAGGGTATGCCCATATTGTAGTAAATACAAATCAGGATATTATGAGGCGGTCATACAATTAAGAGCAGATGAGAGAAGCCTAGGATCAGGGGAGATAGAAAAGGCGGAACAGGTGATAAACAAGATCCTCCAGAGATTATGGGAAAAAGACAAACTAGCATACCTTGCAAGGACAACCCGGCAAAGAGAGGGTGTAGATTATTATATAGGATCATATAAGGCGGCTAAGCGGGTTGTAGCAGCCCTCCGAGAGGAATTCGGGGGGATTGTGAAGGAGTCTCCCAGGCTCATGGGGAGGGACAAATCCACCGGCAAAAACATCTACAGGATATGGATTTCATTCAAACTACCCAAATTCAAAAAAGGAGACTTCATATCCTACAAAGGCCACATTGGGGTTATAAAGGCCATGGACTCCCATGGTATACTATTCTATGATCTTGACAGGCGAGAAATGTCCACTACACTCTGGCGTGAATACCAGAATATAGAGAGAATAGCGACACCAGAGGATATAAAGGAGACAACCGTCACAGCAATATCTCCTGGTAGGATACAAATACTTGATCCTATAAGCTATGAGCCAATAGACCTCAAACTCAAACCTGGCATGGAAAATTTAAAGATTGGTGACCAGGTATCAGTAATCCAAATAGACAATAAAACCTACATCCTATGGTGATGGGAGTGAATATCGAAGAAAGGATAAAAATTGCGAAAAAGGGCACCATAGAAGTTATCACAGAAGAAGAACTCAGGGAAACACTCCAAAAAAAGAAGGAGCCAGTCGCATATATCGGCTATGAACCATCGGGGAAGATACACGTAGGCCATGCCATCACAGTGATGAAACTCCTAGACCTTCAAAGGATAGGATTCAAGGTAAAGGTGCTCCTGGCAGATTATCATGCTCACCTTAATGGTAAGGGGTCCATGGAGAAAATAGAAGAGATGGCAGAATACAATAAAAGATGTTTCAAGGCCCTGGGCCTATCAGATGATACGGAGTTCATATTAGGTTCAACTTTCCAGACTACTGGGGAGTACACCCATAAACTCTATGAGCTATCACTTATAACGACACTGGCAAGGGCTAAGAGGAGCATGGCGCAGATAACAAGGGAAGCTGAAAATCCTAAGGTCGCTGAGGTCATATACCCTCTGATGCAAGTTATTGACATGATATTCCTAGGAGTGGATCTTGCATTGGGTGGTATGGAGCAGAGGAAAATACATATGCTTGCAAGGGAGAACCTTCCAAGGCTTGGCTACAATGCACCGGTATGTATGCACACACCCTTACTCCATGGGACAGATGGTGGGGAGAAAATGTCATCTAGTAAGGGGAATTTCATAGCAATTGACGACCCCCCAGAGGTTATCAGGGAGAAGGTGGAAAAAAGTTATTGTCCAATGAAGGAGATAAAGGGCAACCCTATAATAGAGATGGCAGAGTACCTTATATTACCAAGATATGGTAAGATGCTGATAAAGAGGCCTGAGAAGTTTGGAGGGGACTTTGAACTTGACCGTGAAGGACTCATAAGGGAATACCTTAGCGGGAGATTACACCCACTTGACCTTAAAAATGCTGTTAGTGAATATTTGATAAAGATTTTTGAACCCGCCAGGGCATACCTTGAGTAGGTGTTATAATGTTATATAAGATGAGATTGCCACCTGGGATAACAACTAGCATGGTTATAAAGATTATGGAAAAGTATGATGTGGAGTTGGTCCAGACAGACCAGGGGCCGGTCCTGCAAGGGGAATTGGAGGAGCTTGAAAAGGTTAAGGATGAGATTGTAAAGTATCTTAACGAGCGCATAAAGGAATTAGAGGGAAGATGATTATTATCGGCAAATGCCAAGGTAGGGTGCTATTATCCTCCTTATATCCTCTTGTATGATGTTGATCCCCCTGTTAGCATCCACTACTGGGAACTTTTTTTCTTCCGCTATTCTGAGATATTTCCTCCTAACCCTTTCAAGGAATGATTTCTCCTCGAACCTTTCAAGGCCTTCAAATCTTTCCTGGGCATCCTCGGGGGTGATGTCAAGTATTATAACGATATCCGGTTTTATGGCGAATTTGTTTATTTCCCTGATCCAATCTTCTGGTTCCTGGTATGCTATGCTAGAGTAAAAGCATCTGTCGCTTATTATGATGGTTTTTTCATTTTTTGCCTTTTTGATTTTATCCTTTAGGAGGAGTCTGTCAGCTGCGAATAATAGGCCGAGTATCTTTTGCTGGTCATCGGTTGGGAGGCTTGGTTCATTTAATATTCTCCTTATGAGCCTCCCGATGGGTGACTGGGTAGGTTCTCTGATAAGCTCTGCCCTGTACCCGTTCTTATCAAACCAGTCTTTTAAGAGTTTGCATTGTGTTGTTTTACCGGCTCCGTCTATTCCTTCGATACAAATATACATTGAATCCAATATATAATGGTGGGATATAAATAATATGATAGGATAAAAGTTTGAGGTTTGGATCATGGCAAGGGTAATGATAGTGGAAGATGAGAACATAGTTGCTATGGATATAAGGCAGCGCCTGGAGATGTTAGGATATGAGGTTACCGCTACTGTAACTACAGGTGAGAAGGCTATTGAATTAGCCGATAAAACAAGACCAGATGTTGTGCTCATGGATATCGTCCTCAAGGGTGAAGTGGATGGTATAGAAGCGGCCGAGGAGATCAGGAGACGACTTGGAATCCCCATCATTTATATAACGGCTTATTCTGATAGCAAGACCCTTGAGAGGGCGAAGGTGACAGAACCATTCGGTTACATTATAAAACCCTTCGAGGATAGGGAACTTCAGAGTGTAATCGAGATAGCACTCTATAAGGATAAAATGGAGAAAAAATTGAGGGAGAGCGAGGAACTTTACCGTGCGATTATAAGATCATTAAATGATGTCCTATTCACTCTAGATGCTGATGAAAAATACACTATGGTATCGGGTCAAATACAAGATTATGGTTTGGCTGAGGAGGAGATGGTGGGGAAAACCCCCAGGGAAGTTTTCGGAGCTGCTGGTGAAATACACCATGAACAAAACCGGATGGTATTAGAGGGCGAATCAAGGATATACAATTGGGAATGGGAAAAGGATGGTGAAAGATTATATTTTATGGTGTCGCTTTCACCCTTGAGAGATTCTAATGGTGAAATTATTGGGATAACCGGGATACTCAGGGACATCACTTCACTTAAAGAATATGAACTGGCCCTTGAAAGGGAGAACAGGATAAACAGGGCATTAGCAAATCTTGCCAAGAAGCTTCTGGAACCCATATCACTCGAGAAGATATC
>Ga0209608_1000032_pt1:27500-156551 | contig 156551 bp, 180 predicted proteins | sample AD_UKC130_MetaG_FD_184428 | JGI IMG/M metagenome (GOLD analysis project Ga0209608, IMG submission 184428) | Active sludge microbial communities of municipal wastewater-treating anaerobic digesters from Canada - AD_UKC130_MetaG (SPAdes) (version 2) | ecosystem: Engineered >...
TCATGCCTCGAACCATAATATAAAGTGTTCGTATCTGTCAAAAAAACCTTCCGGGTCCTCTCCTTAACCTTATCAACAATATATCTTAAAAGCACAGGGCTTACAAAAGAATCATTACCCCTCTCGCCAAAATGGACCTTCACAGCCACCACATCATCCTCTGAAAACATCCCATCAGCTGCCTCGTCAAAAAGTTTCATTATCTTATTCCCCTTATTCTCATCAGCTGATCTAGCTCTTAAATCCGCGAAATAAACCTTCGAAACCATAATCACCACCATATCATCTTTTCACAATCCCCCAAAATATAATATGAAAAAGTGGAATATAAGCTACTGGGGTGAATGTCAAATGGATAACCATGAGATAATAAAACTTTTAAACTTGGATTTTAAAGGCGAACTTGAAGCCACAATGCTATACACCTACAACGCCTTTGTAATAGACGACTGTGAGATAAGTAGGTTGATAGAAGGCGCTGCAGCCGACGAAATGAGGCACATGTGGTGGCTCGCAGACCTAATAACAAAAAGAGGCGGTAAACCCCTAATGGAAACCGGAAAAATAAAATACATGGAAGAAGACGTGAGAGAAGCCCTTAAAATACAAATACAAAAAGAAACAAATGGAATAGAAAAATACGAGGAACATATAAAGTTAATAGATGACGAAGAGGTTGTCGGCGTCCTGAAACACATAGTCGAAGAAGAAAAAAGACACAGGAAAGAATTCAGAGAAAAACTAGAAAAATTATAATAATTTAATATTCTCAAGTATTTTCTCCTTTATAATCTCACGAGTCCTCTCTGATATCTTAAATGGCCCCCTCGGCCTCATGTAACCGAAATAGGGATCCTCAAATATCTCACCATTAAGTTCAACTTTATGATCATATCTTGGGATGAAATGGCAATGAAGCCATGGTGGAAGAATATTATCCCGGTAAAATTGGTTCATCAAAAAACCCCAATTGAACAATGTAGCGCCAAAAGCCTTTTTAACAGCATTCTCCAACTCCACGACGATAAGACGGAATTCACTCCACTCCTCCTCCTTCACATTTCTTAGAAATTCCTCCCTCCTCTTCAAGGCAACTACACAAGTTCCAAGATTTCCCTGATTCGGAGCCAAAAACACAACCCAATAATCCTTCTCATAAAGATAATCACCAAAATTATACCTTTTATCCACTGATAAAACCCCCCATAATATATTTTTTCTAGTTTTCATCAATTAAGCTTGAAAGATAAACCGCCATTTCTATCTCTTCCCTTGCTATGAAATCTTCAAGGCGAATCTTCGCCTCATCCGATCCAAGAGGATAATATTCACTCTCATAATAAACCGTTACTAGTAACTTGCCATTTTGGATCTCTGTCTCCTCCTCAAGTTTCTCGGCTAGTTTTTCCATTAAATCTTCTTCAAGTCCCCAGACAAGATATCTTATATAATTCAGGGACTTTTCATCATCAAATCCAAAATCAACAATTTTAACCTTCAAAGGCCACCCCTCAACATGTAAGGTTCTAGAAACTCTTTAAATTCATCCTCGATCTTTTCAAGCTCATTAACACCAAGATGTCCACAGATAGAATCATAGATTATAATCTTCGAATTTTTAATCCTCCTTGAAAGTGGTATGATATCAGAATCTGGTGGAAAATACTGATCCTGGTTTATACCAACAATTAGAGTATCTGCCTTGACATCTTCTAGTTGATCTTCTAGATTGAATTTCATAGCAGCATTGTTTCTCCATATAATATCATTTGCATCAACTTCCATACCCTCTTCCCCAGCCTTTATCATAGCATCCCTAAGCTTACTATTATCTAATCTATTATAATATTCTCTTGAATACCCATAAAAATACATGAACATTAAAGCAAGACACCTAAATCTAGGATCATATAAACCCTTTTCATATCCAAGGTCTGTTTTAATAATCTGGTTCATATATTCAAAAATGGCATAATTGAGACCCCTAACCTTAAAGGTTGTAACAAGCAACACAAGAAAATCCATGAAATCTGGATAAGACACAGCCCATTGTAGCGCCTGGAAACCACCCATGGACGCGCCGATAACACCCCTAAGTTTCCGTATCCTGAATCTTTCCCTGATAAAATTATAATGGAAATTAACCATGTCACTAATCGTATATTCTGGGAATCTGACACCAAGGCCGGTTGTCGATGGTGAAGCAGACCCTGGAGATCCTAGAGAAGTTGGGGCTATTATAAAGAATTCATCTAATGGTTTGCCCTCTCCTATTAAAGGTGTTAATCGTTTTACTGATGAGTAGTCTCCACTCCATCCATGAATATGTAGAATCGCATTGGTGATGAAACCATCCGGGTCAAATCTTGGAACCCCTATACACGTATACTCTACCCTAAGATTTTCTAGGGTTTCGCCAGATTCAAATGTGAACTCTGAAAGGGTGAAATATGAAGATTTCATTTTATCTCCTCATCATCCTCATAAACATGTATGGTTTTAACTGGACAATTTTCCATGGCATCTATGCTACATAGGGGGTCTTCCATCTCCAATCTTTGCAGTTCTGAAAGTTCAACCTCCTTTATTGATGAGAGCCCATTCTCGGCAAATTCAAAAAGATCTGGGCAAAGATCAATACAAGTACCACAAGAAATACACATTGTACGATCAAGTTCTAAACGATACATCAAAGCCCTCCTAGATTGAGCCTTAATGATTATTATCCAAATGATAATAAAAAAACATACATACTAGGATGGTGTCATTAATGTTAAGTAGAGAAGAAGCTAAGGAGTTGCAAGACAAGTTAATAATCATATACAAGTTTATTTCTCACCAAAAACATCTAAAAGGCCTATTTGGTTACAGGCCGCCGATGGTGTCAAATCTTGTGGAAAAACTCCTTAAAACCTCAGGATCCGAGAAGATCCTAAAGGAGGCTATAATGGAATTAGAGACTATTATAAAACCAGACACCCAGAAATCAGAGGAACTTTTCTATCATATCATAAACAGGGAAGATGTTGAGTTCATAGCCAAAAGGTATGGGATGAAGGATTCCTGGGACCTTAAAAGGCTTAAAATTGAAAAAATCCTCAGAAAAATCTGATAGAGTCAATGAAACCACCTATAACATCCCTTGCAGATTCCAAAAGCGGACTTTTAACCCTTTTAACCTTAAGGTTCTTCAATCTCCTTATCCTGAAATATAATGGTGGGTGGGGATCCCAGAAAAGCCATGAAAATATCCTATCCAAACCACTTTCAAAACGCAGCCTCCCATACCCTATCTTCTGCAATGCCATCGCAAGCTTATCAGGTTTACCTATGACAATAGCAGATAAAAGATCGGCCCGAGCCTCGAAAAACTTCGCGACAAAAAATATCAACCAAAAGATGAAGATGATATAAACTAGAGGTGCCATGACAACAATTGGCAAAAGCACAGTCAACCTTAACATGAACTCTCCAAAGATTATGCTGAAAAGTATAATAGGATCCCGGCCGATAAGATGGGCTAATTCATGGCCTATAACACTAAGCAACTCCTCATCATCCAAACGGGTTAAAAGACCAGTTGTTAAGAGTATAAGACCCCTATTAGGGCTGGGTCCTGTGGCAGCGGCGTTAGGGAGCATTGTATTGGAAACAACGACCTTTGGTGTGGGTATCCCGAACTTGGAAGCGGCAGATTTAACAAGACCATGAACATTGATGACTTTAGACTTTTCATTTAATGGGGTGCACTTAAACCCATACCTTGCAAGAATCTCCCTGCCAAGCTCGCAACTAGGTGACTGGCCCAATGCAAGCGACTTTTCATAAATCTCCTTTTTTATATCAACTATAAAATCTCCTATAACTTCCCTGAAAAACTTAAAGTCCCTACCTGGTAACTGGTACATTAGTATATGTACAAGTGGGTTGCGGGAGGTTATCTGCCATTCACCCATAACAGCATAGATTTTATCTGCTAACAAGATGATGGCAAATTGCATAAGGAAGATCACAACAACGGCATATAATCCTATTAAAATAAACAATATAATATTAATAGTGAGAAAAATGATGAAAAGAAGCAGCAGATTACTGCCAAAAAGCACCTTGGATATTCTTTTAGATAAAGATGAGGGTTTCTCAGGGATTATATCCTGTCCTTCAACCCATGCAAAATATAAAGTACTTTTCCTTAACTCATCCTCAAATAATTGTATAACAAAAAATATATCATCATACAATCTCTCAACCTTCTCTTCCAAATTAAGAGGATAACTCAAAATTATCTCGATAGTCTCCCCAACCTTCACCTCACCAGAAATAACACCACCAGGATCCTCTAAACTGAAAATCAGCCTATCATACACTATCCTAGCATCCTGAAAATCGGCAGAGAAATACTTAAGGATAAAATCTAAAAGATCCACATAATATGCAGGCGCCACCTCAGTCTTAATAATAAATCTCCTCAACATTCTAATACCCAAAAAAACTTATAATAATAATATTATTTTACACCTATAAAGGGATAGAGAAAATGAACACAAGATTCAAAACTATAGAGAACCCCTCACCCAAGGAAAGCCATGAACTAATAAGCGAAGGCCTACGTAAAAAAGCCATGATCATACTATTCGCATGCTGCAAAGTCCAATACCACGGCCGAGCCAAAAGCAGACTAGGCACGGGGGAAAGACTCATAATAATAAAACCAGACGGCTCATTTCTAATACACCAGGACAGGAAAGTTGACCCAGTCAACTGGCAACCCCCAGGATCTAAAACAAAAATAAAAATAGAAAATGGGAAAATCCTACTCGAAAGTAGAAGAAGAAAACCCCCAGAAAAACTCACAGCAGAAATAAAAAGAATACACAGCCTATCATACCATCTCGCCCGTGACGCCCATGAACTACAAGTGACAGGCCATGAAGAAGATATGCGCCAGCTCATACTAGAATCACCAGATATCATAGAAAAAGGATTCAGACCCACAACAAGTGAATATCCAACATCAAATGGATTCATAGACATCCTAGGCAAAGACAAGAACGGATCATTAATGATACTCGAATTAAAAAGTAGAAGAGCGGGTTTAAATGCGGTGAGACAACTTAAAAGATACCTAAAAGATTTCAAGGACGATAAACATGGTGTGAGAGGAGTTCTAGTCGCCCCATCAATAACACACGACGCAAAAGAACTACTAGAAAAAGAAGGACTAGAATTTAAAAGCCTAAAACCACCACAAGAACTGAAAAAAGACCATAAAATAACACTTGACAAATTCATATCTTCTCAATAGTCTCTGCAAGTTGCCTGAGACTCCTAACCTCCTTTACAATAGCACCAGCATCCATATAATATGAAACACAACTGTCAACAACATCCCACTTCTTCTTATCCTCAGGATTCAAAATCAAAACCTTACGACAACGCTGACAAATCTCCTCAAGAACCATAGCACTCATCGGAACACCACCATCACGTGGCCCGGCCCAGTCACGACAATCACTCAATATTATAATATAAGAACGAGGAGGGAAAACAACACTATCCCTAAAATCCCTAAAGGCATTATACATGTTGGATATCCCATGAAGCATCATATTCTGCTGCCTGGAAACCCGCAGATTCCTGAAAGCAGCCATAAGATCATCCTCTTGCAAGATCTTGGTCGTTTCAACAATCTTATTATCAAAATCGAAAAAACGCGAATTATAAAATGTGTGCTGGGCCGCATAGACTATGCAAAAAAACCAGTTACTTATCCAGTCACAAGATCCGCTAACATCACAAAGGAAAATATGCTGACTCTTTTTAACTGAAGGCCTTTTATTAACAAGTTCAATGAGCGCGCCACCATATTTAAGATTCTTCCGGATACTCCTACGTATGTCGGGCCGACCCCTCCTCGAACCTTTAAACCTTCTAGATCGTCTATTAGCGATTTTAAGGCCAAGTTTCTTGCATAATTCAAATAGTCTAGTATCGAAGAAATCTAGGCTGCTAACATCCCTTTCAAGCAGCGACCTTTCATCATGATCAAGATCGAGAAAATCCTCAATTGGGGGCTGAAAATCCATCTCCTCCTCAACCAAGACCATCTCATTCGGGTTTTCAATTTTTATCCCAGAATCCTTCCTAGTTTTTAACTTTGTCTCTTCTACTTCATCCCTTTCTATTCCATGGAAAACTTCATCAAAGGCTTCTTCAAAGACCTCTAATTGTCTTTTATCCTTCACATAAACAGATGCAAGAGCCTCCTTAAGATAAGATCCCCCCTTGAAAATATCATATACCGAATAGGCTAACTTTGTGCTCCTTATACTAACCGGGATTCCCTTTTTCCTGAGCGCTTGGGAAAGCTCCAATATTTTCATGAAAAATTCACCCTTTAAAATACTCTCCCTTCAAAACAATAACTGAAACACCCTATTATAATGTCTATCCTAAACAATATAAAAGATTGATTCTTCTTATGAGCTGGGAAAAATCCGAAAAATCATGCTAGATGTGTATATATTGCATTTAAGGACAAAATTTTCCAGAATATACAATTTATACCGCGAATCAGTGCTAAACCATGAATTATTCGGCTTTTGGATGACCTTCCCCCAACCTTGCAAAATTGGGTGTTTAACCCATGGCTTCACCACCCCCCCACTCTTTGGGGGACTGTCACGGGCCCCAAACCTTTTATTAAGGAATAAACTACAATCCATGAAAAAAAGGTAGTATCTAAATTTAACTTATCCCCCCAATCCCTTTTCAAGGCCAACAGAAAGGTAAAAAAATAAATATACCTCGGTATAAAAAAATATAAAGGTAGTTTTTGTAGTGTGGAGGATAAAATGATAGAAGTAGAGGGAATGATGAGTAAAGAGAGTCCAATACTAATAGTGTTTGATGGTAAATTTCTTGAATTTTTTTTCAGATCCGGAATGAAATTCAAACACACAAAATATCCTATAAAATGGATTAAAAAGTTAGAAATAACAGAAGATGGGGGGATGCGAACTTTAAGGTATACCATGAATTTTTTAGCTCCGGTTGGGTTTTTCCCATTTGAAAGTGGCGGTGAAAATCTTGATGAACTAGTAGACGCAGTTAATACAGCGACTGATACATTCTAGAACCAAATCGTACATAAGATTTCAATGGGAAGACCAATTCCTCTATTCAACAAAAATCCACCCACCAATCAGACCATTTCTCTAAAAAAAACTTTAGCCGCATAATCACTATATGGAATACCATATGATTAAATATCTGCGCTTTTATAAGATAGTTCCACCATCTGTTACGAGAAAATTAGTGGGGTGCGCTGTTAAAATAGAGTCTATGACGGTTTAACCTATGCAATTTTATCTGATTCGCGGAGGTTTAAATCCATAGCCTTCTTTTTATCATGTTGATTTTTGAACACCACCCCAATGGTGTCTTCGAATGTTTTGCGGTTGATCCTTTCAATTCCAAGGACCATTAATGTTTTAACCCAATCTACCGTGGCTCTTATGGATGGTTTCTTCATCACATCCAACTTTCTTATCTCATGGATAACCTCAACAACCTCTTTTATAAGTTTTGGGGGTGCCGAGGGCACCTGACTTTTAACTATCTCCATCTCCTTCTCTGGACTCGGATAATCTATGTAAAGGTAAAGGCAACGGTCTCTTGTCTCATCAAGGAGATTCCTCTGAGAATTAGAGGTTAAGAATACCATGAGATCATTCTCCAATTCAAAAGTTCCAAGATCATTAACAGTGATCTGTTTCTCGCCAAGCGCCTGGAGAAGAAAACTTTCAACCTCCTCATCAGCCTTATCAATCTCATCTATAAGTATAAGGGACGGCCTATCATTTATAAAAGCTGAAAGTAGAGGTCTCTTAATGAAGAACTCTTCCCTGAAAACATCCTCATCAACACCACTTATCCTAGCTTTCTCAAGGGTTAAAAGCTGCTTCTGATAATTCCATTCACCAACAATCTGTTCAAAGGTTATACCCTCATAACATTGGATCCGGAAAAAATCCAAACCAAATGCACTTGCAACTTTCTTTGCGAGTTCTGTCTTACCAGTCCCAGGAGGCCCCTCCACTAGGACTGGCTTTTTCAAATTAAAGGCTAAAAAGACAACTGTAAGTATATCATCATCAGCTATGTAACCTTCCCTTCTCAAAGACTCTTTTATTTTCTCCATTTCATTATAAGGATTCATGATAAAAACCTATACCTTTTCTCTCAAAAATCACTTTATCTTATTAACCCTTTATATAATTTCATAGATACTAACATTTCAATATAAAAGGTTAGGAAAGCTTTTCTAAGAGCCGCGAAAATACAAAAAAAGTGGGTTCAATACTGAAATCACAACTCCTAGAGTGTTTAAAATGAAAATTGGAATATGTCAAATGAAAGTTGCAAATGACAAAAACAAGAACCTTAAAAAAGCCGCTTGGATGATCAGAGAACTTTCAAGTCAAGGATCAGAGATTATAATACTCCCAGAAATGTTTAACTGTCCCTACGAGGATACCAGATTCATAGAATACGCCGAGACAGCGGAGGGCCCCACAATAACTAGTTTAAGGGATATAGCATCAGAACTTAAAGTCCATATCATAGCAGGGTCAATACCAGAAAAAACAGAAAAAGGAATATACAACACATCCTTCACAATAAACCCAAAGGGAAAAATAATAGGAAGACACCGCAAAATCCATCTATTCGATATTAACATCCCAGGCAAGATAACATTCAAAGAATCAGACACCTTGCTCCCAGGTGAAAAGCCCACAATAGTCAAGATAAACAAGATAAAAATAGGAGTAGGCATATGCTATGATATAAGATTCCCAGAACTTTCAAGGATAATGACACTCCAAGGAGCCCAAATACTCGCATTCCCAGGAGCCTTCAACATGGTAACAGGCCCAGCCCATTGGAAAACACTAATAAGAGCAAGGGCGATAGACAACCAAGTGTTTGTGGTGGCAGTGTCACCAGCACGCAACATGCAAACAGAATATATAGCATATGGCCATTCAATGATAGCAGATCCCTGGGGGTCTATAATATATGAGGCTGGCTCTGATGAAACCATAAAAACTGTGGAAATAGACCTCTCACAGATAAAAAAGATAAGAGAAAGATTACCAGTGCTAGAAAACAGACGCCCCAAACTCTACAAAAAATATCTCTAGGAGCCGCAGATTATTGAAAAAAGATTCTATGATTGTATTCTTCTTAATGCTTGATTGGCGGCCTTTTTGAATTCTTTATCGCCTTTTCTTCTTGCTTTTTTTATTGGTTCAACCGCCCTCTCATCTTTCAAGTCGCCGAGTGATCTTACAGCCGCAAGCCTCACACCCCAATCCTCGTCTTCAAGGGCCCTGATAAGGGGTTCAACAGCCCTATTATCTCCCAGTTCACCCAAGGCCCGTGCAGCGAATTTCCTAACACCCCAATCCTCGTCTTCAAGGGCCTTGATAAAATGGTCAGTGACTGTGGGGTCTCCAATCTTTCTAAGCGCGAAAGTCGCATATCTCCTTATAGGCCCCTTCTCCTCCTCTAATATCCTAATAAGCCTTTTAAGGGATATTTCGCCAAATTCGGCCAATTTTTCAGCTGCAGCAAACCTTACACTATGACTTTCATCTTCAAGGAGATCTACAAGAGCATCCACGGATTTGACTGTCCTTGGAAGTTTATTAATCATGATAATCTTTTCTCTATGTTTTTCATTAACCATAAGGTTTCACCACCTTCAAAAAAAAATATTGGGGAAGTGCATTTCACTACAAATAGAGGATCAACATTATTTATAAGTTTGCATAAAAACTACTATTGGTCGAGCAAACCCCCCTATAATCCAACTTATAATGACCCCCCCAATCCTAATTTCCCCGTATCATAGAACAAAATTTAAAGACAAGATTATACACATATAAAATAATAGGATCCAAAAAAAAACCTGGGAGTCACTTTGTGTGGGGGTAAAATTTTCCCTATGCACAAAAAAAATGTTCTCAGATCTTTCCTATTTCTGATTTATTATGAGGGAGGGTTGATAAGATCAGCGCCTTCAAGATATCAAACATGGAAGTCTGCGACTTGGCACTTTTAATGGAAGACATGATGATAATCGCGGACTTACACCTAGGATATGAACAATACCTCAACCAGAAGGGTTTCATGCTCCCAAGTTTCCAATTTAAAAAGATAATAGACAGGATCGATAACATCAAGGAACTTTCAGGAGCGGATAATATTATAATAAACGGCGACCTGAAACATGAGTTTGGCAGAGTCAGCCGCCAAGAAGACAGAGAACTTAAAAGGCTCATAGATTATCTCAAGGAAAACTTCAAGAAAATCACCCTCATAAAAGGAAACCACGACCCCATCATACCATACATATCACACTTGAAAAACTTCAAAATCCTCGAAACCATGAAAATCCAAGATTCACTAATAACCCACGGCCACTTCATACCAGAAAAAATAGAAACCAAAAGGATAATAATCGGCCATGAACATCCATGCATAGGCCTTAGAAGCGGAGAGAGGATCGAGAAGATCAAATGCTACCTTGAAGGGCCATTCGAGGATAAAAAATTGATTGTGATGCCATCATTCAATTTTGTGAGCGAAGGCTCTGACATACTACATGAAGCCGTTATTTCACCCTTCCTAAAAAAGGTTAAATTGTCACAATTTAGGGTATATGCAGTGGAAAATTTCAAAATATTCGAATTCGGACGGTTAGGTGACATTAGCAAAATAATGGAACTCCCCAAGGAAAAGGGATGGTAATGATAAAGAAACAGGAAAAAAAATACAAATCAAAGGAAATATATAGGATACTCCATCCCTGGGTAAGGGAATGGTTTAAAAAGAAGTTCAAAGATTTCACAGAAGCCCAAAAATATGCTATAAAAGAAATACACCAGGGAAAAAACGTGCTGGTATCATCCCCAACCGGCTCTGGCAAAACACTAACAGCCTTCCTATCAATAATAAGCGAACTTACCAGACTAGCAGAAAATGGAAAATTGGAAGATAAAATCTACTGCATCTATGTATCACCCTTAAAGGCCCTTGATAATGACATAGAAAAAAACTTGGACGAACCCCTAAAAGAAATACAAAAAATAGCCGAGGAACATGGTAAAAAACTTGAAATAAGAAAAGCCGTCCGTACAGGTGACACAACACAAAGCGAACGTTCAAGGATGCTTAGAAAACCACCTCATATACTGATCACAACACCAGAAACCCTCTCAATCATACTAGTAGCTCCAAGATTCCGGGAAAAACTCTCCCATGTAAAATATGTTATAGTAGATGAAATACATGCACTAGCAGACAACAAAAGGGGAGCGCACCTCTCATTAAGCCTAGAAAGACTACAACACCTCATAGGATACTTCACAAGGATAGGACTATCAGCCACAGTACACCCACTCGAAAGAATAGCCCGCTTCCTTGTAGGCTACCAGAATAGCAAACCCCGCGAATGTCTAATAGTTGACGTAGACTATAGGAAAAAACTAGACCTAAAACTCATATGCCCAGTAGATGACATAGTAGCCGCAGACCCAGAAGAAGTTAACAACGCCATCTATGACATACTCGACGAACTCATAAGCAAACACAAAACCACCCTAATATTCACTAACACCCGCAGCGGAACCGAAAGCGTAGTCTACAACCTCAAAAGCCGCTTCCCAGGAAAATACTCCGATGATAATATAATGGCCCACCACTCATCCCTCTCAAGAGAACTAAGACTAGAAGCCGAGGACAAACTAAAAAAAGGCAAACTAAAAGCAGTAGTATCCTCAACATCACTAGAACTCGGCATAGACATTGGCTACATTGACCTCGTCATACTCCTAAGCTCCCCAAAATCGGTTTCAAGGGCGCTGCAACGCATAGGAAGAAGCGGCCACCGATTACACGAAAAATCAAAGGGTCGGATCATAGTAACAGACAGAGACGATCTAGTTGAATGCGCCATGATACTTAAAGATTGTCTTGAAGGCAAAATCGACGAAATAAACATACCAGAAAATTGCCTGGACGTCCTAGCCCAACACATATATGGAATGGCCATAGAACACAGATGGGATATTGAATATGCATTCGAAGTCATAAAGAGAAGCTACTGCTACCGGAACCTATCAAAGGAAGACTATATGAAGGTTCTAAGTTACCTTGCAGGTGAATACGTAGACCTTGAAGAACGTTATGTTTATGCGAAAATCTGGTTAGACCATGAAAAAGGAGAATTCGGACGCCGCGGAAAACTTGCAAGGATGCTATATTCAACAAATATAGGCACAATACCAGATAGGAGCTCTGCTGTCGTTAAATGTAAAGGGAAAGTTGTGGGTAGAATAGACGAAGAATTCTTGGAGAAACTGCAAAAAGGCGACACATTCGTACTAGGAGGCAAAATTTACAGGTTCAATTATGCTAGGGGCTTATCTGTTAATGTAACCCCCGCCTCAGGACCCCCAACAATACCATCATGGTTCTCAGAACAGTTACCGCTCTCATTTGACTTGGCAGTGGATATACAACGCTTCAGAGATATTATAGATGCCAAATTCCATTATGGTAAGAGTAAAAAAGAGATAATAGACTTTATAATGGAGTATCTCCATGTGGATTATAATGCAGCCCATTCAATCTATCAATATTTCAGGGAACAGTACTTATATGCAAAAATACCCAGTAAACGCCGCTTACTAGTAGAATTTTATAAAGGATTTGGAGGTAGAAAATTCATAATATTCCACAGTCTCTTCGGTAGACGCGTTAACGACGCACTATCCCGTGCAATCGCATATATCATCGCTAGAAAATATAAAAGGGACGTTATGATATCAGTAACAGATAACGGCTTCTACCTAAGTTCTTATGGTAAAATAGGCGGACTAGAATCATTACAAGAAATCGACCATGAAAACTTGCATGAAATCCTCACAAGAGCCGTTGACAAAACCGAAACTCTAATAGGCAGGTTCAGGCACTGCGCTGCACGTTCACTCATGATACTCCGCCGCTACAAGGGCAAAGAAAAATCCGTGGGAAGACAACAAGTAAAAAGCAGAATACTGTTAAATTTTGTCAAAGAACTAGATGAAAACTTCCCAATCCTAAAAGAAGCGAGAAGAGAAGTCCTAGAAGACTACATGGACATTAAAAACGCCAAAAAAGTCCTAAAGTGGATAAAAGATGGTGCCATGGAGATAGAGAAGATAGACACCAAAATACCCTCACCATTCGCATTCAACCTAGTAGCCCAAGGATACCTCGACGTTCTAAAATACGAAGAAAGAATAGAATTCATAAAAAGGATGCACAAAGCCATAATAGAACAGATAAAATAAACTACTTAAAAATACAGAGCATCTCATTAGCAGAGGGCCTGAAAATATAATCTACCTTTTCTATCCTAGCATTAACACCCTCAGGCAAGCTATCAAATGTCCTCTCTAGGTAGATGGATTTTTCACCATTCTCTTTTACAAGGGGATATATTCGCACCTCACCCCTACAAACCCTTAACATTTCCTTAATACTCTCCTGGTGAAATTTCCAATCAAGCCGATGATCATAGATATAAAGTAGGTGAGAACAGAGCACAAGATCAAAACTACCACTTGGAAATGGCAGCTTCCTAAGATCAGCCCGGATATACCTTCTCCCCATACCAATCCTATAATCAGACATGAAAATCTTACACGCCTCTAAACGCTCCCTAAACATCTCATCAGGATCCTTATAAAATTTCCAGATATAAGAAGTTTTTTTCTCCAAGGCCTCTTTTAGGATTTTCAGATGCTCTTCACACATCTGATAAAGTTTACCTGGACTTTCACCATATAGTATGTCAACTGCCTTCACATTAAATCCTAAACTATGCATGATAGGAGTGAATGAACTTGCACCAGCGGCACAATCCAGTATACTTGCACCCTCTAACTCCTCAAGATTGAGATTAAACATGTGAAGATATTCTCTGCATGTTCTACCAGTGAATATTGGCCCTTTAATCATGAGAATGACTTTTTTAATCGTTTTCCATACATTTTCTCATAATATTCTTGATATTCGCCGGATTTTATCTTCTCCCACCATCTTCTATTCTCGATATACCATTCTATTGTATCTTCTAATCCTTCCCTGAAATCGTATCTAGGCCTCCATCCTAATTCCCTCTTTATTTTCGCAGAGTCCATTGCATATCTCCTATCATGGCCTGGCCTGTCATCCACAAACCTTATAAGGGATTCGTCCTTTCCTAGTATTTCTAGGATGAGTTTCACAACTTCTATGTTCTTTTTCTCATTATCCCCGCCGATATTATAAATTTCTCCAGGTTTTCCATGGTGTAGTACAAGGTCTATGGCTTTGCAATTATCATATACATGAATCCAATCCCTTATATTCAATCCATCACCATAAACTGGCAGGGGCTTGTCTTCAAGAGCATTTGTTATCATAAGGGGTATGAATTTCTCTGGAAACTGGTAAGGACCATAATTGTTGGATGAACGTGTGATATTCACCGGTAGATCATATGTTTTATGATATGCCCTCACAAATAAGTCGGCTGAGGCCTTACTCGCCGCATATGGGCTGTTAGGCGCGAGTGGTGTTTCCTCTGTAAAATAACATTTTTCACAAGACCCGTACACCTCATCGGTTGATATTTGCACATATTTTTCTAGATCATGTTTTTTCGCAGCCTCAAGCAACACCTGGGTTCCTAGTACATTGGTTTTCAAAAATTTGCTAGGATCTTCTATGCTCCTGTCAACATGTGACTCGGCCGCGAAATTCACTATAACATCCGCTTCCCTGGTTAGGCCATCCACCAATCTATTATCCGTAATGTCACCTTTTACGAAACTGTAATTTGGATTATCTTCAACATCTTGGAGGTTCTCAAGGTTTCCGCAGTATGTGAGAGCATCCAAGTTTATTATCTGATAATCTGGATGCTCTTTCAGCATGTATCTTATGAAGTTACTTCCTATGAATCCAGCCCCACCAGTAACTATAATCCTCATACTTTAACATCCCTATAATCTTATTGGCTTCTCCTCTAGGGTCTTCCATCTTTTATCCTTTTCAGATAGAATGACTTCTTCCACCATATCAAGGGGCCAATCTATAGCTAGGCTAGGATCATCCCAGCGTATACCACCCTCATACTCAGGATAATAAAGGTTCGTGCATTTGTAGTTAACTATAGCATAATCTGAGAGTACTAGGAAGCCATGTGCGAATCCTTCAGGGATGTAAAATTGTCTTTTATTCTCCTCGGATAATATGATGGCCTCCCATTCCCCATAGGTGGGTGAATCTTTACGCAAGTCTACTGCAACATCAAAGATTTCCCCTTTTATGACCCTGACAAGTTTGCCTTGAAGTTTTTCATATTGGAAGTGTAAACCCCTTAAAACTCCCTTTTTTGACTTTGATTCATTATCCTGGACAAATTTTATGGGCAAGCCGGCTTCTTTGAACTCTTTCATGTTATATGTTTCCATGAAGTATCCTCTCTCATCCTCGAAGACCCTTGGTTCGATAACAAAAGCGCCCTTAAATTTTGTCCTTTTAAAGTTGAATTTCACCACCATTATAACACTCCTTGCACGAGATCGGCCAGGTACCTTCCATAATCTGTATTTTTAAGTTTCTCGGCTTGTTCAAGCAACTCTTCTTCGTTTATCCACCCTTTATTGTATGCTATTTCTTCGAGGCATGCGATATAGAATCCCTGTCTCCTTTGGATTGTTTCAATGAAACTACTTGCTTCGAGCAATCCAAGTGGGGTGCCGGTATCAAGCCATGCCATGCCCCTTCCAAGTATTTCAACCCTTAGTTTCCCCATTTCAAGATAAGCCTGGTTAATTGATGTTATCTCCAATTCTCCCCTATCTGATGGTTCTATTTGCTTCGCGATCTCCACAACCTGGTTATCATAAAAGTATAAACCTGGGACAACATAATTCGACTTTGGCTTTTCAGGTTTCTCTTCTAATGATATGACATTCCCGTCTTCATCGAATTCAACCACTCCAAAGGCCCTTGGATCCTTAACATAATATCCGAAGATAACCGCGCCTTCTTTGAGTGAAGCTGCCCTTTCAAGCATCTCAGTGAAACGATGACCATAAAATATATTATCCCCAAGTACTAGGGCCACATTATCATCATCTATGAAATCTTCACCTACTAAGAATGCGTCTGCTATCCCTCTAGGCTCCTCTTGGATCTTATATGAAAATTTAACCCCGAATCGGCTTCCATCACCTAGAAGATCCTTGTAGAGTGGCAGATCCCTGGGTGTTGATATGATAAGTATATCCCGTATATCTGCAAGCATTAGAACAGATAATGGGTAATATACCATGGGTTTATCATATACTGGGAGTAATTGTTTTGAAACAGCCTTTGTTATGGGATAAAGGCGTGTTCCAGCTCCTCCAGCAAGTACTATACCCTTCACTTTAACTCCTCCCCTAGATAATCTAGGAGGGCCTCAGTATAGTCTCTAAGTGGTGGGAGGCCTTCCATCTTCCAATTATAATTTTTTAGGATGGAACATTTAGGTCTCTTCGCAGGTCTGTGGAACTCTTGGCTATCTACTGCTTCTAGGTTTATGTCAATGTTAGCTGCCTTGAAAATCTTTTTTGCGAATTCGTACCATGAGCAGTGGCCGCTGTTAGTTATATGGTAGGTTCCGTAGGCTGGTTTTTTAATGAGTTCTCCTATGGCTTCTGCAAGATCTCTAGTATAGGTTGGGGATCCTATCTGGTCTTTGACTACTTGTATATTTTCTTTTTCCTCGGCCAATTTTAGCATGGTTTTTACAAAGTTTTTTCCATGTTTTCCGAACAGCCATGATGTTCTCACGATATAGAATCTGTTTGTAAGGTCTTTTATGTATAATTCTCCGAGGTATTTGGTCTTCCCATAGAAATTGATGGGATTTGGTTTGTCGAATTCATGGTAGCCTCTTTTTTTTTCACCATCAAAAACATAGTCAGTTGAAATGTATAGGATTGGAGCTTCAGTTTCTGAGGAGGCGAGTGTAACATTCCTTGTTCCTAGGACATTAACCTTATAGGCCTGGTCTCTCTTGGATTCTGCGGCGTCAACATCTGTGAATGCTGCAGCGTGTATTATAAGATCTGGTTTAGTTCTTTTGATGATATCTAGGATTTTGTCTAGGATTGTGATATCCACCCTTTTTGTGATTATTTCATGTTCCCTTGAGAGCACTTTTACTAGGTCGTTGCCTAGCATGCCAGTGGCGCCGGTTATGAATATCTTCATGGTATCGTTTCCTGGATTATTTTAACGAATTTTTCTTTTTCATCGAAGCTTTTAAGCACGTGATCCGCCCCGGCCTCTTTTAATTCTCCTATGGTGAAGTCTCCAGTGGCCACGCCGACTGTGAGGGTGCCGACTTTTTTCCCGGCTTGCATGTCTCTTGGGGTGTCCCCTACTAGTATTGTCTTTTTGGGGTTTATTTTGTTGAGGGTTTTCTCTGCTCTTTTTAGGGCTAGTTGTAGTATGGTGCTTCTTTGACATCCTTCGTTCCCGAAACCCCCGAAGTTGAAATATTTTTTGAATTTCGCCTTTTTGAGTTTGATCCATGCTATATCCTCTATGTTACCGGTGACTATACCCATTGGGGTTCCCATATCCTCTAGAGTTTCTAGTAGTTGGCTGGTTCCGTTGAGGGGTTTTATTTTTTCTCTTTTCACATTTTTCTTGTAGTGGTATACTATCCTTTCCATGATATTATTGAATTCGCGGATTTTTATATTATTTTTCTTCGCGAGCTGATATATTATCTGTTTATCTGTCATTCCTTGGAGGTTGGGGATGTTTAATGTGATATCTGCTCCATAGAGGTCTTTGAATGCTTGTTTGAATGAATAAAAGTGACAATGTGAACCTATGAGTAATGTTTTATCAATATCAAATAGGACAACCATTCTATCTACCTTGTCTGATTTTCAAAAAAGATTATATTTATGATATTATTTTATTTTTGTTAGTGATTGATCATGAGTGATTGGAGATGAATATAATCATAAGACCGGTTGGTATTGTAAAATCCCCTTATAAGGATGTTTCAGAGGCTCCGCCACAGGGGATATATGCCAGGGAGGATAGTGTCATCCATATTTTCTCGGAGTTTAAAGAGGCCTTGGATGGTATCATGAAATATAAACACTATTTCATCCTATATTGGATGGGTAGGGCTGAGCGCAACCTTCTCAAGGTCGTGCCAAGGGGTGGTGTGAAAAAGAGGGGTGTTTTTTCGACTAGAGCCCCTTCAAGGCCTAATCCGATAGGTTTGTGTCTTGTTGAACTGAGGAAGATGGAGGATTGTGAGCTTACTGTAAGGGGTTTGGATGCTATTGACGGCTCCTATGTAATTGACATAAAACCCTATTTTAGGGATATAGATTCGCCCTAAACCCTAATCTTTGAGATTTCCTATGAATGATTCTATTTTAGGATCATAGGCTTTCTCTTTTATCTCAGAGTCGGTAACATCTAGAGTAGCTACTGGTTCCTTTCCTGTTATCTGTTTCATGGCCTCTATTGCTTTTTCAAAACCTGAGCCACCATATGTGCAGAAGAAGGCGACTTTCTTAAATTTTTCCTTGTTTTCTTTTAGGTAAGTTCTTATGGGAACTGATGGTCTACCTGCCCATATGGGTGTTCCGATGATCACAAGGTCGTAATCTCCAGGATCTTTACTATAGGGTTTTAGTTCCGTGTCTTTCTCTCTGATGGCTTGGTATCCTGATTTTAGGAATCCTATTATCCCTGTACGGTTTTGTGTATCCTCTATCTCTTCCATATCGCATCCGAGTTTTGATGCGATTTTCTTCCCGACTTCGCGGCTGTTCCCACTCCGCGAGTAATATACTATAAGAGTTTTCATCATAAAACAAAATTTTGTTTTTATTTTATATAAAATTGTTTTGTAAGAACCCTAATTTTTTTTAGTGTGTTATGGGCTCATCCACTAAAAAATTGTAAAGTGCAACTCACCCCCATATTGATATATGTGTGTGGGGGGTGTTTTAGGGGGGCTTCCAGAAGTCTGGGGGAAAATTGTGGGGGAGGTGATATTTTCCATCCTGGAAGCCTCCCTTTGCACTAAAAGAAGTAGTTTTTTGGGGGGGTGAAATTGCATTCATTATCTCTACAGATTCTCATATATAAACTTAACGGTTATGGTGGTGCTCCCTCACATGTTTAACAAGATGTCCTAGTTCATCCAAGATAATATCCAGACCCATCTCAACAGCATTAGGAGAGCCTGGAAGAGCTATGATAACAGAATCCTCATATATGCCAGCAGTGGCCCTGCTCAGGATGGCCCCAGCACCTAATATCTTATATGATTCGTGTCTGAAGATTTCTCCAAATCCTTCCAGTTCTTTTTTGAATATTCCCCTTAAGGTTTCGATTGTAATATCCCTTTCACTGATACCGGTACCACCTGTTGTGAATATGACCATTGCCCCGTCTTCTATCATTTCATTAATTGTTGATATGAGACTCTTTGCATCATCACCTATAAGCTTGTATCCTATAACCTTATACCTTTTATTTAAGTTTTCATAGAGTATTCTCCCTGAAATATCGGTGGATGGTGGTCTTTTAGCTTCTACATGTTCCTTGGCCTGGGAATCGCTTAAAGTTATGATGGCACATTTTATCAAGGATGGTGCCATTTTCCTATGCTCTTCCATAGTCCTGCTCTTCATACTCATATAAAATCCACCCCAATAATCTTTATCAGCTTTCCTAAAAAAATAGTAGATATGTGTTCTCATTGAATGGTGGGGGTAGGGTCTTTTTTTGGATTGGAGGCGGCTTCGATTCCAAATTGGACGACCAAAATAAGTTTGAATGTCCTGACCCCTACCCATATGATTATATGTTTCTAAGCATTTAAAAAGCTTTCGCCCAATCCAATAAAAAAGACATAAGAATCCTAAACCATAATAGAAGAACCAAAAACCACCCCCACAGCCAATCACAAGACTCAGTGAAAATTTCAACTGTTAATCACCCTTATTCTCACCTTACAGCCCATAAAAATCCTGTTTCTACCGCCCAGATCCAACAGCTACCTTTACAAATATTTTCACACACCACCATATCAAGTTGCCCTTAACAAACAAAACGCTATAGATCATAAAAAAAATACTATATTGTACAATCCCCCACACACTCCTAACATCTAAGTTGGGGGATCCTTAACAAAACAAAAATCGTATTAAAAAAATGAAACTAGAAAAATATCATAAAATATTAGATTCCTCAGCATTCATAGGCGGATACACACCATCAGATGAAAAAAATTATACAATAGCCGAAGTCACCGAAGAACTAAAAGATCTAAAATCTAGAATACTCCTCGAAAAATCCCTAAAAGAAGGCAAACTCAAAATAATCAAACCCAAAAAAGAATACATCGAAAAAACAGAGAAACTCGCTAAAAAATCCGGTGACATCCTAAGACTATCAAAAACAGACAAAAAAATCATAGCACTAACACTACAACTAAAAAAAGAACTAAAAAATGTTATAATAATCACAGACGACTACTCCATCCAAAACATCATCAAAATCATAAAAGTACCATTCAAAAGCATCATAACACCTGGCATAAATGAAATATACCAATGGAAAAAAATCTGTATAGGCTGCAAAAAAACATACCCACACAACTACCCCTCAAAAAAATGCGAAATCTGCGGTTCAAAAATCATAAAAAAAAGAACAAAAAAAGGGAAACCATGAAAATCGGTGTAGTAGTACACGGCCCCCAAATCGTAGACTCAGGATACGCCCTCAAAATAATAAAATTCCTAAAAAAATATGGGAAAGTCAAAGCACTACTCGGAGGCACAATGGGAAGAACAGCAGTCTACGACGCCCACCTAGAAAACCTAATCGACATCTCCAAAAAAAGACTCCCAAGCCAATCCATAGACAAACTCGCAAAAGAAGGCCACGACATAATCTTCCTACTCAACTATGGAAAATCAAGGATCACAGGCCACGGATTCGGCTACAAAGTATTCAAAAAATCCAAGACAAAACCAAAACTTATACAAATCGAAAGACCAGGTGAAAAAGACGGTACAGTAATCCCTTGGCACAAATCAGTGAAAAACCTAGCAGAGGAAATAGCAGAAAAACTAAACCTCCAACTAGTCAAACCAGAAACAATAAAAAAAGAAATAATCAAAGACACCCCAGACGCGCTAAAACAACCAGGGAAAGTATACAGGAGACTAGTAGGAGTATCCAAGGGAGAGAACATCTTTGTAAACGGTATCGTTATAGGGAAGGCCACATCAGATGAAGTCATCCTAGTAGCAGAAGATAGATGGATAAAAAAGATAATCGGAGGCCAACTAAAAAAACATGGAATAGAAAAACTAGGACCAGTAAACCTAGAAGATGCTATAATCAAAACAGGACTCCTCAGAAGATCAGATAAAGTCAAACCAAGGAAAGTGAAATCAAGAAAACCCAAAAAGAAACTTAAAGTAGCATTCCTAGACCATGCAGCGGAAGACATCTACAAACTAAAAAACTCTGATCTTGTTGTGACAATAGGAGACGATACAAGCCTAGTAGCCGCCGACATACTCTACAGGTTTGATGTGCCAATCATTGGAATAACAGACGGAGACATTGACAAGGTAGTGGAAAAAGGCTTCAAAACAAGAGGATCCACAATAATAGAATTCGAAAAAGGATGGGATGACATAATAGGCCGCGAAATTTTTAAGAAAATCTTCAAGAAAAAACACACCATCGAAATAGAAAATATAGAAAATTTTAAAAAGAAGATACTAGAGATTATAGATAATATTAATGTCAATTATCTCATAAAAGAAATAAAATAATCCCATTTGAGGTGGGCTCTTGGACCTAGACTCAATTATACAAACCATAAAAAACTATGAGGGTATAACAAGAAAAAAACCCATAAAAGAAGTTGTAAATCTACTCAATGACGTTGACAAAGTATCAGGTAAAACATATATTAGTTTTGGCGATGACGCATCCGCAATACGCCTCGGAAACGGAAAACTACTCCTAATAGCCGCGGATGGCATCTGGGGGAAACTAATGGAAGCAGACCCACACTGGGCCGGCTACTGTTCAGTACTAGTAAACGTCAACGACATCGCAGCAATGGGAGGAAAACCCATCGGAATGGTCAATGTACTATCAGTCAAAGACAAAAAAACCTGCCAAAAAGTCATGGAAGGCATAAGAGAAGGCGTGGAAAAATTCGGAGTACCCATGGTAGGAGGCCACATACACCCAGACACACCCTACAATGCCCTAGACGTCTCAATAACAGGCATAGTCTCCGAAGATGCTATAATAACAAGCTGCAATGCAAAACCCGGAGACAAGATAATAATAGCCATAGACCTAGACGGCAGACAACACCCAAACTTCCCACTCAACTGGGACACAACAAGCCACAAAGAACCAGAACTCGTAAAAGCCCAGATAAAAATCATGGAAGAACTCGCATCAAAAAAACTCCTAACCGCAGGAAAAGACATAAGCAACCCAGGAACATTAGGAACCCTCGGAATGCTACTAGAAGCATCAAATGTAGGTGCAACAGTCCAACTAGAAAAAATCCCAAGGAAAAAGAACATCAAATGGGAAGACTGGCTACGACTATACCCAGGCGCCGGCTTCGTCCTCACAACAAAACCAGAAAACACAAAAGAATGCATAGAACTACTAGAATCAGTTAACATAACCTCAACCATCGCAGGGGAAATAATAACCGAAAAAAAACTTTACATCACCCTCAATAACGAGAAAAAGACACTATTTGATTTTGAAAAAGACCTAATAATGGGAATAGAAGAAAAAACCCAAAAATATTAAAGATGGGGGAGAAAAATTGCTAATAAAAATTAACGGCCAAGAAATCGAACTACCCGAAGGCTCCACGGTAAAGGACGCCATAAAAGCCACAAAAGCCCCCCACATAAAAGGTTCGGTCATAAGCGTCATAAAAGGAAAAGAAGAATTCGAAAAACACATAAACAAATACAAGATCAAAACAACAGCCGGCAGCATCATAATCGAAATACTAGAAGACGAAAAAATCACCCCACTAATAAAAGCCTGGAGAAAAAACTACAAAAAATTCAACGGCCAAAGAATAAGATGGACAACACCAGACGAAGTCGCAATAGGCCCAATAAAAACAGAACTCGAACCAACACACAAAGAATTCCAATACAACAAAAACGAGGTAATACTAAGCCTCTCAGGCTTCAGCCCAGAATCCACACATGTAATATTCAGCAAAGACCAGCACAAAGCCATATACGGAGCCCCACCACACAATCGAGGAGTATTCGCAAAAATAATAGGTGGCATGAGAACACTACTACTACTCACAGAAGACGACCACATCAAAGAAGTCAAACCCATAATAGAACGCAGAAGCATAGTGAAAAGCGCCGCAGTAACAGACCTCAACACCATACTAAAAGATGGAAACCAAGTATTCACCTACGTCAAAGTAAAACCCGACAAAAAATCTCCAGAGTCAGTCGAACACTTCTTCTCACTACTAGAAGACGGTAAAGTCAAAGTAGACTACGAATCCAATTCATTCATAGGATTCTACGCACTAGAAGGGATCAAAAAGGGTGTTGAACGCATAGAACAGAGAAAAAGGGGTACCGTAACCCTCAGAAACAGGGGCCGCGGCGTCGGACGCGTATACATCTACAGAGAAGACAGAGTCTCAACACCATCACACAACTACATAGGAACAGTCCAAAAAGGAATGGAACTAGTAGACATAGCAAGAAAAGGAGACCACATAACAATAAAATGCGAACCAGGCCGAATAATGACAGTAAACATGACACAAAAACAAGCAGAAGAATACCTCCAAGAACACCACATAAAACAAATAAGAGACGGTCTAAAAGACGACAAAGCCATCATAGTAAAACAAGAACCAAAATACACAATGGACATCCTAAAAGAAAAAAAAGTCAAAACATTCGGCATAGAAAAAGACAAACTAATAGAAATAGAAATGGATGAAAAAGCACCACGCTCAACATGGTACTTCAAAAAAATCTCAGGACTAGTAGACTCACCAATAGGATCCATGAAAGTACACTTCGCATTCCCAGGAATGAAAGTAGTAATGTTCGAAGGAGATAAAACCGAAGCAAAAGGCATAGTACCAGAAAACACACCCACAAAATGCGTTAAAGCAGGCGAAATAGGAGTGACAAACATGTCACGCCACCACGTAGGCCTAATAGGAGTGCGGCTCGAAGACAACGACGAATTCGGCCCAACAGGCGAACCATTCAACGCAACAAACATAATAGGAAAAGTAACAAAAGGCCTGAAAAACATTGAAAAATTCAAAGAAGGAGACACAGTCTATGTTAGAGAAAAAAAATGAATCCACAAGGATGATAATACTAGGGCCGCATGCAAACCTAAGCCCAGCAGAACTCGTACAAAAAATCCACATGATGGGCCTGCCACTCACGATAAAATCCACCTGCTATGGTGCGCTAATCCACGGAGAAAAAGAACTCGTGGAAAGAGCCGCCAAGGAAATAAGAGAACTCGACCCAAACAACATCTTTTTAAAAGACAGAGGATTCCCACCAGGAGACCCTAGAAGGTGCAGAGCACACAGAGGAGGTGCAAGAGAAGGCTTCCACCAACTCGAAAAAGAATTCAAACTACTAGGACATGTCAGCGAAGCCCTCTCCAAACCACAAAAAGTAAGCCTCCTCGAAAAAAAGAAAATAGACCCTGACACCTTCAAAGAAATCGCAGACAATATAATAAAGAAAAAGAGGGTTTAAAATGGAAATAACCCCATCCTCAACCGGAAAAGAACTTGAAGAACTCGCAACCTCTATACACGAACTTGTAGGACGCCTCCCACTCACAATAAGAACCAGAGAAAAAAAAGGCCTCAGAATAGAAGAAGGAAAAATACTAGACTATAACTACACTGGACCAGTCCTCGAAAAAGTCCTCAAAACAGGGAAAACCGCGAGAGAAATTCCAGAAAAAGGACCATACAAGGGCACGCCAGTCATAGTAGTCCCCCTAAAAGAAAAAGGAGAAATCATAGGCGCAATAGGCATCGTAGATATAACAAAGGGCATATTCACAGACATCAGAGAAATCTCAAGAAGACCAACAAAAACAAAAAGGGAGGATTAAACATTGAAAGTAGCAATATTCCCCCCAAACTCCCTCATACTAGCAGATCTCGTGGAAAGAAAAGGCCACGAACCCCTAATCTTACAAAAAGAGATAAGGAAAAAGGTAACAGACCCGGAAATCGACTCGCCACCATTCAACATAACCCAAGAAGACCCCATAAAAGGACTTAAATACGCGGCCATAGAAGTTCCATCAGGCGTGAGAGGGCGCATGTCAATATTCGGCCCCCTAATCGAAGAAGCTGACGCGGCCATCATCATGGAAGACGCGCCATTCGGTTTCGGTTGCATGGGATGCTCAAGAACCAATGAACTCTGCGTATACTACCTAAGGCAAAAAAACATACCAATACTAGAATTAAAGTATCCCACGAGTCGAGAAGAAACAATAGAACTTGTTAACAAGATAAACACATTTCTAGATGAATTGGAGGCTGAAAATGGTTAAAATAGCCCAAATATCATGCGGCACAGAATACAGCGGCGTTCAAAAAGAGATAGAAAAAGCTGCTGAAACCTTCGGAGCCGAGATAATCATCCCAGAAACAGACCTAGACTATATAGAAGAGGCATATGAAAAATTCGGCTTCGAATGTGCAAGTTCAGGTATAAAACTGATGATAGCAAGGGCAATGTCAGTCGTTGAAGGAAGAACAGACGCCGACGCAGTCTTCATAGCAACATGTTTCAGATGCGCCGAAGGAGCCCTCGTAAGAAACGAAATAAGAAGATTCATCCAACAAAACACAAGGCTGCCAGTAGTAACCTACTCATTCACAGAAAGAACCAAAGCAGACGAACTATTCATTAGAATGGAAGCACTCTCAACCATAGTATCAAGAAAAAGCATACTAGCAAGAGAAAAACAAGAAGGTCTCACACTAGGAATAGACTCAGGCTCAACAACCACAAAAGTAGTTCTAATGGAAAACAACGAAATCATAGGCACAGGATGGATACCCACAACAGACGTTATAAACTCGGCGGAAGAAGGCATGAAAGAAGCCTTCAAGGAAACAGACTACAAAATTGAAGACATCGAAGGCATGGGAGTCACAGGATACGGTAGACTCACCATAGGAAGACGATTCAACGCAGACCTAATACAAGAAGAACTAAGCGTCAACTCAAAAGGCGCAGTATTCCTAGCAAACCACCAAAAAGGCGAAGCAACAGTCATAGACATAGGAGGAATGGACAACAAAGTCATAACAGTACACGACAGCATACCAGACAACTTCACAATGGGAGGAATCTGCGCAGGAGCCTCAGGAAGATTCCTAGAGATAACAGCACGCAGACTAGGAGTAGACATAACAGAACTAGGCTCACTCGCCATCAAAGGAGACTACCATAGAGCACCCCTAGACAGCTACTGCATAGTATTCGGAATCCAAGACCTTGTAACAGCACTGGCAGCAGGAAGCAGCCGGGAAGACGTGGCAGCAGCAGCCTGCCACTCAGTAGCAGAACAAGTCTACGAACAACAACTCCAAGAAATCGACGTAAGAGAACCCGTAATACAAGTAGGTGGCACATCACTCATCGAAGGTCTAGTAGAAGCCATGAGCGACATACTAGGAGGCATAGACATAATAGTACCAGAAAACTCCCAATACATAGGAGCGGTTGGAGCAGCCCTACTCGTATCAGGCATGGCAAAAATAGAATAGGGGAAAAGAATGAAAATAGAATGCTATGACCGAGAAGGCGCCGAAGCATACGAACTCGTAGTAAAACAGGTACTCCAAGACCTCCAACTTGGAAGAGCAGTAGATGACCTGAGAATATTCGCAGACCCCAGAGAACCAGTCTTCATAATAGCGGTCAAATTCGCAAAAGCAGCATCCCCAATCTACCTAGAGGACATGGCAATACCAGAATACGACAAGGAAGAAAACAAACTCCACCTACGCATAACAGATGAAACATACCTCCCAGAATTACTGGAAAAACTCTGGAAACTAGAAGGAAGAGAAAAAATACAACAACCAACAAGATTCGAAATCATAATCGAAAACCCAACCACCAAACTGGAAGGTTTAATGGTCCATGACCCCCAGGAAACCCTTAAAAAGAAAATATATGACGCAATCTTCAGGATAATACCCGAGGGCTTCCGCGTCATAAGAGACATCTCCCAGGACAATATCATTGCAATGGTATGCACAGACGAACTACTCAACGATAAATGGATAAAAAAAGCCCATAAAATAACAGAAGAGATAAGGAGTTGAATAGGATGGTTATACCCCGCCAGACAAGATTCGCACATATAACAAAGGCCCACCCATGTTTCAATGAAAAAATCCACGACAAAGTAGGGAGAATACACCTACCCATCGCACCCAGATGTAACATACATTGCAAATTTTGCACCAGAGAAATAAGCGAATGCGAAATGCGCCCAGGAGTAACAGCAAGAGTCATGAGCGTGGACGACGCCATAAAACACGTTGAAAAAGTCACAAGGGAGATGCCAATATCAGTAATAGGAGTTGCGGGTCCAGGAGATGCCCTAGCTAATGAAGAAACCTTTGAATTCTTTAAACGAGCCAATGAAAAATTCCCAGACCTCATAAAATGTATGAGCACCAACGGCCTACTACTACCCGAAAAGGCAGATGAACTAGCCAAACTCGGCGTGAAAACCATAACAGTCACAGTAAATGCAATAGACCCTGAAATAGGTGAAAAAATCTACTCACATGTCAACTACAAGGGTAAAATTTACAATGGAAAAGAAGCCTTCAAAATACTCTCCAAAAACCAACTAGAAGGCATAGAAAAAGCCGCCAAAAACGGGATCATAGTCAAAGTCAACACAGTGCTTATACCAGGATTAAATGACGATCACATCATTGACATAGCCCGGGAAGTGAAAAAGAGGGGAGCCTCCCTAATGAACATAATACCACTCATACCACTAGCTGAAATGAAAAACTATCCCAGACCAACCTGTGCACAAATAGAAAAGGCAAGAGCCGAAGTGGAAAAAATAATACCTGTATTCAGGGCTTGCATGCAATGTCGTGCAGACGCCTATGGGATACCAGGCGAAAAAGACAAACACTTGGATCTAACACCAGCAAGTCACTACTAGGGGGGGGTGAATCCAATTGAAGACAATCAAATGGGAAGACAACCACCTCCTATTAATAGACCAGCGCAAACTACCAGACAAACTCGAATACTTCAAATGTGAAAACTACAAGGATGTTATATTCGCCATAAAAAACATGATAGTAAGAGGAGCCCCCGCAATAGGAGTGGCAGCAGCCTTCGCAGTTGCACTAGCCCACACAGCCGGTGAAAACCTTCAAAAAGCCGCCGAGGAGATTAAAGGCGCCCGGCCAACAGCCATCAACCTCCAATGGGCTGTTGAAAGAACACTATCATCTGATTCTCCACTAGAAGAAGCCCTTAGAATATACAAGGAAGACATGGAGATTACAAGGGCCATAGGGAAACATGGGGCTGCCATAGTTGATGATGGTGATACTATTCTCACACATTGTAATGCAGGCGCCCTTGCATGTGTAGATTATGGCACAGCCCTTGGAGTTATAAGGGCTGCTTACTATGAGGGTAAACAGATAAAGGTTGTCTGTGATGAGACAAGGCCGCTTGGCCAAGGGGCTCGTTTAAGTGTATGGGAGCTTCAAATGGAAAAGATTCCTGTAAAGCTTATTGTGGATAGTGCTGCGGGTTATCTTATGCAGCGGGGTGAAATCGATAAGGTTATAATTGGGGCTGATAGAGTTGCTGAAGGCGGTGTTGTTAATAAGATAGGTTCTTTGATGGTTGCATTAGCCGCTAGAAGGTTTAATGTGCCTTTTTATGTTGCGGCTCCTAAAAGTACATTTGATTGGGAGAATAGTATATATGATACTATTATCGAGGAAAGAAGTTCTGATGAGGTATTATATTATGGGGGTTGTAGGATAGCTCCAAAGAATACTAAGATTATTAACCCGGCTTTTGATATTGTACCATCAGATCTTATAACAGCTATAATAACAGAGGATGGTATAATAGATCCTATTTAGGCTTTGCGGATTTTTGCATCGATTGCAATCTGCCAAACCCCTGGACTCTTTGATTTAACCATCCTCTTGTGGAGTATCTTCACCTTGGATGGCTGTGCAGCTTCTATTAAATGTTTTATTGGGGTTTCAAAGTTTCTTGCGAATTCATAGTAGTGTATTATCCCACCATCTTTTATAATGTCCATTGCAATGTCTAGAAATTCCCTGGCACTTGCCGGGAGATTCATTATGATCCGATCAACCTTTTTGGGTATTTTATCTGCCACTTTTCTTATGTCTCCTTGGCATGGTATGATTTCATGGGCCTTGTTTAACTTGATGTTCTCTTTAAGGTATTTTATGGCTAGGGGGTTAATATCAACTGCATAGATCCTAGAGGCTTTCTTGTGTCTTGCAATGGCGAGGGAGAATGGTCCGACACCAGCGAACATGTCAAGGACTACTTCTCCTTTTTGCACTTGTCTTGCTACTCTTTCTCTTTCATTGGCAAGTCTAGGGCTGAAATAGACTTTTTTTATGTCTAGTTTCATCCTTGTGGAATATTCAACATGGATTGTTTGACTGGAATCTTCACCTGCAAGATGTTCAAAATCCCTTATACGCACAACACCTTTAACTTCACTTTTTTTTCTGAATACTCCTCGTTTTTTCGTGAATTTTAAGGCAGCCTCCCCTATAAGATGTTTGTATTCTTCCAGTTCATTTGGAATTTCGAGGATGACAATGTCGCCTATGATATCAAAGGATCTTCTTATCTTATCAACTATCTTATCATCTATTTTATCCTTTAAAATCTCCTTAAAATCCCTGGGATGTTTATTCTTTTCTTTGAATGTTGTTTCGATAATGGAAGCGCTTTCATGGATCTTACCAGGATCCACAAACTCCCTGATTGGTATGAACACGAAATTATCATCCCTCTTAATCATGAAATTAGATTCTATAATAGAATCCTTAACCAATTTTTTTATCACTTTATCAGCATACCTTTTAGGAATCTTTAAACCCTTCAAATTATCCCTCACACCCTAAAAAAATCCATTAAAATAATATTATCCATATATCAATATAAAAGGAGTGGGGAGATGACATGCTCTACATCATAGGCCTAGGACTTTATGATGAAGATGACATTTCAATCAAGGGCATGAAAGCCCTTAAAAAATGTGAAAGGATATTCGCAGAATTTTACACAGCAAAATTAAAAAACCAGAGCTTATCATCCATAAAAAAAGAACTTGGAAAAGAAATCAAAGTTCTGGGGAGAAAAGAGATAGAAGAAAAAATGATACCACTAAAAAACGCCCAAAAATGGAACGTAGCATTCCTAGTCCCAGGAGATCCGCTAGTAGCCACAACACACTCCAACCTAATATTAGAAGCCAAAAAAAATAACATTAAAACAAGGATAATACACTCATCATCCATATTCTCAGCAGCCCCAGGCCTCGCAGGCCTACAAATATACAAGTTCGGTAAAACAACCACAATACCATTCCCAGAAAAAAACTATTTTCCCCACTCACCATACCTCACAATAAAAGACAACATGAAATATAATGCCCACAGTCTCATATTACTAGATATAAAAGCAGATGAAAACAGGTACATGAGCGCAAACGAAGGCCTAGAATACCTACTAAAAATCGAAAAAGAAAGACAGGAAAATATAATCTGCGAAGATTCATTAGCTGTTGTAGTGGCCAGAGCAGGATCCCAGGACCCGCTTGTAAGGGCTGATAGGATAAAAACACTTATAGGTGAAGATTTCGGCAAACCACTCCATTGTATTATCATCCCTTCAAAATTACACTTCCTAGAAGCAGAATATCTCACAAAGATTGGGGGCGCCCCACCAGAAATCATGGAGGAAGAGAATGAAACACCATGACGCCGGTAAAACAACCCGAGACATACTAGATGCAAAGAAAGTCATAAAAACCCTAAAAATCCAAGATAGGATAACATTCATCGACGCAGGCTGCGGTGACGGTTTCATATCCATCGAAGCCTCAAAAAACATGAAAAATGGCAAAATCTACTCAATTGACATCTATGAAAAATCCATTAACATACTAAAAAAGGCAATAAAAAAAGAAAATATCAAAAACATCACAGCAATCCTAGGAGACATAACAAAAAAACTTCCAATCCCAGAATCAACAGCAGACATCTACTTCATGGCCAACGTACTACACGGCCTGGTGGCTAACAAGAGAATTGAACCAGCCATGAAAGAAATAAAACGGGTGCTGAAACCTAATGGTAGGTTAGCCATTGTAGAATTCAAGAAAGGGCCAAAGCCGGGGCCGCATCCAAGTCTAAGATTAGATCCTGATGAAACCTCTAATATTTTAAAATCCTATGGTTTTCACACAATCAAAATAGAGGATGTTGGACCATACCATTACATTCTAGTGGCAAAGAGGTCAGTATAACCTTGTATATTTTTGGAGATACTCCTGAAATTCATCATCTAGTATGCGCAGGGCTGTCATGTTAACTGGTGAAGTGGCTGCCTTCTCCTCCACAAGATTCCTTAAAGTCCCAGATTTTATATGCTCTCTCACTTCCCTTATGACAAAATCTAGGGTCTTTTTATTGTAACTGCGAAGTTCGGCCTCCTCTAACTCATATATTTTATACTTGTCTAATTGGTATGAATGGTTAGGTGTCATTAGAATGTTAAGGTAACTGTAGAATTTACATATTGCATCTGTGAAGAGATCAACCCCAATATAGGCAAGTAAAGGTACGAATGAAGCTTCTGAAAATGGAAAACATAATAGCGTGTTGGGTTTTATACTTTCACGTATTCTAACAATTAATCTGACAAGGTCCATGGGTTTTGTGAGTAATTCATCACCATTGGCGATTATAAGCCTTCTAAAGCCTAGGCTTTCAAGTTTCATCGCACATTTAACTCTCAAATCAATGTATTTACCCCCATGGATAACCGCATATTCACTATCTGAAGATCTTGCATTTTTTATTGTTTCTTTCACACTCCATTCAGCTATTTCCATGGGAACATTATATGGTATGGGCTGATCACGTGCAAAATCTATGGATTCATATTCTATAAGTGCTGGAGTTTCCATCTCTCCCATTTTACCGAGACGGGCCGGTCCATCATGAATTTTGATCTCGAAGCTATTCATGGGCTCACAAGTATGATCTTTTATTTAATGGTATATAACCAAGTGTAACCTAAAAGGTTACACTATGGTGATTTTTAGTAAGCTATATATACAGAGCACATCCAGACCCCAAATAGGGAACCAGTGACATCCCCCCAAGCAGGGCGTGAAAACAATGTCAATATTAGAACGCCTAAAAAGAATATTAACGGGTGAGGAAGAAGCCAAAGAAAAATCAGAGGAAGTTAAAGAGAAACTTGCAGAGGCTGAAGAGAAGGTCGAAGAAAAATCAGAGGAAGTTAAAGAGAAACTTGCAGAGGCTGAAGAGAAGGTCGAAGAAAAATCAGAGGAAGTTAAAGAGAAACTTGCAGAGGCTGAAGAGAAGGTCGAAGAAAAATCAGAGGAAGTTAAAGAGAAACTTGCAGAGGCTGAAGAGAAGGTCGAAGAAAAATCAGAGGAAGTTAAAGAGGCTGAAGAATCGCCCAAAGAGGAAGCTGAAGAGGAAGAAATTGAAGAAGAAAAACCCGAAAGGAGTGATATAATGACCCTTCTAAAAGGAGAAGAAGAACTTATAAGAAGAAGCGATATAGACAAGGAATTCTCCGAGAAAGTGAAAGCAGCTGGTGGAGAAAGCCTTGAATATTGCTTCCAATGCGGAACCTGCACAGGATCCTGCCCATCAGGCAGAAGAACACCCTACAAGGTACGTCAGATAATCAGAAAAGCAAACATGGGCCTAAAAGACCAGATTCTACCAGACCCAACCTTATGGATGTGCACAACCTGTTACGCATGCCAGGAAAGATGCCCAAGAAAAGTCAAAATAGTTGATGTCATAAAACTAATAAGGAACGAAGCAGCAAAAGCAGGATACATGTCCCCAGTACACAAAGCCGTGGGATCATTTGTTATAAAAACAGGGCACGGAGTGCCAATAGACGACGCCACAAAACAATTAAGGGACGCTGTGGGCCTAGGAGAGCTGCCACCAACAACACATTCATTCCCAGGAGCTTTAGAAGAAGTGCAGAAGATAATAAAAACAACAGGATTCGATTCACTCATAGGATACAACTGGGAGACCGGTGAAATAGAATAATGGAGGCTGAAAAGATGGCATTCGCATACTTTTTAGGTTGTATAATGAACAACAGGTACCCAGGGATAGAAAAAGCAACAAGAGTATTATTCGATAAACTAGGAATAGAATTAAAGGACATGGAAGGAGCATCCTGCTGCCCAGCCCCAGGAGTGTTCGGGTCATTTGACAGGACAACATGGGCATCCATCGCAGCAAGGAACATAACAATCGCAGAGGAAATGGACGCTGACCTCATGACAGAATGTAACGGATGCTTCGGTTCACTATTCGAAACAAACCACCTACTAAAAGAAAATGAAGAAATGAAAAACAAAGTCAACGAAGTGCTCAAGGAGGTTGGCAGAGAATACAAGGGAAAAATCAATGTAAGACACTTTGCAGAAGTATTATATAATGATGTTGGACTCGACAAATTATCAGAACTCGTTAAAAGACCACTCAATTTAAATGTGGCAGTACACTATGGCTGTCACTTTCTGAAACCAAGCGAAGAGATAGGCATAGACAACCCAGAGAATCCAACAATCCTAGATGAACTTGTAGAGGTTACAGGCGCCAAATCAGTACCATACAAGGATAAGATGATGTGCTGTGGCGCAGGTGGAGGTGTGAGATCTCGAGACCTAAATGTTGCATTAGATTTCACACGAGAGAAACTAATAAACATGCAAGAGGCAGGAGCTGATGTCATAGTCAATGTATGCCCATTCTGCCACCTACAATTCGACAGAGGACAAATAGAAATCAAAGAAGAATTCGGGGAAGAATACAACATGCCAGTACTCCACCTTGCACAACTGCTAGGACTTGCAATGGATCTTGACATAAGAGACATAGTCATAGATGCACACAATATCGAAGTCGATCCAGTGATAAGAAAGATAGAGGAATCCTTAGCCGAAAAGGATATCACAATAGGGGGAGAATAGAAAAAATCCCCATTCCCTACTCTTTTTTTCTTTAGAAAATTACTTATATAATAAACACAACTAGTTTTTTATAAAGGTTTAAAAATTGAGGTGTATCCATATTGTTCATAGCAACTTTGCAAGGAATCTACAAATACGCAGAATTGCCCGAAAAATACGCTAAATTTGCAGATTTCCACGCAGCATTAAAAAATAAGGATATAAAAGAAAATGAGGAAATAGCAGTATTGAACATAGTAGGTACTAACAGCTACCATGTACTATTCCTAGAATCCTATAATAACTTGGATGAAATCATAAAAGAGCTTAAAGAAGCAGGTGCCAAGATAAACCACACTTCATTAAAGATCCTGGAAGGACACTTATGACCATACCAGCAGAACAAACCTGGATGGTGCTATTAAATTTATTAACAGATCTGAAAAAACGGGGATTAGAAGTACCCAAGAGTATAAACGAGGAAATGCGACTAGTAAAAGCATCCATAAACTTTTACAAAACAGACACAAGCAATCCCCAGATGATAAAAGAATTGAAAAGAATAAATGAGATGCTAAACGAGATCCAAGAAACCCTCTTAGACATTGCAGAAACAATCAACAAAGACTACCAGGAACAATGGATCGAAAAACTTAAAAAAGCCTCACTAGGAGAAGAAATATATAAAGTGCCAAAGACAAAAGCACGCTTCGTGGTCGGAACACCACCAGGATTCTCAATTGCAAGAGTCCACCTACAAGAGCCACTATCAGAAGATAGAGTCCAAGAAATAGCAGAAGAACACAACCTCATCATAGAATTCGAAGAAGACGACCTAATAGCAGTCTACGGAGAAAAAGAGAATATAAAACGGGGTCTCAAAGACATAGCCTCCTTCTTCCACGAATAAAAAACCCCAAAAAAAAGAGTGTGTGGTGAACCATGAAAATACTTGCACTTAGCGACCTCCATGGCATAAACCCAAAAACAATCCACCAATACCTCGAAGAAAACAAAATAGACCTTATAATAATAGCCGGAGACATAACACACTTCGGACCACCAGAACTCGCAAAGGACATACTAGACGACATAGCAGCCCATAAAATCCCAGTAATAGCAGTCCCAGGAAACTGCGACCCCCACACTATACACTCCCACATAGAAAATTCAAAAGCACTAAACCTCCACGCCAAAACCATCAACATAAAAGGACTCTCATTCTGTGGCCTGGGAGGATCAAATCCAACACCATTCAACACCCCACTAGAATTTGAAGAAAATGAAATATACAAAATCCTCAAGGAAACCATACCTGACAATATCACAATCCTTATAACACATGCACCCCCATATGGAACACAAACAGACAAACTACCAAACGGCGAACACGTAGGAAGCAAAAGTATAAGGAAGATAATAGAAGAACACCAACCAAAAATCAACATCTGCGGACACATCCATGAAAGCAGGGGACAAGACAGGATAGGAGACACCATCATAATAAACCCTGGAGAATCATCCAAAGGAGAAGCATGCCTAATAAAAATATCAGATGATGGAAAAATAAACACCCAACTCATAAAACTAGACTAAACTATAAAAATTAGGGTTCTAATCCCAACTCCCAATATCTCTTCTCATATCCCCCCTCCAGTATTTATCTTCCTTTCTTTTTTCTGTGAGGTGAAGAAATATGATAATGGTCCAAGGAGAAGTGAGCGGTAAAAAATATACAGAACCATTCTCTAAGGGGGTTCTTGCAAGATCATTAACAAGGGCCGAGATGGATCCTAACAAGGCCTACACCTTCGCATCCAAGATAGAAGCCCACCTCAAAAAAAAGAACATAAACCTCATAACAATAGATGAACTTGTCGAAATAGTATTCGACAAACTCAAAAAGGAAGACAAAGAGGTGGCGGAAAAATACATGCTCTGGAGGCGTATAAGAGACCATAAGGAACCGCTCATAATACTCATAGGTGGAGCCTCTGGTGTTGGCACATCATCAATAGCATTCGAAGTCGCCAACCGCCTCGGAATAAGAAACATGATAAGCACAGACATGATAAGAGAAGTAATGCGCAAAATAATATCCAGGGACCTGCTACCATCACTCTATGAGTCAAGCTACACAGCATACCAATCACTCAGGATATCACCACCACCAGAACTCGACGAAGTACTAATAGGATTCAGAGACCACGTAGATACAGTGAGTGTGGGAGTGGAAGCCGTAATCGAAAGAGCACTCAAAGAAGGTATAAGCATAGTTATCGAAGGAGTTCACATAGTACCAGGTTTCATAAGAGAAGACCTAGTAAACAAAGAAAACGTTGCAATGTTCGTACTAACAGTTCCAGATGAAAACATACACAAAGGAAGATTCTACTCAAGATGCAGACAATCATGGGCCAGAAGACCCCTGAAAAGGTACATAAGCTACTTCTGGGCTATAAGAAGAATACACAAATACTTCGAAGCCCAGGCCAAGAAATATAATGTGCCTGTCATCGAAAACATCGATGTTGTGACCACAATAGATTCGATCATAAAATCACTCACAGAGACAACTGTTAAAGGAGGCAAAGAAGTTGCCGAAGAAATTGGATGAAATAAAAGTTAAAGATGTTATGACAAGAAATCCAATCAAAGTCAAACCATCAGAAGATGTGGTGTTCGCATTCGAAAAACTCATGAAACATAAAATAAGCGCATTACCAGTAGAAGACAATGGAAAACTCCTGGGTATAGTCACGGCCACAGACCTCGGCCATAACCTAATACTGGACAATTACAAACTAGGTACAACAGTAGAACAGGTCATGGTAGAAGATGTTGCCACAATCAAACCAGATAACACACTAAAAGATGCCATAGAAAAAATGTACCAGTATGGTGAGGATGAAGGTATAATAAACCAACTAGTAGTAACAGAAGATGATAGGATCATTGGGATAATCTCTGATGGCGACATCATAAAAGCCCTAAAAGAATCCTAAGGATAGAATAGACCATCGCACTCATAACTAGACAAGCAGGTATAGTCAAAATCCACGTGTATCCTATATCTTTTATAACATCAAATTTTAGACTGGAAGTCCCATGAGCCAACCCAACACCTATAACAGAACCGACAAGGGTCTGGGTTGGTGAAATAGGCATACCATAATATACAAAAACGAAAATCACGATAGAAGCCGCTATTTGGGCCGAGAAACCCCTAGTGGGTACTAGCTCTGTTATGCGCCTACCTATAGTCTCAGTCACACGATCCCCGGCAAAAATTATGCCCAGAACCAGCCCGAAAGCCCCCAAGATCCTTAAAATGCTTGGATCCCCCTTTGATAGGATGAAAAGAACACCCATAGCCATTCCAAAGTCAAGCGCGCCAACATTAAACGCGGAAAAAGATGAACTAAACACTTGAAGATACGAAAAAATCTTCTCCAACCTATCTCTAAGAGAAACTGATTTTATGCGCCGGATAACAAACATCCTTATAATAGAATATGTTAAAAGACCTGAAAAAAAGCCAATTATGGGAGACGAAATCCAACTCAAAATTATATAAATTACAGTATTAAAGTTCATCCCAGTCCAACCCACACTCACAAAACCAACACCAATAACAGCACTAACCATAGCATCAGAACCAGAAATAGGTATACGCCTCAACAACGTTACCGTTATCCAGATAGCAGCAGTCAAAATAACAGCAAAAGCAGCGACCACACTAAAACTGGCTCCAGGTATTATACCATCACCAACAGTCTTTATAACATTACCACCAAACAAAACAGCCCCAAGGAAGGCGAAAAAAGCACCTATAAAAAGTCCCCTCCTCATATTCAAAGCCCCACTACCCACAGCAGTACCAATAGAATTACCAATATCATTAGCCGCTATATTAAAAGCGAAATACAAACCCAAACCTACACTTAGCAAGAGGAGAGAATCCATATTAATATTATCCACCACAGTCTTTATAAAATGGTAAGCTTAAAATATCAGATCAAAACAATAATATACATGGGCTAGACCGGAGGGTTAGGGGTCCTCTGTAAGCGCAAATCCCCTATATGGCGCGGTCGAAGTCCAAGAGGCGGCAGCCCAACCAGTTGCTAGCCCAAGTATCCAGCGTAGAAGCCTCGTCCCGCAGGATCAGCGGTGATAGGATCTTGGCTGGAGGGCCAAGATAAACTATCTTAACCACGGGGAACCGGGTCAGGCCTGGAAAGGAGCAGCCCTACCGTGGACAGCTGATGCTTGCGGGTTCGCGGGGTGGAGCTGTATACTTGGATCACTAGTAGCTGGAAGGACTGTCCACTCTTGGACAAGCCCACCCCATCTTGCCGGGGTCGCCTAGTCCGGTATGGCGTTGGCCTGCTAAGCCAATGATCCTTTGGATCTCGCGGGTTCAAATCCCGTCCCCGGCGCTCAAAAAAAATCTTAAAATTGTCTGGGAGGTCTTATAGTGGACACAATGTATATATGGCCAATTTTAACCTTAATATTAGCTCTGATTTTAATCTATAGGAAACCAAGGACAAAAAATTATATTATAGAATCTCTACTTTTAGCATTACTCATGGTAATGGTTGGATTATCTTCTATCTGGGCTTTCATGGGCCATGCGTTCATGGGGGGTCAGATAGCGGCCTATATAGGTTGGCCGGCTGGTAGTCCATTCCAATTAGAAGTTGCAGTAGCTAACCTGTCTTATGGGATTCTTGGACTTTTATGCTTGAAGTTTAGGGATGATTTTTGGACTGCGACCATAGTAGGCTTTTCAGTCTTTTATCTTGGCGCGGCCTATATACACATCCAGGATATGTTCAGGGGAAATTATGCTCCTGGAAATGTTGGAGCCCCTTTATACTTTGATATAATATTACCCATACTGTTATTAGGGCTTCTGGCAGCTTACAAATTGACAAAGAAATAAGCTTTTTAGTGGTTTTTTTCATTGAATGGGCAGGCATGGACATTCACTATTGCTATGAGGTCTATGTCTTCTATTATCTTTTTTTCGACTTTGTGAGATATGCAGTGGGCTTCTCTAAGGTTCAGGTCGCCGTCAACTTCTATATGGAGGTCTACTGCAGCATATGGCCCGAAATAGTTTATGCGGACGTTGTGTATGCCCATAACACCCTTAATGGACATTGCGGATCGTCTGATTTCTGCCATGATCCTTCTTGTGGGAACCTTGCCCATGATATTGTTTATGTTTTCTCTTCCAACATCAAAAGCTGTCTTTAAAACTATGAAAGCTATTAATATAGCTACTACTGGATCCAGGAATTTTAGCCCGAGGTTGGCTCCTATAACACCTACAAGTATGGCTGCGCATGAAAGGATATCGACCTTCTGATGCTGTGCATCGGCTATAATAGCTGGACTGTTGATCCTTTCACCTATATTCATCATATAGGTTGTCATGAGGAAATTTGCGATTATACCCACGATAGCCATTATCGCCGCGAGATAATCAGGAACTGATACAATGAATAGTTTCCTGTAGGCTTCTGATAATATTTCATAGGCTACTATCCCAAGAAATAGTACTACAATTAGGCCTGCAAGTGCCTCGGCCCTGCCATGACCATAAGGGTGTTCGGTGTCGGCTGGTTTCAGGGCTATCCTAAAACCTATAAAGGTTATGATGGAGGTTAGTATGTCTGAGAGTGTGTGGGCGGCTTCGGCGATTAGGGCGACGCTACCAGCCATGATACCAACTATGAAATTGAATATTGTTAGGAGGATATTGCCTATTATACCAACATATGCAGCTTTTTTACCTAGTTTTGCTCTTTCATCATTCAAGGATTTTCACCTAGTATTTTTTCTATCCGGGCCATGGCCTCTTTTATTTGGGGGTAGGGTGCTGCATATGAGAATCTAACATGGTCTTTGCCATTGGAGCCGAACGCGCTTCCTGGAACAGCCACCACACCCACCTTGAGAGTTTTTTCCATGAACTTTTTTTCGTTTTTTACGTTGGGGAACATGTAGAATGCCCCGTTTGGCTTGTTACATTCTATGCCCATATCCTTGAATTTTTCGAACATGAGGTCTCTTCTTCTTCTGAATTCGGCCACCATGTCATCAACTACCCTTTGGGGTCCTTTGAGGGCTGCTAGTGCAGCTGCTTGGGATATTGATGGGGCGCATGCGGTATTGTATTGGTGTACCTTTAAAAGTTCTTCTATGATTTCACTTTGGGCTGTGAGATAACCTATGCGCAGTCCTGTCATTGCATATGTTTTAGAGAATCCGTTTATTGTTATGGTGTTTTCTGTGAATTGACCCGGACTATAATGTTTCTTGTCATATATTATTTTTTCATAGACTTCATCAGAGATTATTATGAGATTTTTTTCTTCTGCCAATTCTGCTATGGCTTTGATGTCGTCTTTTTCCATGACTGCGCCTGTGGGGTTTGATGGTGAATTTAATATTATGGCTTTGGTATCTTTGTCTAGGAGGGATTCTATGGTTTCTGGGTTCATCCTAAAATCTTTTTTTTCTAATGGTACTGGTATGCTTTCACCTTCTGCAAGTTTTACACAAGCATCATATGATAAGAAGCCTGGATCTGGTATTAGTACCTTGTCACCTTTTTCTATTAGGGCTTGGGCGCACATGTAGAGGGCTTCACTGGCCCCTACTGTTACTATGATATCATCTGGGTCTGTTTTAATATTATTTTCAACTTTTAATTTTTTTGTTATAGCCTCCCTAAGCTCCAATATACCCTTATTTGGAGTGTAATGTGTGAAACCATCCCTTAGAGCATCCTCTATAGCCTCCCTGGCATGCTCTGGTATGTTGAAGTCTGGTTCCCCAATTCCAAGGTTTATTATATCCTCCCCTTGAACTTCGAACATTTTCCGGATACTTGACAATTCTATACCTTCTAGTCTTTTCGCATACATACTCATTCCCACTCTATTATTATTTGCATGGATTTTTAAGACACTTATAACATGAATCTAACTCACAATAGGATGTCAGATTATCCTCCTTCATCTTCATATACTCTTCCATTATAAAATCTTCTCTAAGACCGACATCTATTTTACTCCAAGGCAATTCTTCTCCAAGCTGACGACCCTTATTCTCTAGTTTCCAATCCCTCAAAGTGGCTTTTCCCAGCCAAGCCCTTTCTATCAAATCAGAAATTTCAGGGCCGCCAGTAGATAAAACATGTTGTATAAGAGCCAACCTTGGACTTTCCACTTTAACAGGCACCCCAACAAGCTTAGATTTTAAAAATTTGATTTTGGCTTTCATCTCATCAAAATTAAAAGCCTCCCATTGCAGGGGAGTGTGAGCTTTAGGTATTAGAGGATTTATACTGAACTTAACAGGCCCTAGCTTATACAATTCCTTTATAAGCTTCGCAAGCTCCACAAGATCCTTTAGGGTTTCACCTGGAGTCCCGATCAAAAAATACATTTTAACGGCCAAACCTTTATCAACAGCCATCCTAGCAACCCTAAATATCTCTTCATCCCTTATTGGCTTGTTTAATCGTTTCCTGATCTTCCAAATAGACTCAGGGGCCAATGTCACAGTCTTAAGACCACTCCTGGCAAGAACATCTAGTAGATTTTCTGTTACTGATTCTATGCGCATCGAAGGCATACTAACCCCAAAACCCATCTCAACTAAGCCACTGCACAGTTCATCTATCCTCGAATAATCAGATGCGGCAGCACCTATTAAAGACACCCTATCAAGGCCAGTAGCATTCCTGCCACGCTCAGCAACATCAAAAAGTTTACTAAGGGATGTTTCACGTTTCGGACGATAAATGTAGCCAGACATGCAAAACCTGCAACCACGCACACAACCCCTCGAAACACCCAACAAGAAAGAACGGCCAAGAACCGGCACGAAACTTGGATCATCAGACTCAGAAACTATCTGACGAATTGGATGACAAGCATTATCCATATCTTCAACTATAACACGCCTAACAGGATTATCAGGCACATAAACACCCTCCAAGCCCCTGAACTCGTCAATTTCCCCGCGAGGATCATCCAAACCAACAAAAACATCCAAAAGCTCATCCAAAACAGCCTCAGCCTCCCCAATAACAAAAAGATCAACAAAATCAGCCAAAGGAAGAGGATTAGCAGTTACAGTCGGACCCCCAGCAATCACCAAAGGCCCACCCCGCCTCCTAGACTTACGCACCTCCAAACCACCACGATGTAACATTTCAAGAACATTAAAATAATCCTGCTCATAATGTATAGAAAAACTTATAACATCAAAATCCCTAAGAGAACTAGAAGACTCAAAACTCCCACGATAAGGATAAATAAACCTCTCACACCAAATATCCTCGCGAGAATTCAAAAAATCATAGATAATATGATAACCAAGAGACGACATAGCCAAACCATAAAAACTAGGATAAACACTAGCTACACGCACATCCACAAAACGCGGATCCTTAACAACAACATTATACTCACGCAACATAAACAATACTATATCACAATAAACTAATAAAAATCATCCTTGGAGGCGAAAATTGACAAAAAAATACAAACTAGCAGCAGTAGGAGGAACATTCGACAAATTCCACAAAGGCCACCAAACACTCCTAGAAAAAGCATTCAAAATAGCAGAAAAAGTAGCCATAGGAGTAACATCAGACAAATTCGCAGCCCAAAAAGACCCAGTAGAACCCTGCCAAACCCGCATAAAAAACCTAAAAAAATACCTAGAAAAAAAAGGATACAAAAACTTCTACATAGAAAAACTAGAAGACCCCTACGGCCCAACAATACAAGAAAAAAAATTCAAAGCCATAATAGTAAGCAAAGAAACCCAACCACGAGCAGAAAAAATAAACAAAATAAGAAAAAAAAGAGGCCTGCCAAAACTAGACATCATAACAATAGACATGGTAAAAGCAGAAGACGGCCAACCAATATCATCCACCAGAATCAGAAAAGGAGAAATAGACAAAAAAGGCAAAATACTAAAAAAAGACTAAAATCAACTACCCCCCGCAGGGTCTCCAAGGGATGTTAAAGATGAAAGTTAAAGTCGGATCACAAAACCCAGTCAAAATAAAAGCAACAAAAAACATCCTAAAAAAACTCTACAAAAAAGTCCAAATCAAAGGCATCAAAGTAGACCCAGGAGTCCCCAGCCAACCAATAGGACTAGAACAAACAATAAAAGGCGCCATAAACCGGGCCCAGAGAGCATACAAAAACTGCGACCTAAGCATAGGAATAGAATCCGGCCTACTCGAAGCACCCCACACACTAACAGGATACATCGACCTACAATGGTGCGCAACCTACGACGGCAAAACAACAACACTAGGAGTAAGCGCAGGATTCGAATACCCACCACAAGTCATAAAAGAAGTAAAAAAGGGAAAAGAAGTAGGAGACATCATGGACAAAATCACAGGAATACAAAACCTCGGAGAAAAAACCGGCGCAATATCCATCCTAACCCACGGCCTGCTCAACCGAACAGAAAACACAGAACAATGCATACTAATGGCCATGATACCCCGCCTAAACCCGAAACTCTACAAAATCCCCCCAAAGTTGGGGTGACCCCAATTGGATGAAAAACTAAAAATCTACACAATAATCCTAATAATCTTCCTAACAGGTTTCCTCACACGCTTAGAAACAGTAGAACTCAAAGGCATGAACAGCACAGAAAAAGCACAGTTCACAGACGAAAAAGGCCTACCATACATGTACGAACCAGACTCCTATTACAACTACCGCCTCGCAGCCAACATATTAAACCACGGACACCCCGGAGACAAAATAATAAACGGCGAACCATGGGACCTCCACTCATGCTACCCTCCAGGAGGGCCAGTCGATTATCCCCCACTAATACTATGGATCTCGATCATATTCTACAAATTACTGAACATATTCACCTCCATTGATTTTATGGAAGCTTGTTTTTGGTTACCCACGATTATAGGACCCCTAGCCGGAATCCCAACCTTCTTCCTAGTTAGAAGATATGTTGGTAACCTTCCAGGTTTGCTGGCGGCAATATTATTGGTTTTAGCACCATCCTACTTCTTCAGAACCTTACCAGGATTTTTTGACACTGACATGTTCAACATCCTATTCCCAGTTCTTGTAGTTTTCTTCTTTTGCAAAGCCACCGAAACAAACAAAAACTATATAGGGCCACTCATTTTATCATCTATCTCACTTGCAATATTCTCACTCGCATGGAACGGCTGGCCATACATCTTCTGCATCATAATCATATCAAGCATATTCTACATGATATTCCTCAAAATCAAAGGAAAAGAAGTGGCAAGTTTCGCCAAAAAAGTAATAGCCTTTATTGTAATCTCTACTCTTTTCACGACATTGCTTAGACCACCAGATTATATCCCAATCTTCCAAGGTTTCCTCAATTTTATCTTTAAACCGGAATATGTTGGTAATTGGCCAAACGCATATAAATCAGTATCAGAGTTACAAACTCCAGGATTTAAAGGGTTATTGAATATTGGCCTTGGATTATTTGGGGCCATAATCCTCGGGAGCATTATGTTAAGAGAAAAAGTCAGAAAGATTCATCTTCCACATTTCAGCTGGTATTTTTTCATTTTGATCCTAACATGGATTATTTTTGGTAGCATAGCATATTTTTTAAGCGCACGTTTCGCGATACTGGCCATACCACCAAGCATGATACTTGTCGGATTACTCATCGGAATCATGAATTCCTACCTTAAACATTCGCCATTTAGGCGATTAAATCAGCATAGAAAGGTTCTCATGTCATTTGTGGTAATTTCATTATTTGCACTTTCCATTTTACAAGTATCAGGGCTCTACTTCGAACCTTGTTTAGATGATGATTTTCTACTTGCATGTGCTTGGATAAAAAATGAGACATCTCCATCCACTGTTGTAATTACAGAATGGAATTACGGAAGCCCACTTGCGGCGCTTTCCCAAAGACCAGTACTTATCGATAACAGGGGGCAAGGCAATCTTAGAACTTATTGGTTTTATCATGCATTTGCAGTAGATAATGAAAGTTTATCCATCGGCATCTTCAGCATGCTATCCACAAGTGGAAACAAAGCCATAGAATTACTCGACAAGAAAACCAAGAACACAAGCTTAACAGTAACTATCCTAGATGATATACTTGGTGTTGACAAAAAAGAAGCAGAAAAAATACTCCAAGAAAAATATAAAATGGATCCAAACTTCACCAAGGAACTTCTCTCATATACCCATCCGACTAATAAACCATTCATCATATTAACATGTGATGATATGATATTAGCCGGGGAGTGGTGCGTCTATTATGGCTTCTGGGACTTTAACAAATCCCAAGGTTACAACTATACCTATTCTGTAGGTTTATCAAATGATACTGGCCAAATAAGATACTACACCAATGACGTAACCTTAAACTTGGAAAAAGGGGCGGTATGGCAAAACAAGAAACCATACAATACCATAATAAAGCATGGGAACTCCAAGAGGATAATAGCTGGTGATGATAAAAGTAATTTTTCCATAATAGTACTCTTAGATAAGAATTGGGCTATAGTATTAGATAGAAGTTTTCAAGATTCACTCTTTGTAAAACTTGTAATACTTAAAGAAGAAACAGAACACATCAAACCGATCTACAAAAACAACTCCACAATAATCTGGGCCGTGAAATAAAATGAAACCAAAAATACTCTCTATTTTAATATTAGTCACTATCATATTTTTATCAGGTTTTTTCCTTAGAGCTGGAAATTATAATGTATCCTCTCCAAGCAAGGACATATACTATGATGATACTGGCCTCCAATATTTCCAAGAAAGTGACTCATACTACAATTATCGCCTTACCAACAATCTATTATACCATGGCCAGTTAGGAGATACGATGATAGGTGGGAGATCTTGGGATCTTCATTCATATTATCCGCCGGGCGTCCCAGTGGACTACCCACCACTTCTTTCATATATCACAGTTGGAGTTTATTTCATCCTGAACCTTGTAACCTCTATGAGTTTGAAGGAGGTTTGCTTGTGGCTTCCTGTAATCCTCGGACCACTAGCCGGTGTTGTGGGATTTTTATTCTCTCGCAGAATCAGCAGCGATTTCGGAGGATTTATAACTGGCATGTTAATCGTAACAGCACCATTATATGTTTTCAAGACCGAATTTGGGTTCTTTGACACTGACATGTTAAATATAACTTTTCCTCTTCTTATAATCTGGTTCTTATTTGAAGCCGAGAACGCAAAAACAAGAAAGAATAAAATGTTACTTGCGGGATGCTCTGGTTTCTTCCTTTTCCTATTTTCACTAGCATGGAATGGATGGATATACTTTTTCTACATTATCATAACAGCCTTCATTTACTTCCTAATTAAAGAAAAAGATTTTGATCTGGTTTTATCATTCCTCTTGGTTTCAGTTTGCCTTATTGGACTCTTTAATAGCTTCGGCCTTTATAATCTTATCATGACGCCTTTATACTATCTCAATTATTTCCTTTTGGGCCATAATATATGGTATCCTTGGCCAGACTCATACAAAAATGTCGCAGAACTGCAAACACCAACTATAGAAACGTTTATAACTGTCAGTTCTCCCTTAACTCTTATCTTTGGACTTATTGGACTGGCCACAATCATATACTCTAAAGATGCTAATATAAAACCTCTAACGAGGTTCATTATCATTATATGGGTCATTTCATCTATTTTGTTTGTCTTTGCGGGTGCCAGATTTGTTATTTTACTTATACCCCCATTGTCTGTTCTGGCAGGGATATTTTGGCAAAAATTTGAAAATACTCTAAAAAACACGTTAAAAAGCATTCACAAATACAAGATAATTATCGCACTGCAATTGGTTGTATTCTGTGTTATATTCTTACAACTTTTTTTACTCTTTAATATAAAATCCGGGTTTGAACCAATGTATGACGACTATTTCATGGAAGCAAGTCACTGGATAGACAGTAACACATCAAACGATACTGTTATAATTACTGATTGGAGCTATGGCCACTTTTTTGCTAGTGAAGCCCATAGACCTGTAGTATTTGATGGTAGACTAGCCTATATCGAAACCCTGCCCATAAGAGAATATTGGTATGATCATAGTTTGGATCTAGAGATACCTACGACAGCACGCGATTACTGGATAGCCCTTGCACTAACAACGGACAACTACACTCTTTCAAGAAATATCTTTAGAATGCTTGCCACAAGCGGAGACAACTCCTACTTACTACTCAACACATATACACACAACAAAACGCAATCAGCTAAAATACTACAGAAAGTATTATCAGTAGACAGAGAATCCGCATACAGCATATTAAAAGAAAATGGTTTCTCAGATAAAGAAGCCGAAAGGTTATTAGATTACACGCATCCTAAAACCTCAAGACCATTCGTTATTGTGATAAAGGACGATATGCACATTAGTGGAACTTCCAATACAAATCATCCAAGAAAAGTGATCATATATAAGATAATAAATTCGACTATATTAGAATGGAATGGAAAATCACCATACTCCATAATCCAAAATGGAACCGAAAATTTTATTGATAAAAAAAGCAACTTCTCCATTATAATAACAGGAAACAAGAGCCTAGTTGTGGATAAAAATTATAGATACGCCCTCATAATAAAGTTTTTAACAAATGGAAATATTGGGGATTTCATAAAAGTCTTTGAAAACAAAAAAATAAAAATATACACAATAGTGAGCTGATAAAAAAAAGAGAAAAAATTAGTTTTTATAATTTTTGTATGGTGGAATCACGGGCCGCATCAATTACTTCAGTGATGTTCCCAGCGATAGAACCAGCAATACCTCTGACATACACACCTACAACTATTACAATAACTAATAGCGCGCCGATGATTAATATCATCTCAGCACTGACCTGGGCCTCCTCCTCTAACACACCGATCTACTCACTGATTTGCTTTGATTCTAATAGTATGTTTTGTGCTAATCTAGCCTGCATTCACATTTTCTCTTACTGTGTTTACGTCACTCGCAGTGTTGAAGGGCTGGGTTGTGAAGTAGGTCTTGTATATTAGTAGTGCTGCTATTGCTATGACGATTACGCCACCGAATAGTAGTATGTATTCTGCTGCTCCTTGTCCTCCTTCATCTTTTAGGAATTCCATATATTACACCTCCTTCCAATACTACTTGTTATTATCTTTGTGGTTCTCTTATAAATCTTTTTTTGTTTGGCGACCTGGGGGGTTTGTCAAGGACTTGTGGGATGTTATTCAAAAAAAACTTTCGTTGATTGGATGTCGATTTTGAAGTTTATAGGCGACTTCACACCTTTTTTGATTTTCATCATGTGTTTGATGCCTGGTGTGTGTGGGGGTCTTCTGGAAGATTTTTTCCAGATTATGATTGTTCATCAGATTTTGTCTTTTAGGGAATGCGAAGAACGTTTTAAAGTAGGGACGAAAGTCTTTGATATCCTTTTTTTGCATGATTCTGAGTGTATATATACCAGCTGAGGATTTTTTTGTATTCTATAAGGGGCTTTTTTTGTGGGGGTGGAGTAATGCATCTTCTGGTGTTTGAAGTTCATTTTCTATGTAACTGGTTATTTTTTTTCCTTTATTTAGGTGTGTTATCATGGAGTTTTTTTTTTCATGTTTGTGGTTCTCTTTGGGAGGGTTTATTGGCTGGTGATAATATCTCCCTATTGTTGAATAATGTACTTGTAATTTGGTCCTTGGTCTATTCAACATTAGAAAGTGTAATATTTTCGAATAAACTATGTGATCCCGGTTTTTTATTGGTTTGAGTGGGGGGGTGCTGTCTTTAGTGTCCTTATGGGTGATATTCTGGATCGATGTAAGGGATAGATCAGCTAAATTCGGCGTTTCTCCTTGAACCCAAAGGGTGAAATTATTGTTATTTTCCACGATGTTAGATATGTTGCTGAACTGTTTACAATATTTGCATTTATGGCCTTGAACTTCTGCATTCATAACCCCCCATTATTGTAATCACTTGGTCCCACTTGTGTTTAATCATACATATTCCATTAATAGAGTGCAAATCTGATTGGAGATGTTTTCGTGGAAAAAATTAGAAGTTCCATCCACAAATGTTTTATTGATTATCATTGTTTCACTCTTGTGTAAAACTTGAGGTTTATCCATGGATTATCTATTGAAATAGATTGTTTCATCATAGAATTCACAAGTTTTTTTTGATAGCGTGTAACTTATATAGGTTTATGTATATAATTTTTTTATGTTGGGGGTTTTTGAGTGTCTGCAAAATATAATATTGGCTAGATCATACTAGGATTACTTGAGGAGGATGATCTTTCGAGGCGTGAGATAGGGGAGAGGGTTAGGGAAGTTCTTGGGAGGCCTGTTTCTGATAAGAGTATAAATGAGGCGCTTATGAAACTTTTAGCGGATGATAAGATAAATGTGATCGATTATGATCTTAGTGTTTATGAGGGTGTTGAGAGAATACAGTCTATAAAAGCTGATGGTATAATCTTCACTTTGCAGAGAAGAGACCCGGTTGAGATAAGTATACTGTTTAGGGAGATGGAATCCTCTGATATAGTTAGGGTTGAAAGGGCTGTGAAAAAACTTAGAAAACTTTTCAAGAGGAAAATGGCATTAGCTGGCCTAGAAGATTATAGTCTGTTTAATAAGATGATACAGGAGGTATTCCTCATAGACCCTAAGAATAAGGATAAGATAATCAGGATGTTCTCATGGGCTCTAAGCGACGAAGAAGGTTCACTAGAAAAATTTGAGGATCTCATACTCTATTTAATGGTGAGAGAGCATATAAAATAGGTTTTGTTTCTATTTAACCCCCATAGGTATTTTTTCCCGGAGAATATGATGGTCATGACATGTTCCTAAAAAACACCAAAACCTTATATTAGATAGGCTTTAAATTATACCAATTATAATAATCTATTACAAGATGTTCATGGGGGGCTTTAAGTGATCTACCTATTAATCGTATTGGGAGGTGTTGGTCTACTGATCATGGGCCTCTATCTTATGACTTTCGGATTCGGAATCCCACCAAATTTCGGATTGTTTCTTCTAGGATTGTGTCTATTTGTTATAGGAATGTTAATGGTGATTTTATTCGCTGATAAGATAAACCTCCAATCATTAAAGGTTGAAATGGCTTCCATAGCCCCTGAAGGGAAACCAACTAGAAGAAGAAGGAGACCAATACCAAAAACTGTGAAGAGACCGCGCTCAACTGTTATAGAAAAACTAAAAACCGAAATAGAAACCATTGAAGATAAAGGCGAGAAGGAAACCCCATCCAAAGAAAAGGTTAAAGAGACCCCACCAAAAATTGTGAAGAGACCGCGCTCAACTGTTATAGAAAAACTAAAAACCGAAATAGAAACCATTGAAGATAAAGGCGAGAAGGAAACCCCATCCAAAGAAAAGGTTAAAGAGACCCCACCAAAAAAATCTCCTGAGAAGCCTAAACGCATGTCAGATGCTTTAAAAAAGTCCAAAAAGAAGGCTGAAGGTTCAGATGTTGTTAAAGAACGTCTAAAATCCCTTAAAAAAGAGCATGTTAAGGGTGGTGAAAGTGCTGAGGATCTAATAGGAGACAGTATAGATCCATTTAAAGGCATCATTGATAACATGAAATCAGAATCCAAAGCAGGTATAATATGGTCCTTTGACGCTTCAGACGTCCATGATACCATGCGAGATATTCTAACAGGAGCAAGTGAAAGTATAATGATAATGTATCCCTGGATCCGCAACCTAGACGTTTCAATATTAAAAAAATTCATGGACACAAAAAGCAGGATAATAATCCAAGAAGCCAGCCTAGACGATGAAGCCTCAGTAGAACTTGTCAAGCTACTACTAGACAACAATGTAGATATAAGGACAATGCCATATATACATACAGTTGCAGCTGTTGCGGATAATAAAACAGGTCTAATAATCTCCACAGACCCCATATATGACAGCTTCGAAGTAGGCGTAATATACAATGATAAAAAATCTGTTAAAGAGATAGAAAAATTATTCGAGAAAGCTTGGAGCCTCTCTGAGGAGATATCCCTTGGAGGATGATGAATATGAAGCTTAGATGGTTCGGACATTCAGCATTTGAAATACTCACAGATGAAAACTCAAAGATACTCATAGATCCATTCATAAGCAACAATCCTTCCTGTAACATACCAGTGGAAGAGCTAGAAGCTGACCTGATCTTTGTAACACATGGACATGCAGACCACCTAGGAGATGCTATGGAGATAGCTAACCGGAGCGGGGCCCTGCTAGTGGGCACGCATGAAATCTCGGTTTTTTTCTCTAAACAGGGACTTGAAAGTGAGGGTATGAACATTGGAGGGTCCCTAAGGTTCGATGATATCAAAGTGACCATGGTGGATGCTAAACACTCCTCTGACATAGACTTCACAGATGAGATGACCTGTGGAGGCACCGCCTGCGGCTTCATATTCCAACTAGAAAATGGCAGGAAAATATACCATGCAGGAGACACCGGACTATTCACTGACATGAAAACAGTTATCGGGGAAATCTACAAGCCAGACATAGCACTCCTACCAATAGGAGACCGATACACCATGGGACCCGAGGACGCTCTGATAGCAGCCAAATGGATATCACCACAAAAAGTCATACCAATGCACTATAACACATTCCCAGTTATAGAACAAGACCCAAACATCTTCAAGGAAATCCTAGAAGAAGAAACATCCATAAAAGTCATAATACTAAATCCAGGTGAAACATACCAAGAATATTGAGTTGATAATAATGAATAGCTTTTTCAGAAGATTACTAGACAAGTTACTGCGAAGAAGGAAAAAAGTTAAAATAGGCCTCTATGGACATCCAAATTCGGGTAAAACCACACTAGCAAATGCAATCTGTGAAGACTGGATTGGAACACCCCTCGGAGTTATATCTGACATACCACATGAGACAAGATCCGTCTATAAACAAGAGGAGGTTGTCATAGAAAAGGATGGATACAAATTATACTTTGATATTATAGACACGCCAGGAGTGGCCACAAAAGTCGACTACAAGAACTTCCTAAGATACGGATTATCAGAAAGAGAAGCCAAAGAAAGGGCTAAAGAAGCCACAAAGGGGATAATAGAGGCCATAAAATGGTTAGATGATGTTACAGGGGTTCTCCTTGTTATGGATTCCACTGAGGATCCGCTGACACAAGCAAACATCACAATAATAGGGAACCTGGAGGCTCGCAAGATACCATTCCTAATAATAGCCAACAAGATAGACCTGCCAGAATCTTCAGCAGATAGGATATCAGCGGTTTTCCCACAACATACTGTTGTACCTATTTCAGCACTACACAAAGAAAATATAGAACAATTATACATGGAAATGGTGAGAAAATTTAAATAGAGGTTAAAAAAATGGAAGGCTTAAAGATGGATTTTTTATCGTCAAAGGCCCTTGAAGATAAAAGTAGTCTAGAAAAGATTTCAATGATTATAGAACGTGTGAAGGATGGTGACATCCTCGTATTAGAGGGTAGTCTCACACCCTCAGAGGAAGCCGAACTCATCGAAACAACAATGCGAGAAATAGACATAGAAAACTTCGTAGGGATAGATATACACACCCTAGAAAAGGATGAAAGATCATTCTTCGGGTTTTCAAAGAAGAGGACGGTTGGACTTACCATTATCGGCCCGGCTAATGTCATGAAAACTGTTAAAAAGAGGTCTAATTTCCTTTCCATGATTGCGAAGATTGGTGATTCTGGTGCATCAGTGCATTAACTGTGGCGCCCAGTATACTAGTGTCGCTGAACTTTCTGATGGATGCCCAAAGTGTGGTGGCAGATACTTCAGGTATATTCAGGAACGGAAGAAAAAGAAAAAGACTTCAAGTGATTCAATAGAAACCATAATGATACATGAAAATGGTATCTATGAGGTTAACCTTAGTCCAATGCTCAAGGACGATTCTATAATAGTATCAGATGAAGAAGGAAAATATGTTATTGACTTGAATTTCCTCCTTAAAAAGAACTTGAAAAAGAGATCCTAGAGGATGTCACATTTTCCAGGTGGCAGGACTCTTATAACATCTTCAACTGTGAAAAACCCATTAGGATCTATCTTCTCAAGTATCCTCTTGGCTATAGTCTCTTTCTTCGTGTAACCCGGTTTTATAATAACATAATCTTTTGCGTGTTTTTTCAGGGCGCTTATAGGGCCGCTCATGATCTTTGGACCTTCATAGTCTATTATGCCAACTGCTATCTCCAATGGAACGCCCCTTATATAGTGTCTTGGGCCTTTTATTATGAATGCACCCTTTGGCACGTATTCTCCTGGTGGTGGTGTTTTTGTAACCTGGTCTGGTCTAACCCAGTAAACGTCTAGGTGGCTGAATCCTTGCCTCCAGGCGTTGGAGAATGATGCGGCGAATATTGCGGCTTCTTCTATCGTCTTTTCTGGTATTTCCTCGCCTTTGCTTTTTATTATTGTTGAGGGTGCGCCGTGGATGTCTGAGTGTAGGTAGATGTCCTTGGATTCCATGTGTCTTTTTACGAGTATTTCGTTGGTTGTGGCGTCTCTACCAGCTATTACTAGGTATCCTTGGGATGAGATGAACCATCTGAATTTTTCGAACCATTTAAGTTTTCTTTTGATCCTTTTTTCTGGGAGGCTTATTTTTTCCAGCGCCGCCTCCTTTTCTTTCTTTATTTTCTCTATTTCAGCTTCTGTTTCCTTTATAGCCTCTTTAACCCCATTGATTTTCCTTTTAGCCTTTTTAGCCTTTTCATAGTATTTTTCGGCGTTTTCGGCCAGGGTTTTTGTCGTGTTGAGGGTTATGATTTTGTCTTCTATTTTTATTGTGAGTTCTCCTTTCTTGTTAAGGGATTCTATTACCTTGGCTTCTGGTATACCCTCCTTTTTACCTTTTTCCAGTCTTTTAAGCACTTCGTGGTATGGGTGTTCTTTTCTGGCCTTTGATATGGTTTCTAGTAGGTTTTCTATGAGTTTATAGTTTGAGTAGATGAGATCGCCTTTTAGGGAGGATTCTTTGGCTTTTCTTTCATAAGCTTTTAGTGTTTCCTTTTGTATCTTCAATCTTTTCTCATATTTTCCTATTTCCTCTTCCCATATCCCCCTTTTTTCCATTTTTATTTTTTCCCGGATTTTCCCAGTGAAAAATTCGTCAGCAGCTTCATTATATGTATTGTAGTATTCTCGATCATAATCATTGTATATTTCAAGTTCTAGGGGTACGACATCCAAGTCTTGGATGATGTTTGGGGTGAAATCAAATTTTTTAAGGGGTTTGAAGGTTTCTTTTATGGCATCATAGATTTTTTTGATATCTTCTCTGCCTAGTTTATCTGATGGCATGTTCTTGTCAACACCAGCCCTTAAGAGCACCTCCTCAGCATATAAGCCTCCTAAACCGTTCTTTGCCAATGTCCTCACAATGTCAGTTTCTGATTCTCCTATTTTTTCACTCAACTGAGACATGTTGATTTCAAGGGGGTTTATGGCCTGTCCAGGCGGATACTTGTAAGTTTCTCCTGGTAGGATCTTTCTATCACTCCAGATTTCCCTCCTAAGCGGTAATATTATCTTGTTATCCTCATCTAGGAGTATTATATTACCTTTCCCAAATAATTCCAAGACTAGAGTGTAGGGCCTGTCTCTTCGTATCTTTAATTTTATGATCCTGTCAAAATCATATTGTTTAACCTCTTCTAGTATCCCACCTTTGAGGTGTTTGCGTAATAACATTGGAAATGAGGGTGGTGTCATCGGATTTTCCAGGGGATAACGTGTAATATGCACCCTAACACCAGCCTGTATAAGTAAATCCACCCTACCCTCATCCTTCACATGCAATCTTAAAATTATGGTATCTTTTAGGGGCTGGTAAGCTTTATCAACCCTCGCACCCCTTAATAGTCTGTTTAGTTCATGAACTACAGCGAACACATCAACATTTGACATTGTCTTCATCATCATCCCACACCGAAAAAAAAGGAATCAAATTCTTATATAATCATTTGTGTGACAACTTTTATATTAGTTGTTGGATGATAACATCCTATGAATTTTTTCGGGGGTAAACTTAAATGGACGTTGATGCTAAAATGACAGCAATCCATAGCATAGCAGGTTTTATATCCGCCATACTCTCATTCATAGTATCAGGCGGTTTCATAGCCGTGCTAGGTGAAAACCAGGCGCTAGGAACATTTATAGGCCTTATAATCCTAATCCTAACCGGAAATATCACTGAAAGGATCTTTGACAAAGAAGATGTTGGCGGTTTCAAAGGATGGCTCTCAAATGGTGTTCTACCATTCATATTCGTCTGGTTCATGGTATGGGCAATGCTACTAACCACAACCACAATTTAAACTTTAAGATAGAATATCCACACCAAAACTAACACTAAAGCTATCAAGAAGATTATCGGGGCAAGTATCCTGCTAACAGCCACAATAGAACTTATAGTCGATACAAGCTCAGTCGAATTAGTAGGACCAAGAGTGTTAAGATTCCTTATACGAGCACTTGCACAAGCCACCTCAACAGGCTCCAAATCATCAACAGCAGACTCTACACACTCAACTATAGCCTTTATAATCTTCTCCCTCTTCTTTCCACCCACAGGATTATGACCACCAGAAAAAGTATTCACATAATGAGTGTCAGTGGTCATAACCTCCCCCTCATCAATACCAAGAGCCTCTATACTCTCCAGTATCTCCTCCCTGAAACCCTGAACCATATTATTCGAATCAAGCAAGATATAAGCCGTCTTCTGATCACCAACCTCAACAACTAAAACCTTAAGACCACCCTGACCTACACCATCCTCCTTAGACAATCCATCTAGACCATTAAATGCGCAGCCAACCCTCAACCTTTCCATCTTACTGGGACACTTAAGCCCTTCAAGAGCATCCATAAGATCGAAAACCTCACTGTTACCAGGCATAACCCTGCTCGACTCTCCCTTAAATGAATTGTGACAATCAACCAGGATAACATTCCTTGAATTGCAACGAGTCTTCGCAAGATTTATAAGTGAAAGACCAACCCCAAAATCGATATCATCAAACCCACGCGGAGCCATAGTAGCAAGTAACAGCAGATCCTCACCGAAAAATTGCACTCCAATCTTCGCATTATCATTCTCCAGCCTATAAAATCTGCTAGCATACTCCACGTATTCCATTTCTTCCAGCGCATCCCTCACAGCCTTCTCTATCTTCCCAATCTCCTTTGATGATACTGGATTGAAATCATGGGTTGATGGTCCATGGGCCACCATGGTAAATGTGTTAAATTTTTCGGCCAAGAGTGTGGGCATATTACCCCCACCAATACTACCAATCGGCCCAGGATGCACCGATGGACTTAAAAACAAGCCCTTAAGCTTCGAACCCTTCCTGAAGGCTAACACACCTACAATAGTGTCTATGGGCTCGCCTATCTCCTCGAACAAGCCCTCAAGGGCTGGTGAATCCTCGGTAATATGGGATAAGAACAAGCTCAAAAATTCCAGCGAACCCACACCAAGATTGCGTCGCATAGGAGATTCAACCACAAGCACGAAAGAATAAACAGCCAATACAAGGATGGCTGATGCTATCACAGCCTTAACAAGAAATGCCACTATACTGAAATAGCCAATATTAGTTGTTGTCAAACTCAAAAATACTATCACAATATCCATAGATATTATAAGGGCTGGTTGAACTGCTGCAATTACCATAGAATTCAAAAAGCCAATATTTGAAGTCCCCCATATAACAAGAAGCCTGAATGCGAATATAAAAGCCGAAGCAAAGATTATGAAATTGATTATAAGATCCTTACCAAGCAAAGTTGAGGATATGCAACCTAAAAGGTATATAATCGAGAACATGACCATGGAAAAAAATGCCAAAAACATTGACTGCTTCATCTTCATCCGCCGGCCGCCAAGGGAATTAACCCAAGGTTGAGTTACCGCACCGGCCATTATAGACCCGAATCCAAAGATTATAACACCACTGGTGCCACCATCAATTATATCATCAAGGATACTAGCACCACTTGTAGGATCTACTAGGAATCCAACAGCCCCTATAACGAAACTCACGAATATCATTGAAAGTAAGGAAACCCTACTAGGAGGCAAACTCATAATATACCTTGAAAGTCCCATGACACTCTTTGTACTCGACAATTTTATTCTCACCCTAAAAACCAAATAGTACCTGTGAACAACCCTTTCTAGAATATGTGTGTGGGGGCTTCTTGAAGAGTCTACTCGTGGAAATCCACCAATTTCCAATTCACGCTGGCCAGTTCACCCAGCCAACACTCCTTATCCGCGTGGATTCGGGATTTACCCTCTTCAGATTGTTTATAACACTTTTATGATACATATTTTTGTAAGATGTATTTATGTCTTTCCCCCCATAATCCCAGTATGGGGGGAGAAGATGAAAAAAATATTACCATTTAAGATCGCATCTATATAATCAAGATACAATGGAGGATTAGAAGTTGGAAGTGAAACTCAAAACACCATTATCTGATGAGACTAAAAAACTTAGAATAGGTGATATAGTCCATATCTCAGGGAAAATATTCACAGCACGCGACCGGGCACACGAAAAGATGATCAGAGAAGGACCCCCATACAAACTAGAAGGGACTGTGATATTCCACGCCGGACCCATAATAAAATACAGGGAACAACCCAAAAAAGAGGAGATTATAGAAAACCCCCAAGCAGATCTCATTGTGATAGGACCCACAACAAGCACTAGAATGAACCCATACCAGCCCAGGATAATAAACATGGGCGTTAAAGCCATAATAGGCAAAGGAGGCATGGACAAAAACGTTCAAAACGCCCTAAAAAAGAACAGTGCAGTTTACCTAGCGGCAGTGGGTGGATGCGCAGCACTCTACGCGACAAAAGTCAAAAGGGTGACTAGGGTTTACTGGCCAAATCTCGGCATCCCAGAGGCTATATGGGAACTTGAAGTCCAAGACTTCGGGCCTCTAATCGTTGCAATGGATGCTAAAGGCGGGAATTTATATGAAAAAATCAAAGATTAGCCTAGAGGATATGATAGACACTCATATCCACCCAGCACCTGACAATATACCCAGATTATTAGATGATATTGAAGTTGCAAAACAGGCCAGTATAGAGAATATGAGGGCCATAGTCATAAAAAATCATTTCGAATCAACCGCCTCAAGGGCACTTATAGCATCTAAAGTTGCTGGGATGGATGTTATAGGTGGTGTTACCCTTAATGAAAGTGTTGGGGGTTTGAATCCGAGTGTGGTGGAGTTTTCGGTTAAACTTGGCGGGAGATTCGTGTGGATGCCAACAATTTCAAGGGAAAAAATCGACCTTACAAATATAAATGAGATTCTTGATATCATAGCAGAACATGACCTGATACTTGCAACAGGACACCTAAAACCCTATGAGATCCTAGAGGTTATGGATTTGGCCAGGTCAGCTGGAATAAAAAGGATGCTTATTAACCATCCCTTAACTAGGGTTGTGGGTGCGAGTCTAGAAGAACAAAGGGAGATGGCAAAACATGCCTTCATTGAACATTGCATTGTGGCATGTTTCCATGAGGGATTATCCATTGAAAGGATTATAGAGGCCATAGAATATGTGGGTTATAAAAGGTGTATTATCGCCACAGACCTTGGCCAGGAAGATAACCCATCCCCGGTAGAAGGGTTTAAATGGTTTATAGGATCCTTAATCCAAAATGGGTTAAAAGAGAAGCATATTAATTGGATGTGCTCAGCAGCCCCCAATAAACTGATCTTCTAATATGAAAAGAAATAAAAGATGACAATAACATAATAATACCCGAGGGAATTTCTTTATAGTGCCAAATTGTCTAATAGTAAAAAAAGTTGATACCCTCACTGAAGATTGAAATCCCCCCTAGTCGAGGTGATGAAAAAGAAGGGTAACTTGAGATAATATGATATTGGAGGAGTAAAATGCGCCGTTTTGAAAAATTAACATCGATTAAAGATTATATACCTATAAGGAAGAAGGAATCTGAGGATAAGAATATAGGGTTGCTTGTTGATGGTCCTAACATGCTCAGGAAAGAATTCAGCCTAGACCTTGACATTGTAAAAGAGATACTATCAGAATATGGGAATATGAGGATTGGTAAAGTCCTCTTAAACCAATACGCTTCTGATAAGCTCATAGAAGCCATAGTAAACCAGGGTTTCACACCAATTGTAGTTGCGGGTGATACCGATGTTTACATGGCCGTGGAGGCCATGGAACTTATCTATAATCCTAATATCGATATAATAGCCCTCATGACCCGTGATGCTGATTTTCTCCCCATAATTAACAAAGCCAAAGAAAATGGTAAATACACAATTGTCATCGGGGCAGAACCCGGATTCAGCGCCGCCCTAAAAAATGCTGCAGATGATGCCATAATATTAAAACCTGAAGAAAAGGATAAAAAAGTAGGATGAACATGCTCATCAAGGAGCCTGAAGACGAAATATTAAAAAAAGAACAAGCCTTCAAAATAATCAGATCCATCCTAGATAAAGAAGGCAGAGAAGCCATCTATGACCTCACAGGCCTTGCAGGCGGATTCCCAATAAAAAAAGAAGACAAAAAGTTGCTCGAAACATACATAGGACCAGCAATCTACGAAAAAAAATTAGAAAAACTTGCATTAGAGCACCTGGGAGGGGAAAAAGCCATAGCATTCAACCGCACAACAACAGGGATACTAGCCACCATAATAGCCCTAACAAAACCCAGAGAAAAGATCATACACTACCTCCCGGAATCACCATCACATCCATCAATACCAGAAAGCGCCAAAATCAGAAACACAGAATACCTAGAATTCGATAACATCAAAAAATTCCACATACCAGAAAAAACCTCCCTCATTTTCATAACCGGAGCCACCATGGACCATAAAATAATAAAAATAAAAGAATTCAAAAGGATAATCAGCCTATCAAAGGAAAAAGGAATCCCAACAATAGTTGATGATGCATCAGGAGCCCGCCTAAGAACAATAATATTCAAACAACCCACAGCAATACAACTAGGAGCCGATCTAGCCATAACAAGCACAGATAAACTCATGAACGGACCCAGAGGCGGAATACTCGCAGGAAAAACCGAACTAATCAATAAAATAAAAAGAGTAGCATACCAATTCGGCCTCGAAGCCCAACCACCACTCATAGCAGCCATGGTAAGAGCACTAGAAGAATTCAAACCCTCAAAACTGCTCAGAACACTTAAAAAAAGAGACGAACTCCACCTAAAACTTAAAAAATCCTTCAAAAGTTTCGAAAAGACACCCACAGGTGTTATGATACGCCCAGAAAAAATAAAAAAAGAAATCCAAAAACACCAAATCAAAACACCACTATCCCCAAAAGACACATCCTACCTCTGGTCCATGATACTACTCAAAGAACATGGAATAATAACAATACCAGCCGCAGGAATGCCAGGAGCATCACCAACACTCAGATTAGACCTCTCAGCAGCCGACGCCCAAAAACTAGAACCAGACCAAATAGTAAACATCCTAGAAAAATCATTCCAAAAACTACTAAAAACAGCAAAAGAACCCCCAAAGGCAAAAAAACTACTGCTAGGAGGATAACATTTGCTCGAAATCGACGGATCATTCGGCGAAGGCGGAGGAGCCCTCGTAAGAATATCCACAGCACTCGCAGCCCTAAAAACAAAACCCATAAAAATCTATAACATACGCGCAAACAGACCCCGCAAAGGCCTATCATACCAACACCTAACAGCAATCAAAGCACTAGCCAAACTAACAGAAGCCAAACTAGAAGGAGCTAAAATAGGATCAAAAGAGATAAAATTCACCCCCAAAAAAATAAAAGGGGGAAACTTCTACTTCGACATTAAAACCGCGGGGAGCATAGGACTAGTCCTACAAGCACTCATGATACCAGCAGCATTCGCAGAAAACAAAATAACCTTCAAAATCAAGGGAGGAACAGACGTCAAATGGTCACCCCCAATAGACTACATAAAACAAGTAACAATACCCCTACTAGAAAAAATGGGCTACAAAGCAAAAATAAAACTAATAAAAAGAGGATACTACCCAAAAGGCGGAGGCCTCATAGAAGCAAAAATACAACCCATAAAAAAACTGAAACCAATAAAATTGACAAAAACCAAGATAAACACAATAAAAGGAATATCACACACAGGGAAACTCCCATCACACGTTGCAGAAAGACAAGCCCAAGCAGCGCAAAAAAAACTAGAAGAAAACGGCCTGGAAGCAAATATAAAAATAGAACACTCCAACAACACCCTCTCACCAGGATCCGGTATAATACTCTGGGCCGAGGGCAACACAAGGATAGGGGCCAGTTCACTCGGCGAAAGAGGCAAACCAGCAGAAACCGTTGGAATAGAAGCCGCGGAAGAACTTTTAAAATTCCTGGGAAAAAAGGCTCCAGTAGACAAATACATGGGAGACCAGATAATACCATACATGTCAATCGCAGGAGACTCCATCATAAAAACAGTTGAATTCTCAATGCACGCCCACACCAACATACACGTTACAGAAAAAATCACAGGAAAAAAATTTAAAGTAAAAGGAAAACTAGGAGAACCCGCCACCATAAAATGTCCATGATCACCTACCCAAATGTATACATTCACCAGACACAATCTTTCTCAATTTCCCATTATCCAATTCTAATATAAGAGCCCCCTCATTATTCACACCAACAGCCTCACCACGCACAACCTCACCCAACTGTTTCCTAATCTCAACATAACTTCCTATAGTCCTAGAGAATCTTCTCCACTCATTAAGTATCTCAGGAAACCTACCATCCCTAAAATCATCATAAACCTTCTCAAACTCTACTAAAAGCTTCCCGATAAGGTCAATGGAATCAACATCCCTTCCAAGCTCCCTTTTGAGGGAAGTTGCCCCTTCACGGAATTCCTCTGGGAACAAGTCCACGTCAACATTCGTATCTATCCCTATACCCACCACAATATACTCTATAGTATTGAAACGCGCATGGGCCTCTGTCAATATACCGCAAACCTTCTTTTCACCGATAAGTATGTCATTAGGCCATTTTATCCCAACATCCAAACCGAACTCCCTTTTAAGAGTCTTGGCCACAGCAACACCAGTTATTAGGGTTAAATGGGGTGCCTCTGCAGGGGGTATGTCAGGCCTTAATATTATTGACATCCATATCCCACCACGTGGTGATATCCATTTTTTACCTCGTCTACCCCTACCCCTTGTCTGGGTCTTTGCTATGACAATGGTGCCTTCCTTAGCATCATCCTCTGCAAGTTCCTTGGCTATAATATTAGTGGAGTCAACCTCATCGAAACAATAAATTTCACAGCCAATGTAACTGGTTTCAAGGGCTTCTTTTATCTTGGATGGTGAAAGATCACCCTCTGGCTCCTTTAACCTGTAACCCTTCCCTGACTTTTCAAACTTGTAACCTCTATCCTCCAGTATTTCAAGTGTCTCCAAGACCTTTCCGGGTTCAAGATCCAATTTTGAGGCAATATCCTGGACTGATACAAATTTTCCCCTATTTTCATGTAGGAATTCAAGGATCCTATAATTCATTTTAACACCCTCTTATTGGATGCCATGTAACTTCCTATCGCCGCGGAGATTGCGGCAACCTTCTTTGAAGGTAGGAAGGTTGATTGTAGTCTGCTTACCATTTCTTTATCTTCGATAACTATCCTTCTCATTTCCTCTTCTATCTTTTTCCTGTGCTGGTCTACAAAGTGTGTGTGGAGTTCGCCTTTCTTAAAGGCTTCGTTTCTCATTATAGCTTTATGGAATGGTATGGTGGTTTTAACACCTAATATTATATATTCTGCGAGGGCTCTTTTCATCCTTTCAATGGCCTCTGCACGATTCCTACCCCATACTATGAGTTTTGCTATCATTGAGTCATAGTAGCTTGGTATCTCATAGTTCATGTAGACGCCGCTGTCCACTCTAACTCCTATACCACCAGGTGACCTGTAACCTGTTATCTTCCCTGGGGTTGGTTTGAAATCTGATAATGGGTCTTCTGCGTTTATACGACATTCGATGGCATGACCTCTTACACTTATATCTTCTTGTGAGCAGCAGATTTCCTCTCCACTAGCAATTTTTATCTGTTCTTTCACTAGGTCTACTCCGGTTATAACCTCTGTTATGGGATGTTCTACTTGTATCCTTGTGTTCATCTCTAAGAAGTAGAAATCTCCATTAGAATAGAGGAATTCAACAGTACCTGCATTGGTGTAACCTATATATTCTGCGGCTCTGACGGCCGCTGCACCCATCTCTTCTCTGAATTCTGGTGTCATTATAGGTGAAGGGGATTCTTCTATCAGTTTCTGGTGTCTGCGTTGTATTGAACATTCTCTTTCATTAAGGTGTATTGTGTTCCCATGTTCATCTGCCAGGACCTGGAATTCGATGTGCCTTGGTTTTTCAAGATATTTTTCTATATAAACTGTGGGGTCTCCGAATGCGGATGATGCTACTGATTGTGTGGATTCTATAGCCCTTACAAGTTCATCTTCCTCATAGACTGTACGCATGCCTATGCCGCCACCGCCAGCGGATGCTTTTATTATAACTGGGTATCCTATCTCTTCCGCTACCTTAACGGCTTTATCAGCCTCTTTCACACCCTCCACTGTACCTGGGATTACCGGGACATCTGCTTTCTTCATGAGCTTCCTTGCCCTTATCTTGTCGCCCATGGCTTCAATAACTGAACTTTTTGGGCCTATAAGTTTTATTCCATGTTTTTCGCATTCCATGCCAAGTTTTGGGTTTTCTGCCAGGAACCCGTAACCTGGGTGTATGGCTTCCGCCCCTGATTTTTCGGCTATATCTATGATTTTGTCTATTCTTAGGTAGCTTTCGGCTGGAGTTGAACCACCAAGTGGGTGTGATTCGTCTGCATAACGTGCGAATAGTGAATTTTTATCAGCGTCTGAGTATATGGCGACGCTTTTAATATTCAGTTCTCTGCACGCCCTCATAACTCTTATGGCTATTTCACCACGGTTTGCAACGAGAACCTTGTTGAACATGGACTAGCACCTTATAATACTATTTTTTTAGATAATCTTTGTGGGGGATATTATTTAAAGTTTAGTTGAGAAAAAAGGAAACATGGATGGTCCAGGTTTTTCTGGGGATAGGATTGGTTTCTTGTTGATCTGATATGGGGTCTAGGATATTGAAGAAGCGACATCTTGAAATGTTACTTGAGGGCGTGCCTGATTATGTTAATCCTAGGTTTGTCTTGGAGCAGTATAAAACTCCTGCGTCTATTGCTGCTGATATTCTCTGGTTTGCATATAATCTTGGGGATATTAAGGGTCGGCGGGTGATGGATCTTGCTTGTGGCACTGGCATATTTGCTATTGGAGCTGCTCTATTAGGGGCTAGGAAAGTTTTTGGTGTTGATATTGACAGGGGTGCTCTTAGTCTTGCTGAAGAAGCTGCTGGGGATTTGGATGTTGCTGAGAAAATACAATTCCTAGAGGGTGATATAAGAGATGTTAACATTTTCTTGAAACTTTCAAATTTGAATATTGATACTCTGATACAGAATCCGCCCTTCGGATCCCAGAGGATGGTTAAACGCGGCGCTGATAGGATTTTTATTGAAAGATCCCTTGAGATTTCTCCTGTTGTCTATTCATTCCATATGGCGGGATCAGAGGATTTTGTTAGGGGATATTTTAAGAGGATGGGTGGGGAGATAACCCATAGATTATATTATAGGTTCCCTATACCAAGGTTATATGATTTCCATAGAAGAGATTTCAGAATAGTGGATGTTATCGTCCTAAGGGTTCTTAAGATGATATGATGATGCTGGTCTCCTCCACCTAAAATTTTCTTTGGTTTGAGGGTGTGATCCTCCCAAAAGTTTATTGGCATGAAAATATTTATAAAAGATGAAAATAGAAATTAATAGATGTATAAAAGACATTTATCCATATTCATCCCAGACACGTTAACAGAAGAGACAAGGGATCCTAAAATAAAAACATATAAGGTTGGTATAATAGGCCGGGCAGCGGCCATATTCAAAGTCGATGAGATCATAATCTATAGGGATGAAGGTGGGGGAGAGGCAAAGTTTATTAAGGATATCCTATCTTATATGGATACACCCCAATATCTTCGGAGGAAGGTTTTCCCTTTATCACCTAATCTGAAACATGTGGGTGTGCTCCCACCACTAAGAACCCCACATCATCCAGTAGGGAAACCAGATATAGGCGAACACAGACAAGGACTAACCCTTAAAAGGACAAGAAAAGGGACCATAGTCGATATAGGGGCTGAAAGACCAGCCCTATGCAAGGAAAAGCTTACAGTGAACAAGATACTAACATTCAAGATAATAAAGTATGGTAAAACTATAATAGTAGAACCAGAGGAACCAGAAGATGTGTACTGGGGATACACTGTAAAGGATACGGGTAAAAATCTCGAGGAAACCTTAAAATCCTCGGAGAAGGATGTTATCATAGCAACATCCAAGTATGGCACGCCCCTTACTTCTATTCTAGATGAAGTAAAATCCAGACTAAAAAAAGCCCATAACGTGGCTATTTTATTCGGAGGTCCTTACAAGGGGTTACCAGCCACTATCAAAGCCGACTTCAACTTGAACATGATACCAGACCAGGGAACCGAAACTGTAAGGACCGAGGAAGCTGTACTAGCAACATTATCAATATTTAACCTGATAACGAAAATCCAAAACTAGAGGAGGTATAATCTAATGGCTAGACATCATCAACCAAGAAAAGGATCACTTGCATACAGTCCAAGGAAAAGGGCTGCGAAGGAAACACCAAGAATAAAATCTTGGCCAACAATCCAAGAGTTGAAACCACTAGCCTTCGCCGGTTACAAAGCCGGCATGACCCACATACTAATGGTGGACAATAGAAAAAATTCACCAACAGAAGGCATGGAAATCACAACACCCGTCACAGTCATAGAAGTTCCACCAATCACTGTAATGGGTGTTAGAGCCTATGAAAAAACCAGCAGAGGACTCCGGACAATAGGAGATGTCCTAGCCGACAACCTGAAAGAGGAGCTTAAAAGGAAAATCTCCCCACCAGGAGACAAATATGACAAGGAAACAGCCATAAAAAAGATAATAGAAGAAAACAAAGAACAAATCAGAGAAATAAGGATCCTAGCACACACAAACCCAAGCCTGGCACCAACACCAAAAAAGAAACCAGAAATATTCGAATGCGCCATAGGCGGCGAAAACATAAACGAAAAAATAGAATACGCCCTTGAACTCATAGGCAAAGACATCAAAGCCGCCGAGGTGTTCTCAGAGGGAGAATACGTTGATTCAATAGCAGTGACCAAAGGCAAAGGATTCCAAGGACCAGTGAAAAGATGGGGTATCAGAATACAATATGGAAAAGCAGCAAGAAGCAGCAAAGGAAGACACATAGGATCCCTCGGCCCATGGACACCATCAAGGACAATGTGGACAGTCCCACAAGCAGGACAAATGGGCTACCATAGAAGAACAGAATACAACAAGAAAATACTAAGGATAGGAGACGCCTCAGAAGCAGACCAAATAAACCCAGACGGAGGATTCATAAGATACGGGCTCGTTAAAAACGATCACATACTCCTAAAAGGCTCAGTACCAGGCCCTGCGAAGAGGCTGATAATCCTAAGAAAAGCTATAAGAGCGCCGAAAAATGGTATGGAGGCGCCCCAAATAACATATATAAGCACAGCATCAAAACAGGGAACCTAAGGGCGTGGTTCACATGAAAATTAAAGTTTACTCACTAGACGGAGAACCAATAGACGAGATAAAATTGCCCGAAATATTCACAGAAGAATACAGACCAGACCTCATAAAAAGGGCGGTTATATCAGCGCAAACAGCAAGAATACAACCATGGGGCTCAGATCCCATGGCAGGTAAAAGAACATCAGCAGAATCATACGGCGCCGGCCGAGGAATAGCCATGGTACCCCGTATAAAAGGAGGTCAAAGAGCAGCATTCGTACCCCAAGCCAGAGGGGGTAGGAGAGCCCACCCACCAAAACCATACAAAAACCACCATGAAAGGATAAACGCCAAAGAAAGGCGCCTAGCCATCAGATCAGCCATAGCAGCCACAAAAGACAAAGAACTAATCAAAGAAAGAGGACACATCATAGACAACCTACCAGAAATCCCACTAATAATTGAAGATGAACTCACCAAGATAAAAAAGACAAAAAAGACAAGAAAAATATTCAAAAAACTAGGAATAATAGATGATATCATAAGAGCAAAGGAAGGCAAGAAGATAAGAGCCGGGAAAGGAAAAATGAGAGGGAGAAAATACAAAACACCAAAAGGGCCCCTCATAGTAATCCACGAAGACAAAGGCATAAGCCTAGGCGCAAGAAACCACCCAGGCCTAGACATAGTCAGAGTAGAAAACCTAAACGCTGAACTATTAGCACCCGGCACACACCCAGGAAGACTAACAATATTCACAAAATCAGCCATAGAAAAACTTGACAAACTATTCAAACCCTAAAGGAGAGATAGCATGGACCCATACAAGATCATAATAAAACCACATGTAACAGAAAAAACTATGAATCTAATAGACCAAAATAATGAATTAACATTCATAGTCAACAGAAAAAGTAACAAACCAGAGATAAAATCAGCCTTCGAAGAACTCTTCGCAGTGAAAGTTGAAAGAATTAACACCCAGATAACCCACAACGGAGAAAAACTAGCATATATAAAATTGGCGAAAGAACACAACGCAGAAGACATAGCAGTCAAACTAGGCGTATTCTAAACCCGAGGAGGGGGAAATTATGGGTAAAAGATTAAGATCACAAAGGCTTGGGAGGGGAACACCAACATACAGGAGCGCCTCCCACCGATTCAAAGCAAAAATAAGATACAAACCCCAAAATGAAAACCTAAAGGGTAAAGTAGTTGACATAATACACGACCCTGGTAGAACAGCGCCAATCGCCAAGATAGAATATGAAAATGGCGACGAAGACTTCATACTAGCACCAGAAAGTATCAGAGTAGGGGAAGAAATATACAATGGAACCCCAGCACCCATAAAACCAGGTAACATCCTACCACTCAAAGAAATCCCAGAAGGAACACCCATCTACAACATAGAAAACCAACCAGGAGATGGTGGGAAACTCGTCAGATCATCAGGCACCTACGCCTCACTCATCACACACGACATCGACAAAGTAGTTATCGAACTACCATCAGGAGAACTCAAAGCCCTAGACCCAAAATGCAAGGCCACAATTGGCGTTGTAGCAGGGGGAGGGCGTAGAGAGAAACCCTTCCTCAAAGCAGGTAAACATTATCATGCTCTCAAAGCCAAGGGTAAAAAATCTGTAGTTGTAAGAGGCGTTGCAATGAACGCCGTAGACCACCCACATGGTGGAGGTAACAGACAACATCCAGGCAGGCCCACAACAGTCTCAAAACACGCGCCACCTGGAAGAAAAGTTGGTTCAATCGCAGCTAAAAGAACCGGGAAAAGAAGATAAAAAAATAATATTGGAGGTGAGTTATTGGCACGTAGAGAATTCAGTTACAGAGGCTACCAACTAAATGAATTACAAAAAATGCCCCTAGACGACGTGATAAAATTGTTCCCATCCAGGCAAAGAAGATCCCTTAAAAGGGGATTTCTACCAAGACAAAAAAAATTACTGGAAAAAATAAGAAAAATTAAAAAAGAGGCGGAAAAGGCTGGAAGACAGCCCATTATAAAAACCCACTGCAGGGACATGATAATACTCCCAGAGATGGTGGGTTTAACCTTCGGAATACACAATGGGAAAGACTTCGTGGAAGTGAAAATACAACCAGAAATGATTGGACACTACCTCGGAGAATTCGCACCAACAAGGAAAAAAGTTGAACACGGAGACCCTGGAATGGGCGCAACCAGATCATCCATGTTCGTTCCTCTCAAATAATAGGGAGACAATAAAATGGCCAGGATCAAATACGCTTACAAAAGAGATGACGAAAGCAAGATAGCAAGGGCAGCCGGGTTCAGACTCCAAATCTCCCCAAAACATGCAGTGGAAATCTGCAGAGAACTCAAAGGGATGAAACTAGAAAAAGCCAAAGACTATCTCAAGGAAGTCATACAAATGAAACGTCCAATACCATTCAAAAGATACAACAGGAAAGTAGGACACCGCAGAGGCCTCAGAGGATGGGACAGTGGCAGATACCCAGTCAAAGCAGCCAAACACATACTAAAAGTACTTGAAAATGCAGAGGCCAACGCAGACTACAAAGGACTAGACACAGAAAACCTGAAGATAATCCACATATCAAGTCATAGGGGACAGCCAATCAGAGGATGGATCCCAAGAGCCTTCGGAAGAGCCACACCATTCAACAGGCCAACCACACACATCCAAGTAGTACTAGGGGAGGCTTAATTCAATGATCGAAAAAGATTTCGTCATAGAAGGTCTTAAAAGGACAAAAATCGACGAATACCTTGAAAAGGAACTTGAAAGGGCTGGATACGGTGGTATGGACATCCAAGTAACACCCCTAGGTACCATGGTAGTGGTCTATGCAGAAAGACCAGGAATGGTAATTGGACGAGGGGGTAAAACAGTCCGAAGCATAACCCAAAAACTCAAAAACAAATTCAAACTCGAAAACCCCCAAGTAGAAGTTAAAGAAGTTGAAGTACCAGAATTAAACCCTAAGATAATGGCCCACAAAATCGCTGCCATGCTCCAGCGGGGCATGCACTTCAGGAGAGTGGCCTACACAGCCATGAGAAGGATAATGTCAGCTGGCGCCCAGGGAGTTGAAATCACAATATCTGGGAAGATAAGAGGTGCCAGGGCAGCCATGGCCAAATTCACAGACGGTTATATTAAAAAGTGTGGCGAACCAGCCATAGAATTCGTCAAGGAAGGATTCGCCACAGTACAACTAAAACCCGGAGTCTTGGGTGTATACGTGCGTATAATGCCCCCAGACGCCAAACTACCAGATGATGTGGAGATCAAAACCCCAAAGATTGAAGAAGAAATCACAGAAGAAGAAGCCGAGGAAGAACTAGAAGAACTAGAAGAAGAGTGATTAAAAATGGCCATCCTAAAAAGTGATGAGATAAGAGAGATGGACACAGAAGAACTCCATAAAAAATTAGATGAACTAAAAGCAGAATATTCAAAATACTTATCCAAAAGCGCGGCAACAGGAGCCCATGAAAACCCTGGTAAAATGCGCGAACTTAGAAAGACGATAGCAAGAGTTCTCACAATCATGAAAGAAAAATAGAAGGAGACATAAATGAAAATCTGCGAGGTATGCGGTCTTCCAAAGGAATTATGCGTCTGTGAAGAAATAGCAAGAGAAATACAAAGACTGAAAGTATACACAGTAAGAAGAAGATTCGGAAAAATCATGACAATAATCGAAGGCATCAACGAACAAGAAATAGACATAAAAGAACTCACAAAGACGCTAAAAGCCAAATGCGCATGTGGGGGAACAGCCAAAGAAGGCAGAATAGAACTACAAGGAGACCATAAAAAAAAGGTCAAAAAAGTCCTAGTCGAGTTAGGCTTCTCCCCAGACACCATAGAAATAAGATGATAACACCAAAGAACATTTTTAGACATGAAATCATAGGCTTAAAAGTCGAAATAGTAGAAAGCCCACACAAAGACTTCAAAGGCCTCAAGGGCAAGGTCATAGACGAGACAAAAAACACACTCAAACTAGAACTAGAAGATGGAAGAGAAATCACCATACCAAAAGACGTGGCAATCTTCCACTTCCAACTCCCAAACGGCCAAAAAGTAGAAATAGACGGACAAATACTATTAGGCCGCCCAGAAGAACGGATAAAAAAGAAATTTAAAAAACCTTAAGGTGATAAGAGATGATCGGCATAGATGTCCCAGAACCAAAATCCAAATGTAACGATCCTAACTGTCCATTCCATGGCAACCTAAAGGTCAGAGGCCGAATACTAGAAGGTATAGTGACCAGTGACAAAGCAGAAAGGACAGTTACAGTAGAAAGAAGCTACTATCAGTTCCTGCCAAAATATGAAAGATATGAGAAGAGAAGATCCAAAATAAAAGCCCACAAACCCGATTGCATAGACGTGAAAATTGGGGACACAGTAAAAATTGCAGAATGCAGACCCCTAAGCAAAACAAAAAGTTTTGTAGTAGTCCAGGTAAAGGGAGAGAAATAAAATGAAGGCCATAACAAGCAATGTCACCAGGGCACTGCCCGTAGGCGCGACACTACACTGCGCAGACAATACAGGAGCCCGAGAACTTGAAATAATAGCAGTTAAAGGTTACAAGGGTGTTCGAAGGAGACTCCCAGCCGCAGGTATAGGTGACATGATAGTGGTCTCAGTAAAAAAAGGTACAGTGGACATGCGAAGAGAAGTCCTCAACGCAGTCATAATAAGACAGAAAAAAGAATACAGGAGACCAGACGGGCTAAGAGTTAAATTCGAGGATAACGCCGCGGTCATCGTAAACCCAGACGGGAGCCTAAAAGGCTCAGAGATAAGAGGACCCGTCGCAAAAGAAGCGGCGGACAGATGGCCCAGCATAGGAAGCGCAGCCAGTATAATAGTATAATAAGGGTGATAAGAATGGCTAGAAAAAGACCAAGATCAAAACAGCCGAGAAAACAGAGGAAATTCCTACATAATGCACCTTTACACATCCGTCACAAGATAATGAGCGCAAACTTGAGTAAAGAACTCCGAGAAGAATACAATAGAAGATCACTACCAATAAGGAAAGGAGACAAGGTAGAGGTAATGCGCGGAGACTTCAAAGGACACCAGGGAAAAGTGGAAAGAGTAGACCTCAAAGAATATAAAGTTTACGTGGAAGGCGCCACCATACAAAAAGTGGATGGTACCACAGCATACTTCCCAATACACCCCTCAAACCTTCAAATAATAGAATTAAACCTAGAAGATGAGAAGAGAGTCGAAATATTAGAACGGAAGGGATAAAAAATGGCTAAAATGGGATCAAGAAAACATCTTAAACGTTTCAAATCACCTAGACATTGGCCAATACCACCCAAAGAAAGAAAATGGACAGTTAAACCATCACCAGGACCCCACACCATGGAAAACTCACTACCACTCCTTATAATAGTAAGAGACATCCTAGGCGTGGCCGACACTTCCAGGGAAGCTAAAAGGATAATAAACAATGGGGAAATCCTTATAGATGGACATCCAAGGAAAAATTACAAGTTCCCAGTCGGTTTCATGGACGTTGTGGAGATACCAAAAGCAGGCGAAACCTACAGAGCAGGCCTCAGCGAAAAAGGCGAACTCACCTTATACCCCATAGAAGAAAAGGATAAAAACTTCAAACTATGCAAGATCATCAACAAAACAACACTAAAAGGTGGGAAAACACAATTAAACCTCCATGATGGACGCAACCACATAACCAATGAAAACCTCAAAGTAGGAGACGTTATAAAACTCAAAATACCACAACAGGAGATCATAGATTCAATAACATTCAAAGAAGGTAACATAGGACTAGTTACAGGCGGTAAACACATAGGAGAAATCGGAAAAATCAAAAAGATAACCATCACAAGATCATCAATGCCCAACACAGTAATCATAGAAACAGACACCAATAAAAGTTTCATGACACTCAAAGACTACGTATTCGTCATCGGAGAAAAAGAACCAGCCATACAAATAGGAGGAAAACCATGAACCCAATGGAACAAGTGAGAATATCAAAGGTAACCCTAAACATAGGCGTGGGAGAAGGTGGAGAAAGACTAGCAAGAGCAGAGAAACTACTAGAAATCATGACAGGACAAAAACCAGTTAAAACAATATCAAAGGTAACAAACCCAGAATTCGGGATAAGAAAAAAACAGCCAATCGGCTGCAAAGTAACACTACGCGGCGAAAAAGCCGAGGAAATCATCAAAAAATTCCTAGACGGCATCGGCAACAAACTCAAAGCAAGCCAATTCGACGACCAAGGGAACGTCTCCATGGGGATAGAAGAACACATAGACATACCAGGAATGAAATACGATCCAGACATTGGAATATTCGGGATGGACCTTTCAATAACATTCGAAAAGCCAGGATACAGGATAAACAGGCGCAGAATACAGAAAAGGAAGATTCCAAGGAAACATCGAGTCACACGGGAAGAAGCCATCAAATTCATGAAAGAAAAATTTAAAGTCAAGATAACCTAGGGTGATATCTTATGCCAAGAAAATATGGGAAAGCATCAAGGAAATGCTCAAGATGTGGCGATCATTCAGCCATCGTAAGAAGGTACGGGTTAATGTTATGCCGACAATGCTTCAGAGAACTCGCACCAAAAATAGGCTTCAAAAAATACAACTAAGGGGGAAAAAGATGACACTAATGGATCCACTCGCCAACGCACTGACAAACCTTAGAAACAATGAACTTAGAGGAAACACCAAATGCATAATATCACCAGCCTCTAAACTAATAGGACGAGTCCTAAGAACAATGCAAAAAGAAGGATACATAGGAGAATTCGAATACGTTGACGACGGCAGAGCCGGGAAATTCATAGTAGAATTAGAAGGGAACATAAACCAATGCGGAGTCATAAAACCCAGACACGCCGTCAAAAAAGACGAATTCGAAAAATTCGAAAAAAGATACCTGCCAGCCAGAGACTTCGGAATACTCATACTCACAACACCCCAAGGGATAATGACACACAAAGAAGCCAAAGAAAAAGGGATCGGCGGCAGACTACTAGCATACATCTACTAAAAAAAGGGTGATAAGAATGGCAGTAGCAGCTATAATCCGAGAAGAAATACCAATCCCAGAAAACGTAGAAGTCGCCATAGACCACAAAATAATAGTAAAAGGGCCCAAAGGGGAAGTATCCCGCGAATTCAACCAACACAACATAAAAATCGATAAAGAAGACGAAAATATCATCCTAGAAGTTAAGTTCCCACGCAAAAGAGACAAGGCCATGCTAGGAACAATCAAAGCCCACATAAACAATATGATAACCGGGGTAACCAAAGGATTCACATATAAGATGAAAATAGTCTACGCACACTTCCCAATGACAGTCAAAGTCCAAGAAGACAAGGTAATAATCGAAAACTTCCTAGGTGAAAGACACCCCCGCAAGGCAAAAATCCTAGGAGACACCAAAGTCCAAGTAAAAGGCGATGAAGTTCATGTAACCGGCATAGACAAAGAAGATGTTGGACAAACCGTGGCAAACATAGAACAGGCCACGAAAATCAAAAGAAGAGACCCGAGGGTATTCCAGGATGGCATATACCTTATAAGTAAAGAATAAAAGGGTGATAGCCGATGAAAAAAAGATTCAAAAGACAAGAATATGCAAGATACAAAAAACTGGGCGAAAAATGGAGAAAACCCAAGGGCAAAACCAGTAAAATGAGAAGATACGAGAAAGGCAAACCAGCCATGCCATCCATAGGATACCGGAAGCCGAGGAAAAAGAGAGGCTTACACCCCTCAGGCTACAAGGACATTCTAATCAGGAACTTAAAGGAAATAGAATCCCTAGACCCTTCAAATGAAGCTGCTAGGATAGCATCCACGGTAGGAGCGAGAAAAAAGAGACTGATCATAAAAAGGGCCAGGGAATTAGGAGTTAAAGTCCTGAACCCATAAAAGCCTCTCAATAAAAAAAGGAGAGAAGGGGGACACAAAAAAATGAATCTCACCACTCAAAAAAGACTAGCCGCAGACATACTCAAAATAGGAATAAACAGAGTATGGATAGACCCTGAAAGGGTTGATGAAGTCTCGACGGCAATAACCAGAGAAAGCATAAAACAACTAATAGACGATGGAGCCATAAAAGCCAAACCCAAAAAAGGTATAAGCAGTTACAGATCCAAGAAGATCAAACAGCAAAAAAAGAAGGGCAGAAGAAAAGGAAAAGGCAGCATAAAAGGGGCTAAAGGTGCTAGAAGACCCCGTAAGAGGGAGTGGATCAGCACCATAAGGGCTCTGAGGAAAGATCTTAAAAAAATGAGGGATAAAAGAGAGATAAACAAGACAACATATCGTAAACTTTACAAGATGGCTAAGGGCGGGGCTTTCAGGAGCAAATCTTACATGAAAACCTATGCCAGAGACCATGACATGCTAAGATAAAAGGGAGGCGATGAGACTTGGCATACGGACCCAGATACAAGTTACCCTTCAGAAGACGTAGAGAAGGGAAAACGGACTACAGGGCAAGGTACAAGTTAGTTGACACTGAAAAGTTAAGATTCGTTGTAAGATTAACCAATTATCATGTTATAACCCAGATAATAAAAGTTGGCAGAATGGGAGATGAAACAATTGTCTCAGCCCACTCAAAACAATTACAAAAAATAGGATGGCTAGCCAGCACTAATAATATCAGCGCAGCCTACCTAACAGGATACCTCTGCGGTAAAAAAGCCCTAAAAGAGGGTGTAACCGAGGCAGTTCTTGACATGGGACTGAAACCACCAATTAAAGGTTCGAAGGTTTTCGCAGCCCTTAAAGGGGCTGTGGACGCGGGTTTAAACGTGCCACACAGCGAATCCATCCTACCAGACGACTCAAGGATAAAAGGAGAACACATAGCAGCATATGCAAAATCATTAGATGAAACAGAAACCGAAAAAAGGTTCTCCAAATACTTCGAAAAGGGCATCTCCCCACTAAGATTACCAGAACACTTCGAAGAAATCAAAAAGAAAATAGATGAGGTAATATCATGAACTTTGACATTGAAGAATGGGAGCCTAAGACAAGCCTAGGACGCAGAGTAAAAGAAGGAGAAATCACAAGCATAGACGAGATATTCGAAGAAGGACTCCCCATAATGGAATTGGAAATAATAGACGCACTACTCCCAGACCTCCAAGAAGAGGTCATAGACGTTAACCTAGTCCAGAGAATGCACAAATCAGGAAGAAAAGTAAACTTCAGAGTCATCGTAGCAGTTGGAAACAGGGACGGCTACGTGGGACTAGGACAAGGAAAAGCAAGAGAAGTCGGACCAGCCATAAGAAAAGCAGTAGACGATGCCAAATTTAACATAATCAAAGTCAGAAGAGGATGCGGAGACTGGGGATGCATATGTGGAAAAGAACACACCGTACCCTTCAAAGTCACAGGTAAAAGTGGAAGCGTGAGAGTCACCCTATTACCAGCACCAGGAGGTGTGGGACTCGCCATAGGAGACGTTGGCAAAACAATACTCAAACTCGCAGGGATAGAAGACGTATGGTCCAGGACAAAGGGACAAACACAAACCACCATAAACTTCGCAAAGGCAACCTTCAACGCCCTAAAACAACTAAGTAAAGTAAAAGCCGCTGAAAAAGACCTTAAAACACTTGGAGTCACCACAACATAAAAAAGCGGTGATCTAGAATGTTCGCAGTCATAAGAGTGAGAGGATCAGTAGGTGTGAGAAAAGACATCAAAGACACCCTAAAAATGTTAAGATTACATAGGATCAACCATGCAATACTAGTCGATGAAACACCAAGCTACAAGGGCATGCTACAAAAAGCCAAAGACTACATAACATGGGGAGAAATAAACAAGGACACACTAGCAGCTATGATACAAAAAAGGGGAAGATTACCCGGTAACAAGAAAATCACAGAAGAACACATAAAAGATAAAGGTTATTCAACATTCAAAGAATTCGCAGAAGCCATAATCAAAGGAGAAATCAAACTAGAAGACTCCAATATAAAACCAGTATTCAGACTCCAACCACCACGAAAAGGCTACAAGAGCGTTAAAAAATCCTTCAAAGAAGGTGGAAGCCTAGGCTACAGAGGAGATAAAATAAACGAATTAATACAACAAATGATATAACATCCGGGGGAGCCTACGATGATCAGAAAAAGAAAAAAGATTAATAAAATGAGAGGATCCAGGACAGTCGGCGGAGGATCATCAAAGAAAAGACGCGGAGCAGGACACCGTGGCGGCAGAGGACAAGCAGGCGGACACAAACACCACTGGACATGGATAGTCAAACACGACCCAGAACACTTCGGTAAAAGAGGATTCAAACGCCCCAGAGAACTTGTAAAGGATCTGAAAACAATAAACCTTGGAGAAATCCAAGAAAAACTGCCAAAATTCATAAAAGAAGGCATAGCCCAAAAAGAAAAAAACATAACAATCCTAGATCTTACAAGAACAGACTACGATAAAGTACTAGGCCAAGGCAAAATAACAGAACCACTACACATCAAAGCCCACGAATTCTCGGCTCAAGCAAAAGAAAAAATAAAAGAGGCCGGGGGGAAAACAGAAACAATAGACTAACCTTGATGGGAGTTGAACCAATTTGAGGGAGAAACTAGACCCCATATTCTCAATACTACCCCAGGTAAAACAGCCAGAATACAGACAAACATTCAAAGAAAAACTAAAATGGACCGGGATAATCCTAATACTCTACTACTTCCTCGGCCAAATACCCCTATATGGTCTAAGCCCATATGCAGTGGACCAATTCGCCCAATTAAGGGCGGTTATCGCAGGAAACTTCGGATCCATACTAACATTAGGTATAGGACCCATAGTATCAGCATCAATCATACTACAATTACTCGTAGGCGGCAAACTATTAAAATTGGACCTCTCACGCCACGAAGACAAAGCATTCTTCCAAGGAACCCAAAAATTACTTGCAATGATCTTCACAGTCTTTGAAGCCAGCATACTAGTATTAACTGGTGCACTAGCACCCATATCATCCACATTCATCGGCATACTCATATTACAGATGACCATAGGCGGCATACTCATAATATTCCTAGACGAGGTTATATCCAAATGGGGCTTCGGCAGTGGAGTGGGATTATTCATCGCAGCCGGAGTAGCCCAAGAAATCATGGTCGGAGCATTCAACCCCTTATCATCACCAGCACAACCAGGAGTACCAGCTGGTAGAATACCAGGATTCCTATACCTGCTGGCAACTGGACAATCCCCAGACCTACAATACTATATCATACCAATACTCGCCCTAATCTTCGTATTCCTCATTGTAGTATATGCAGAGAGTATGAGAGTAGAAATACCCCTAACCATGGGTGGAGGTAAAAGATGGGGACGCGGTCCAATAGGCAAATACCCCCTCAGATTCGTATATGCAAGTAACATGCCAGTTATACTCACAAGCGCCCTACTACTAAACGTACAATTAATGGCCAATGTATTCCAAAAAATTGGACATCCAATACTTGGAGAAGTATCAGGTGGACAAGCTATAAGCGGCCTAGCATACCTCCTAACACCCCCAAGGTCAATAGACATCCTATTCACAGACCCGCTAAAGGTGGCGTTCTACGCCATAGTGTTCATCGGATTTTCCATACTATTCGCATGGTTATGGATCGAGATAAGCGGCCTAGGGCCGCGGGAGGTTGCCAAACAATTATACCAGATGGGCTTGCAAGTTCCTGGTTTTAGGAGTACTAAGAGGCAGTTTGAAAGGATATTAAGCCGTTACATACCCCCACTCACAATACTAGGAGGGGCTTTCGTAGGATTCCTAGCATTCATAGCCGACTTAACAGGGGCCCTAGGTGGGGGTACCGGTGTGCTCCTAACAGTAGGGATCATCTACAGATTATATGAGGAGATAGCCCAAGAACAACTTATGGACATGCATCCAATGCTCAGACGCTTCCTCGGAGAATAGAATAAAAAGGGACTGATAAATATGAAGGTTGTTGTAGTTGCAGGCATACCAGGTTCTGGGAGTACAACAGTACTCCAACACGCACTTGAAGACCTAGAATATGTGAACGTGAATTATGGGGATGTGATGCTTGAAATAGCCAAATCAGAGGGTATAGTAGAGGACAGGGATGAGATGAGGAGACTTTCACCAGAAAAACAGAAGATGATACAGAAGGCGGCTGCGAAAAGTATAAGAGAAAGATCCAAAGAAACTAATATAATTGTCGACACCCACTGCACAATAAAAACACCCACTGGTTTTCTACCAGGACTGCCAAAATGGGTCCTGGATGAACTCCAACCCAACATGTTCGTACTAATTGAAGCAGACCCAGAAGAAATCTTTATGAGAAGAATCTCAGATAAAACACGAAGCAGAGACATGGAAATGCTCAAGGAAATAGAACTACACCAACAGATGAACAGGGCCGCGGCCATAGCCTACGCCACCCTAACCGGCGCAACAGTGAAAATAATCGAAAACCATAACAACCGCCTAGAAAATGCAGTTCAAGAAATGAGAAAGATATTATAGAGGGGAAACAAGAAAATGGTACTAAACATCATCTACAATGGATTAGACATCATATTCGGCCCATTCCTGGCATTGGATCCGAACCCGCAAAATCCAATATTCACAATATTTGTTATAGCCACCTTGGTAGCCTTTATAATAACCTTGGCAAATAAACTACTCGTAAATCAAGAGCGGTTACAAGAGCTTAGAGAGGAGATGCAAGAATTTCAACAGGAAGTAATGGAGGCCAGAAAATCTAGTGACGTTAAAGCCCTAGAGGAACTCCAGGAAAAGCAGATGGAATTCATGGATAAGCAAAGGGAAATGATGACAATGTCATTCAAACCCATGATAGTAACCTTTCTACCTATAATCCTAGTGTTCTATTGGATGGCGCAGCATCCTCATATTTCAAAGGCTACCATAATACTTCCACAGGTAGCATATTATGTGCTTCTAGTCCCAATATGGCACATGTTCTATAAGATGCCAGCTGGTTCACCAGCATATGCCATTGGCTGGCTTGGCTGGTACATACTATGCTCATTTGCAATGTCCCAGATATTCAGGAAATTCATGGGACTTAAAGGAATGTAGAATTTTTTTGGAGGATTATTTCATGCCAGAGTTAAGATACAGATCCAGATCATATAAGAGAACATTTAAGAGGACTCCAGGAGGCAGAACAGTATTACATTATAAGAAGAAGAAGCCATCAAAGCATGTGTGCGCAGGATGCGGTAAACCACTGCATGGAGTCCCGCGAGGAAGACCATACCAGATCAGAAGATTGCCAAAATCAAAGAGAAAACCTAACAGGCCCTATGGTGGTTATTACTGTTCAGAGTGTATGAGAAAAGTGTTTAAGGAAGAGGCAAGGTCATGATAATAACCATCAGCGGTCTTCCAGGCGCTGGCACAACAACAATAACAAAGATACTCTCAAGGAAACTAGGAATACCATTCATATCAGCTGGAGACGTTTTCAGGCAAATGGCAGCCGAAAAAGGAATGGAGATCCTGGAATTCAGCAAACTAGCAGAAAAAGACCATGAAATCGACAAGGAAATAGACACTAGACAAGCGGAAATAGCAAAGAAAGCCAAAAATTTGATAGTTGAAGGGCGGCTCTCAGCCTACTTTGTCGACGCCGACCTCAAAATACTCATCATAGCACCAGCCGATATCAGAGCAGAAAGGATAAGCAGAAGAGAATCAAAACCGATCAAAAAAGTGAAATATGAGATGAAGAAAAGAGAGGAAAGCGAAGCCAAAAGATACAAGGAAATACATGGAATCGACATAAAAGACTTGCAAGTCTATGACATAATACTAAACAGCGCCCATTTCAAACCCGAAGAAATCACAAACATAATAATAAAAATTATCGAGGTGATCAAATGACAGCAATAGAAGTGGGAAGAATATGCATCAAAACCGCAGGCAGAGAAGCCGGAGAAGAATGCGTAATACTAGATATAATCGATAAAAATTTCGTGGAAGTCGTGGGAGTCAACGTCAAAAATAGAAGGTGCAACATAAAACACCTCGAACCCACAGAAAAAAAGATAGAAATAAAATCAGACAACATAGAAGAGATTAAAAAACAACTCGAAAAACACTAACCTTTTTAAGGGTTCAGCCCATGGCAAAATTCCTCATCAAAACCAAAGCCGAAACAGACCCAGCATACGGTTGCCCGCCACAAAAACGACCCATAGAAGAACACATAAACCACGGGGTTATCAACCTTGATAAACCCCCAGGCCCCACTTCACACCAAGTAGACTCATGGGTCCGCAGACTACTCAACGTTAAAAAAGTCGGACACGGAGGAACACTAGACCCCAAAGTTACTGGGATACTACCACTAGGCATAGAAAAGGCCACAAGAGTCCTTCAATTACTCCTAGAAGCAGATAAAGAATATGTTTGTATCATGAGACTGCACAAACCCGTTGAAAAACCAGAACTCGAAAGGATCTTTAAAGAATTCCAGGGAAAGATATTCCAGACACCCCCAATGAAGGCGGCTGTGAAACGCCAACTAAGAGTTAGAAAAATATACTATGTTAAAATCTTGGAAATTGATGGAAAGGATGTGCTCTTCAGGATAGGATGCGAAGCAGGAACCTATATAAGGAAATATTGCCATGACATCGGCGAAGCCCTAGGGACCGGAGCCCACATGCTTGAACTAAGACGCACAAAAGTGGGGCCATTCCTAGAAGATGATACCCTCATAACCCTACATGATTTAACTGACGCATACCATTTCTGGGTGGAGGATGGTGACGAATCATTCCTAAGAAGATGCATACAGCCAATGGAGTTTGCCGTAAGACACCTTCCAAGGATAGTTATCAGAGATAGTGCAGTTGACGCCATATGCCATGGTGCAGACCTTGCTGTTAGTGGCATTATAGGATTAGATGATAACATAAAAAAAGGTGACAGGGTAGTTATCATGACACTCAAGGATGAGCTCGTAGCCGCTGGTGAAAGCATGTGCTCATCCCCCCAGATCCTAGACGCTGAAAAGGGTATCGTAGTAAGCACCCAGAAAGTTTTTATGGAACGCGGAACATACCCTAAATTATGGGGTAAAACTTAAATAGAATCTAAAGCCTATGATAATAATATAGGATTACCCCTTGATTAATCTCATTATACAGATGCCGGGATAGCCTAGCCAGGTAAGGCGCAAGATTGGAGATCTTGTGGAGCTCTTGCTCCTCCTGGGTTCAAATCCCAGTCCCGGCGTCGGATTAATGCAAAGATTCTAAAGTTTTATCCCCCACACAACATGGGATATCACGTTAATAAGAGTTCGCAGATCCCCCCACAAAAAAATATTATAAATCTTGCGGATTCATTCTTTATACTTATGGAGGTTAACCCGATGGAAGAGGAATTCAAACACATAGTACGTATAGCTAGAAAAGACTTAAATGGTAACAAGACAATAGAACATGCCATAACAGACATCAAAGGTGTTGGCAAGGCCTTCGCCAAGGCCATAGTAAGTGTCCTTGGTTTAGATGGCCAGGAAAAGATAGGATACCTATCAGAGGATGATATAACAAGATTAGAAGAAGCTTTGAAAAACCCTGGAAAGTATGATATCCCCCATTGGATGATGAACCGTCGCCAAGATTATGGAACAGGCCAAGACAAGCACATAATCGAAGCAGACCTTGAAATGAGCCTCAGAGAAGACCTAAACCGTCTGAAGAAGATAAGAAGCTACAGGGGGATAAGACACGAACTAGGCCTCCCAGTAAGGGGCCAGAGAACAAAATCAACCTTCAGAAAAGGACAATCTGTAGGTGTTCGAAGAAGGAAAAGAAAATAAAATAAGGGGAGATTTAACATGGGACACCCAAGAAAACCCCGTAAAAAGTATGACACTCCACCCCATCCATGGAATGCTGAAAGGATAAAAGAAGAAAACAGACTACTCTCAAAATACGGGTTAAAGAACAAAAAAGAGATATGGAAAGCCGAGACAATGATCAGAAGATACAGGAGAGATGCAAGACACCTCCTAGGCCTCCCAGCAGAACAGACAATAAAAGAAAGGGAACAACTATTAGGACACCTTAAAAGGATGGGTATATTAGCAGATGATGCTAAACTAGAAGATGTCCTAAACTTAACAATTGAAGACGTTTTAAAACGCAGACTACAAACCATGGTATATGAAAAGGGACTTGCAAGAACCATAAGACAGGCAAGACAGATGATAATACATGGACACATAACCTTAGATGGTAGTAAAGTTAACGCCCCAGGATACTTTGTGAAAAAGGGTGAAGAAGATAAAATAGGATTTTATCCATCATCACCTATGATAGAACAGGTAGAATCCAAGGCTAAAGACACAGAATAATATTATGGGGGAATAAAAGATGGCTAAGGCTAAAGGAAAGGAAAGATGGGGTATCGCCCACATCTACTCCTCATTCAATAATACAATAATCACAGTAACAGATATCACAGGAGCCGAAACAGTAACACAATGGTCTGGTGGAAGAGTTGTGAGAGCAGACAGGCAAGAGGCCTCACCATTCGCTGCCATGGAAGCAGCCACAAGGGCAGCGGAGGATGCTAAAGAGAAGGGCATCACAGGATTACATATAAAAGTCAGGGCACCTGGAGGAAACGGTCCAAGGACACCAGGACCCGGTGCACAGGCAGCTATAAGGGCTTTAGCCCGTGCAGGTTTGAAGATAGGTAAGATAGAGGATGTAACACCAATACCACATGATGGCACAGGGAGGCCTGGAGGCAGGAGAGGGAGAAGGGTCTAAAATGGACATAGAAATCAAAGAAAGATCTGACAATGAGATGATCCTCATTATAAAGGATTCTGACACATCATTTGTTAATGCTATAAGAAGAACCAGCATGACAGAAGTTCCTAAACTAGCAATAGAATATGTTAACATCATAAAAAACGATTCTTCCATGTTCGATGAGGTTGTGGCGCATAGACTCGGTCTAATCCCATTAAAATCGGATGAAGAGGCGATAAATGGTATTATAATGCCAAGCGAATGTGAATGTGAAGACTATTGTCCAAAATGCGGCATATCCCTAACATTAAAAAAGAAGGGGCCTGGGATCGTCCATTCAAATGATTTAAAATCTGAAGACGAGAAAGTAGTACCAGCATATGACACCATACCAATCTTAAGGCTTAGAGATGATGAAGAGATAGAATTGGAGGCTATAGCACAGCTTGGTGTTGGAATGGAGCATGCCAAATGGAAACCCACCACCGCATGCGCCTACAAATACTATCCCAGGATAACAATAGGAGAAGAATGCGACCAATGCCATGAATGCATAAAAGCATGCCCACGCGGAATCCTAGAAGAGGATGAATCCGGAAAACCCAAAATAGTTAATATTGAAGATTGTACAATGTGTAAAAGTTGTATGCGGGCATGCGAAAAAGGAGCTATAAATGTGGGATACGAAGATGGATCATTCATTTTCAAAGTGGAAACAGACGGTTCAATATCGGCAGAAGAACTTTTAGAAAGGGCATGTAACATTCTAATAGAAAAAGCAGACAACATAATAATCTTCTTAGAGGAGGAATAAATCATGACAAGGAAACTCACAAAAACAAACCCCAACCTCATAAAACTCATACGCGCCCTTAAAAAGAAATCATCACAAGAAAAAGTAGCAATATGGAAGAATATCGCGAAGAGACTGGAAAAACCCACAAGACAAATGGCTGAAGTCAACATATCAAGGATAAACAGACACACAAACGAGAACGAAACAATAATAGTACCCGGGAAAGTACTAGGAACAGGCAAACTAGACCACAAAGTTAAAGTAGCGGCATGGAAATTCTCAAAAGCGGCGAAAGACAAAATAAAAGAAGCGAAAGGCGAACACCTCACCATAGAAGAATTATTAGAAGAAAACCCGAAGGGTTCTAACATAAAAATAATAGGCTAAGGTGTCTTCTCATGATCATCAACGCTAAAGGACACGTCCTAGGAAGACTTGCAAGTATTGTGAGCAAAAAATTACTAGAAGGCGAAAAGATAATAGTACTCAACACAGACAAGATAATAATCACAGGATCCAAAGAATGGGCCCACCAAAAATATAAACAGAGAATAGACAGATCAAGCATATCAAACCCCAGAAGAATGGGTCCAAAATATCCAAGAAGACCAGATGACATATTCAGAAGAACAGTCAGAGGAATGCTACCCTACAAGAAAGCAAAGGGTCGTGAAGCATTCAAAAGACTAAAAGCCTATGTAGGTATTCCAAGAGAGTACAGGGACGCTGAATTAGCCCAAATACCAGAAGCTAAAAGATCACCAATACAAAAAGGCGTTAAACTAGGCGAAATATCAAGATTACTAGGCGCCAAATTCTAAAAAAAGGATCATGGAGCGGCGAAAAGATGAAAAAAATAGTTCATACAAGTGGAAAAAGGAAAACCGCAATTGCAAGGGCAACATTCTATGAAGGCAAGGGTAGGGTGAGGATCAACAAAACACCAGTAGAATTATACCAACCTGAACTCGCCCGCCTCAAAATATTCGAACCCCTAAAATTAGCAGGCGAAGAAGTGACAAAAAACATAGACATAAACGTGAACGTCAAAGGTGGCGGGATCATGGGACAAGCAGAAGCCGCCAGAATGGCCATAGCCAGAGGCCTCATACAATGGACCAACGACATGGAACTTAAAGAAAAATTTTCACAATATGATCGTACCATGCTAGTGGGAGACTCAAGACGCTCAGAACCCAAAAAATATGGTGGCAGAGGAGCTAGAGCACGAAGACAGAAAAGCTACCGATAAAACATTATCAAAAGGAGAATAAAATGATCCCAATAAGATGTTTCAGCTGTGGAAAACCCATATCAGCATATTTCGAAGAATACCAAAAGAGAGTAACTGAGGGTGAAAACCCAAAGAAAGTGCTCGATGACCTTGGAATTAAAAGATACTGCTGCAGACGAATGTTAATTTCACATGTTGACACATGGTAAAAAATGGGACCGTAGGGTAGCCTGGTCCATCCTCCCAGCCCGGGGATGGACATAAAAAAGGTCCGCTGGAACGCTGGAGACCCGAGTTCAAATCTCGGCGGTCCCATCACCAAAAAAACCCCTTATAAAAATAGGAGGGAAAAAATGACTAGGATGACCCGATTCGAAAAGGCTAGACTAATAGGGGCGAGAGCTCTTCAACTTGCAATGGGAGCCAAACCATTAGTCAAGATCCCAGAGACTAAAGACCCCATTGACATAGCCACACTCGAACTTAAAAAAAGTGTTATACCATTAACTGTTAGAAAATAAACTCTAAATCAACCACTATTTCTCCCAATTTTAGAGTTTATAATAAGAGGTGTTTATGTGGAGACTGTTATTGAAGATGTTAGAGTAAGAAAAATATTAGACAGTAGGGGAAACCCTACAATAGAAGTAGACGTTATAACCTGGAATGGTTTTGGACGTGCAGCAGCACCAAGCGGAGCCAGCACAGGAACCAGGGAAGTTGTAGCATTCCCAGAAGGAGGAGTTGACAAGGTAATAAGCGAACTAGAAGACATCATATCATCCGAATTGATTGGAATGGACGCAGAATACCTAGAAGACATCGACCTCATACTAAAAGAAATAGATGGAACAGAAAACCTCTCAAACCTCGGAGGGAACACCATAGTAGCGGTTTCAATGGCAGCAGCCAAAGCAGCCGCATCATCATACAACCTCCCATTATACAAATTCCTTGGAGGCAACTTCGCGACAAGCATACCCTACCCCTTAGGAAACATGATAAACGGAGGAGCCCACGCAGGAAAACACGCCCCAGACATCCAAGAATTCCTAGTAATACCCAAAGGCGCCAAGAACATACAAGAAGCAGTATTCGCAAACTCAAAAGTCCACGCAAGAATAAAAGAACTAATACAAGACAAAGACCCAGAATTCACAGGAGGAAAAGGCGACGAAGGCGGATGGGCCCCCAAAATATCAAACTATGAAGCCCTAGAAATACAATCAAGAGCCTGTGAAGAAATAGGAGACGAAACAGGCATAGAAATAAGACCATCATTAGACTTCGCGGCTACAGAACTCTGGAACCCCAAAGAAGAAAAATACATCTACAAACAAGAAAACATAAAACGCGACACAGGAGAACAAATAGAATTCGTCAAAGAACTAATAGAAACCTACAAAATGTTCTTCATAGAAGACCCACTACACGAATCAGAATTCCAAGGATTCGCCCAACTAACAAAAGAAGCAGGCGACAAATGCATAATCTGCGGCGACGACATCTTCGTAACAAACAACAAAATACTCAAAAAAGGAATAGAAATGGGCGCCGCAAACGCAATAATCATAAAACCCAACCAGATAGGAACACTAACAGACACCTACAAGACAGTAAAACTAGCAAAAGAAAACAATTACACCCCAGTAGTGTCTCACAGATCAGGAGAAACAACAGACGAAACCATAGCCCACCTAGCAATAGCATTCTCAGCACCCATCATAAAAACCGGAGCCATAGGCGGTGAAAGAATAGCCAAACTAAACGAACTCATCAGAATACAAGAAGAAATACCCTACGCCAACATGGCAAACCTACCAGACTACTAAAAAAAAAGAGGAGAAGGCTTAGAGGTGATTATACTTGGCAGAACTCTTAATCCCATTGGACAAATACCTAGCAGCAGGCCTACATATCGGCACACGACAAAAAACAGCCGACATGGAAAAATACATCTACCGTGTAAGATCAGACGGCCTCTACGTACTAGATATTAGAAAAACAAATGACAGGATCATAGCAGCCTCAAAATTCCTGGCAAAATATGAACCAGATGACATACTCGCAGTATCAACCAGACAATACGGGCAAAGACCCGTTAAAAAATTCGGAGAACTAACCGGGGCGAAAACAATCCCAGGCAGATTCATCCCAGGAACACTAACAAACCCAAACTTCCCAAAATTCATAGAACCAAAGGTGCTGCTCGCAACAGACCCCAGAGCAGACTCCCAAGCCATCATAGAAGCAAAACAAGTCAACATACCAGTAGTCGCCCTATGCGATACTGAAAACCTCCTAGGAAACGTGGACATAGCAATACCAGTGAACAACAAAGGCAGGAAAGCCCTAGCACTAGTCTACTGGTTACTCACAAGACAATTCCTAAGAGAAAAAGGCATGCTTAAAGAAGACGAAGAATTTGAGGTGCCCCCAACAGAATTTGAAGTAAGAATATGATGTGATCATATGAAAAGAAACCCTGCAGTAGCAGGAACATTCTATGAAGCCGACCCAGAAGCCCTTAAAAAAAGAATAGAATGGTGCTTCCACCACGAAATAGGCCCCGGCAAAATACCAAGAATAGGAGATAAAAGAGAACTAAAGGCTGTTATAGCACCACACGCAGGATACATCTACTCAGGGCCAGTAGCAGCCCACACATACCATGAAGTTGCAGCCGACGGCTTCCCTGAAACATTCATCCTCTTATGCCCAAACCACACAGGTATTGGTTCTGGAGTATCCATGATGACAAAGGGGGAATGGGTAACCCCAATTGGCTCTGTTAAAATCGATGAAGACCTTGCAGAGGAACTCTTAGAAGTCTCGGAGATAATAGACATTGATGAGTCAGCCCACCTAGGAGAACATAGTTGCGAAGTCCACATACCATTCCTACAATATTTCAGCCAAGATTTTAAGATAGTGCCGGTTTGTATGTGGATGCAAGACCTTGACACAGCAAAGGAAATAGGAAATAGTATAGCAGATGCAAGCCAGGGAAAGGATATTCTAATCATAGCAAGCACAGACTTCACACACTATGAACCAGCTGATGTCGCATATAAAAACGACCAGAAGGTGCTTGAAGCTATAGTATCATTAGATGAGAATAGAATGTATGAACGGATTTACCAGTTCAATGTTAGCATGTGCGGTTATGGTCCAGTAGCTGCTTCAATAGTCGCGGCCAGAAAAAAGGGAGCCTCTAAGGGCAAACTCCTTAAATATGCCACTAGCGGTGACATAACCGGGGACTATTCATCAGTTGTTGGATACGCCTCAGCCATCTTCAAATAACACTTTAAGCTTTTTTATGGTGATTCCAAGATGCATTCAAGGGCTTCAGCACCAGGTAAAGCCATACTATTCGGGGAACATGCAGTAGTTTATGGTAAACCCGCAATAGCAGTCGCAATAGACCAAAGGGCTAATGTAACCATTAAAGAATCCAGGAGAGATTATACAAGGATAAGATCTGAAGATCTTGGTATAGAGGCCATAATCAACCCAGAAACCGGACTAGAACTAAAAGGGGGCTCAGAGGGCATCCTAGCTTATATCCTTAAGGCTTTGGAATTTTATCATGATTCATCCCCCATAAACATAGAATTTGGGATGGAACTGCCCATAGGCGCGGGTTTAGGCTCATCAGCTGCCGTTACAGTCGCCACAATAGCAGCGCTAGACAAACACCACCAAAGAAAAATCATATTACCTTCAATAGCGAAAAGAGCCCATAAAATCGAATTAGAAGTCCAAGGTGCTGCAAGTCCACTTGACACAGCAACCTCAACCCACGGAGGCCTAATATACCTAGATGAGGAGAGAAAAATAGACCATATCAAAGGCGAACTTGAAGATTCCCTTATCATAGGATACACAGAATCAGAGGACACTGCAAAGATGGTTAGAAAAGTGAAGGAGCGCATGGAACACCACCCCAAGATCATGAACCTTATCATGGATACCATAGCACAGATCGCAAAAAAGGCGAAAAAAGCCCTGGAAACCAATGATAAATGCCTCGGGGAACTAATGAACATAAACCAGGGCCTATTAGATGCTATAGGTGTTAACACCCGCAGCCTATCAGAGATGATATATATTAGCAGAGAAGCGGGCGCAATAGGCTCCAAAATAACAGGAGCAGGTGGTGGTGGGAGCATAATAGCCTACTCCCCAACTAATAAAAATCAAATCCTAGAAGCTCTAAGAAAACAGGGATACAATGCCATGAAAGCAGACTTCTCAATCAAAGGGGTTCTCACAAATTAAGGTGTGCAAATTGATCATGCTAAAAATAGGTGGAAGCGTCATAACAGACAAAAGCGCCCCAAAACCCACCCTAAACCATGAAAACCTTAAAAGGATCGCTAAGGAGATCTCAGACTCCCTACCACCATCCCTTATAATAGTACATGGCGCAGGATCATTCGGCCATCCCCTGGCAAAAAAATATAGGATAGGAACTCCCACCACCAAAAGAGAACTGCCAAGGAAGATGATGGGATTCTCCATCATACAAAGATGGGTTAAACTTCTAAATATCAGGGTATGTGATGCGCTAAGAAAAGAAAACATCCCAGTAGTCTCAATACAACCTTCATCTTTTATAATAGCATACAATGGAAGGATAAAACATGCAAATCCTAGGATAATAATCTCATACCTTGAAAAGGGATTCATACCAGTAACCTATGGTGACGTAGTGCTAGATGCAAACGAAAAATTGAAAATGTCAGTACTCTCAGGCGACCAAATCATAAAATACCTCGGAGAAACCCTAAAACCTGAAAAGGTCATACTCGGAACAGACGTTGACGGAGTATTCGACAAAGACCCTAAAAAGTATCCAGACGCCAAACTCATAAAAAATATAAGATCACTCAAAGACGTCGAAACTGAAACCAGAACATCAAAGGACGCTACAGGAGAGATGATCGGAAAAATAAAAGAACTCTTACTATTGGCCGAGAAGGGGATAAAATCAGAGATAATAAATGCAAAAACACCAGGGAACATAAAAAAGGCTCTTCTAGGCCAGGAACTTAAAAAGACGATTATAGATGGGGATACAGATGATCTCGGATAGAAAATTGGAACACCTAATATTATGCACACACTATGACGTACAATACAAAAAACATACAGGATTCAAGGACGTGGAACTCGTACACAACGCATTAACCCAAGTTAATAGTGAAGAGATCGACCTAAGCATAAAATTACTGGGCAAAAAACTAAAATCACCCATACTAATAACTGCCATAACAGGGGGACATCCAGCCGCCTTAAAAATCAACAAGGCCCTTGCAAAAGCCGCTGAAAAACTAGGTATAGGATTAGGAATTGGAAGCCAAAGAGCAGCTATAGATGACCCCACACTAAAGGCCACTTATACCATTGCAAGGGAAGAGGCACCATCAACACTTCTAATAGGGAATATTGGAGCGCCCCAAATAGGATATGCAGAAGCTGCAGTGAAAATGATAGATGCAGACGCCCTAGCAATCCACCTAAACCCGCTACAAGAGTCCATACAACCCGGAGGTGATATAAACTCCACAGGACTCATCAACTCAATCAAAAACATAATAGAAAACATAGACGTGCCAGTACTCGTAAAAGAGACAGGCGCCGGCATATCAGCAGAGGACGCCCTCAGAATAGAAGAAGTCGGGGCGGCGGCCATAGACATTGCAGGGGCCGGAGGGACAAGCTGGGCCGCTGTTGAAACCTACAGGGCGAAAGAAAAACACTTGGGGAAATTATACTGGGATTGGGGCATCCCAACAGCCGCTAGCACAGTAGAAGTCACCCAGACAGTTAAAATACCTGTAATAGCATCAGGTGGGATAAGAAGCGGATTAGACGCTGCGAAAGCCATAGCACTAGGAGCAGATGCCGTGGGGATAGCCCTACCAGTCCTAAAAGCCGCCCAAAAAGGTCACAAGGAAGTTATCAAAGTAATCGAAAGATTCAACAAATCCCTGGAAGTGGCCATGTACCTAGTGGGCGCCCAGAACATAAAAGAACTTAAAAAAGTCCCGGTCGTGATAAAAGGCGAGACAAGAACATGGCTACATGAAAGGGGCTTTGACACATCAAAATATGCAAGGAGGCCACGATATTGACCGTGGAGATCATAGCAATCGGAGGCTACGAAGAAGTAGGAAAAAACATGTCTGCAGTTAAAATAAACGATGACGTGGTAATATTCGACATGGGCATACACCTAGACCGCGTACATGTACACGAAGATACAGACATAGCAAGAATGCATAGCCTAGACCTCATCGAAAGAGGAGTCATACCAGATGACACACTCATGAGAGAAGTTAACGGCAAAGTAAGAGCAATAGTATTCACACATGGCCACCTAGACCATATCGGTGGAGTGGCCAAACTAGCCCACCGCTACAACGCACCAATAATAGGAACACCCTACACAATAGCATTAATAGAACGCATAATAAAATCAGAGAGGAAATTCAACGTCACAAACAAGTTAGAGGTTCTAAATGCTGGCGAAAAATGTCAACTATCACCTGACATGACACTAGAATTCATAAATGCCACGCACAGCATACCACAATCAGTTATAGCAGCCCTACACACACCAGAGGGTATAATAGTATATGGTCTAGATTTCAAGTTTGACGACCACCAGATAATATCCCCTCCACCAGACTATCACCGCCTAAAGGAACTCGGAAACAAAGGAGTGCTAGCATTAATAGTGGAAACAACAAGGGTAGTTGACCAGGAAGAAGTTAAAACACCATCAGAAAAAGTTGCAAGAATAATACTCAAAGATATAATGAAAAGACCCCTAGAAGAAAAGACAGGCCTGATAGTAACCACATTCTCATCACATATAGAACGTATACAAGCCATAAGTGACATAGCAAGAAAAAGCGACAGACAAATACTTTTACTCGGAAGATCAATGGAAAGATATTGTAGCCTAGCAGAATCCATGGGAATCCTAAAACTACCAGAAAATGCTAGCATATTCGGAAGTCCCAAATCGGTTAACAAGGCCCTTGCAAGAGCCGAGGCTAAAAGAGAAGATTATATCCTTGTTACAACCGGACATCAAGGAGAGCCAGACGCCCTACTACCAAGGATAGCTAATAGTAAAACACAATTCAATGTCAGACAAGGAGACAACATCATCATATCGGCTCCAGTCATACCCAATCCAATGAACGTGGCAAACCGTAACCTGATGGAGAAAAGACTTATTTCAAGTGGGGCGCGAATCTATACAAACGCCCACGTATCAGGACATGCTGGTAAGGAAGATCACAGGGACTTTTTGAGGATGCTGAACCCCATGCATGTAATCCCAGCACACGGCGACATCTACATGTTATCAGCTTATGCCGAACTTGCCGAGGAGGAAGGTTACAAGTTGGGTAATGATATCCACATCTTAAGGAATGGACAAGCCCAAGTCTTTGATGGAGGGATCTGATTTGGATTTAACAGAAACCCTTGGAATATACTCCAAGGCCATAAACCCAAAACTAGAGGAGATATTAGCTGATATAACACCCAGGAGCTTATATGAAGCATCAATGCACCTTATAAGTGCTGGTGGGAAAAAGATCAGACCAACACTAGCTCTTCTCAGCTGCCAGGCTGTAGGTGGTGAAATAGAGGATGCCATGAACGTGGCAGTAGCCATAGAATTAATACACACATTCTCACTCATACACGACGACATCATGGACAAAGACGAGATGAGAAGAGGCGAACCATCAGTCCATGTACTCTGGGGGGAGCCAATGGCAATACTCGCAGGCGACATACTATTCTCAAAGGCATTCGAAAGCACACTAAAGACAAAAATCGATGAAATATCATATAAACATGTTACAGATGCACTATCAACCATCATAGACTCCTGCATAAAAATATGCGAGGGACAAGCACTAGACATGGACTTCGAAGAAAATTTCAATGTCAAAGAAGAGGAATACCTTGAGATGGTCTACAAGAAAACAGCAGCCCTAATATCAGCCGCCACAAAATCAGGGGCCATAATGGGAGGAGGCACCCTTGAAGAAGTAGAAGCACTGGGCGAATATGGAAAACTAATAGGACTAGCATTCCAAATCCACGACGACTACCTAGACATAACCGGAGACGAAAAAACCCTCGGAAAACCAGTGGGAAGCGACATAGCAGAGGGAAAAATGACAATACTCACAGTGAAAACACTAGAAAAAGCCTCAGAAGAAGATAAGGAAAAACTAATAAGAATACTGAAAAACGGAAACCAAAAAGGGATAAAAGAAGCCATAAAAATCTTCAAAAAATATGACTCCATCAACTACGCCCAAAGACTAGCCCAAGAATACACCAAAAGAGCCAAAGAAAAACTCAAAATCCTAGAAGACTCAAAGGCAAAAAAACACCTAGAAGAAATAGCAGACTTCATAATAGAAAGAAAACACTAAAAAAAAGGTAAACATGATAGACGAGACAATATACAAATACGCCCTGATAAACGCAGCAAAACACAAGGGCAAGGCCATAGAAAAGGCAGTGATAGGAGCAGTTATGAGCAACGAACCACAACTCAGAAAAAAAGCCCAGGAAGTATCAAAGAAAACAAAAAGTATAGTGGAAAAAGTCAACAAAATGACCCCACAAGAACAAAAAAGAGAACTACAAAGACTAGGAATAAAACTAGAAGAAAAAAAGGCCAAGAAAAAGAAGGGACTACCACCACTACCCAACATCCAAGAAAAAGTCATCATGAGATTCGCGCCAAACCCCAGCGGACCCCTACACATAGGACACGCAAGAGCAGCCATACTAAACCACGAATACGCCAAAAAATACAAAGGCAAACTAATACTCCGCATGGAAGACACAGACCCCAGAAGAGTAGACCCCCAAGCCTACCAGATGATACAAGAAGACCTAAAATGGCTAGGAATAAAATGGGACCAACTCATAATACAAAGCGACAGAATACCCATCTACCACAAATACGCAGAAAAACTACTCCAAAAAGGCAAAGGATACATCTGCACATGCAAACCAAGAGAATTCAAAAAACTAAAAGACCAATCCAAGCCATGCCCATGCAGAAACCTCCCAGTAGAAGAAAACCTCAAACGCTGGGAACAAATGCAAGAAATGCCAGAAGGAAAAGCAGTCCTCAGAGTAAAAACAGACCTCAAACACAAAAACCCGGCCATAAGAGACTGGGTAGGCCTCCGTATAGTAGAAGAGGCACACCCACGCACAGGAAAAAAATACCGTGTATACCCCACAATGAACTTCGCAGTAACAATAGACGACCACCTACTAGGTATAACACACGTACTCAGAGGAAAAGACCACATAACAAACACAGAAAAACAAGAATACCTCTACAAACACCTCAAATGGAAACCGCCAACATTCATACACTACGGCCGACTACACATGGACAACATACAACTGAGCACATCCAAAACAAGAGAAGGAATACAAAAAGGAAAATACAAAGGATGGGACGACCCAAGACTCGGAACAATAAAAGCCATAAAAAAACGGGGAATACAAGCACAGGCCATAAAAGAAGCCATGATAGAAATCGGCGCAAAAATAGCAGACACAACCCTAACCTGGAAAAAAATCTACGGCCTAAACAAAAACATACTAGATGATATGGCCAACAGATACTTCTTCATAGCAGAACCAATAGCATTCAAAATCAAAGGACTCCCAGAACACTTAAAAGGTACAATAGAAAGACCATTACATCCAGACCACCCAGAAAGGGGCCAAAGGAAAATACCATTCAACGGAGAAATCTACATCCAAAAAGACGACCTCAAAGACGCTAAACTCTTAAGGCTCGTGGATGCGGTCAACGTAAAAGTAAGAGACAAAAGCCTAGAATATCACAGCAAAAGCCTAGAAAAGGCAAGGGAATACCATGCAAAGATAATCCACTGGATCCCCATAGAAGGTAGCATACCAGCCAAGGTGATAATGCCAAACGCAGAAACCATAGAAGGCCTGCTTGAACCAGACGCGAAAAAACTCAAAACAGACGATATAATACAACTCGAAAGATTCGGATTTGCAAGAGTAGATAAAACAAACAAAAAAATAACATTATACTACACCCACAAATAAACCTGGGGGGAAAAAATTGGCGCTAATCAACGAAAATTACCTAAACCTAGAAGAAAGCTACCTATTCTCCAAGATCAACCAAAAAGTAGAAGAATACCAAAAAAGGAACCCAAAAGCCAAGATAATAAGCATGGGCATAGGAGATGTTACAAGACCACTACCCAAAGCCGTTATAGAAGCATTCCGAAAGGCAGTAGAGGAAATGGGCGACAAAAAAACATTCAAAGGATACGGGCCGGAACAGGGCTACCCATTCCTCAGAGAAGCGATAATAGAAAACGACTACAAAACAAGAGGAATCAAACTAACCATAGATGAAGTCTTCATAAGTGATGGTGCAAAATGTGACACAGCAAACATCCAAGAAATATTCAGCATCAACAACAAAGTCGCCATAACAGACCCAGTATATCCAGTGTATGTTGAAAGTAATGTTATGGCAGGCCGCGGAGGACCCCAAAACAAAAAAGGCCAATACAAAAACATCATATACATGCCTTGCACTGCTGAAAACAACTTCCAACCACCTCTACCCCAGGAAAAAGCAGATCTGATATATCTCTGCTTCCCTAACAATCCCACAGGAACAAGTCTTACAAAGGAGGAGCTCAAAAAGTGGGTTGACTATGCACTGGACAACAAGAGCATAATACTATTCGACGGAGCATACGAAGCCTACATACAAGAAAAAGGTATACCAAAGAGCATTTATGAGATAAAAGGGGCTAGGGAAGTTGCAATAGAATTCAGAAGCTTTTCAAAGACCGCTGGCTTCACAGGCACAAGATGCGCCTACACCATAGTACCAGAAGAACTAGAAGCAGAAGACAACCAAGGAAAAAAACACCAACTAAACAATTTATGGAATAGACGACAAACCACAAAATTCAACGGCGTATCCTATCCAGTCCAGGTAGCGGCAGCTGCAACCTACACCAAAGAAGGACAAAAAGAAATCAAAGAATCCATAAAATACTACATGGAAAATGCGAGGATAATCAGAGAAAGTTTAAAAGATGCGGGACTAGAATATTATGGGGGTGTTAACGCACCATACATTTGGGTTAAAACACCCAATAGCATGAATTCATGGCAATTCTTCGATAAACTCCTAGAAGAGGCACATGTAGTAGGCACCCCAGGCACTGGTTTCGGGCCAAGTGGAGAAGGCTACTTCAGATTAACAGCATTCAACACCCGCGAAAATACAGAAAAGGCAATGGAAAGGATCAAAAGGATAGAATTCTAATAATAGGAAATTTTTAAGAATTTAGATTATTATCTTTTCTCCTTTCACATGTCTCCGGGATTCTAATGAAGTTGAAACCTCAGATAGGTATCTTTGGCTGGTTTTTTTCGCAACTTCTATTAGTTTCCTTGAAGGTCTTGGCGCATCCAAATTATAAGGTACATGGGCTATAATATGATAAGAGAGATCCCATCTTCCAATAAATTTTGCTATCCTACCAATCTCAGACACTCCTATAATACCTGGGATAAGTACACTTGAAACTTCAACTTTAAAACTAAGATCTTCCTTATTTTCCCCAAGATATTCTATAGTTTCAAGCACCCTCCTATTTGACTTGGAAGTGAGAATCCTATGCTTCTTATCATCAAAGGCTTTAAGGTCAACATGGACTTCACTAATCTTTATCTTATCCAAGAAATCGAGTAGATTGGATCCATTAGTAGATAATATGCTCTCAAACCTTCCATTGTATAGGATTCTTGTTAGGCTTGGAAGATCTTCTTGTAACGTGGGCTCCCCACCAGCTATCATAACCTTTGAAATTCCACCCCTTATCCTTGAAATGGTATCATACAACCTTCTTATTGACAATTCCCGGCAAGCTAGGGGCTTAAAAAAACAGTACCTACATTTAAAGTTACATCCACATGCTAGTACTGTTATCTTATCACTTACCGAAATATGGGAAATCCTCATAAAATCCCCCCACAATTATATTAGTAGACACCTCATAAAGATCCCTTATATGTACAAAGGGAGTCTTATCGAAATCTCTGATGAAAGTGAAAATTTACTTGTTGTCACAGATCTTCATGGTAATCTCACAGACTTTAAAATTTACCTTAAAATATGGGAAGAAGATTATGCTAGAAGATCATCTATTGTTTTCACTGGAGATTTCATACACTCAATGGGATATGAGGACGGCTCAGTGGAAATCCTCGAAACCATAAAATCATATTATAAACGTTATAAAAATTTCCATTTACTCCTAGGAAACCATGAATGGTCTCACATCACAGGCATAGACGTCTTTAAAGGCGGTGTAAACCAGAGCCTATCATTCGAAAGACTATTAAATGAAAAATTCGGGGACGATTGGATGGAAAAGCTAGAATCCTATACAAGATTCTTCAAAAAATTACCCCTCGCTGTTAAAACCAGAAATAAAGTCTTCATAAGCCATGCAGGCCCATCAAGGCACATAAAGGGCCTAGATGATATAATCAACATAAAAGAGGATGGCTACCAGACTCCAGCAGTCTATGAGATGCTCTGGAACCGTTACGGATCCTACCTAGAAGAAGATATAGATGAATTCCTAAAGAGAGTTGACTGCAACGCCATGATAGTAGGACACACCCCAGTTGACGGTTTCCAAGTGATAGGCAACCAGATCATACTATCATCAAGCTACAGTGCCGGGAGAAAAGCCTACATAAACCTAAACTTAAACACGAAAATAGAAAATGCCCAAGACCTCATCAAAATGATAAAATTCATACAATACTAGTCCCAAAACACTATGGTTTTTTTCTCATCCTGCTAGAATTTTAACCAGGGGAAATGTTACACCCAAACCTATGATCATACCAGTCACGATCATCTTTTAGGGATACTCTAAAGCACGTTAACTACCCCCTAGCTATTGCTAGGGGCTTCCTGCTTCCCAGAGAAAATCTGCCCTTTTTTTTGACTTGTTCGATTCTTTGAACGGGTGGTTATAGAGCCGCTTGCAAGTTTTTTCTCAACTTCCCTCACGGCGTAGGTTCGGAACTTGTAACTAGAGTATTGGATTCTCCCCATTGGAATTTCACGTACTCTTTGAGGAGTGTACAAAATTACTATAATGTTTTTTTTTCTTGAAACTATATAAAGGATTATTCACCTTTTGTATGGGGGTAGCAGCAAAAAAAAGTTAAATAATCTAGCCCCATATTTTATAGTGGAGGGGAGATGAAAGTCTATGAGACTTGACTGGAGAAAAAGCATGAGAAGGACTATTATAGTCAATGCAGACGATCTTGAGGTGAAATCTGCACCATCTGTCCATTCCAGGACAAAATCGCCAAAAATTGTTAAAAGAAGCACCATAAAAATGCACAGAATACATTACAAGCCTAATAGGATGTTCAGAGCCTTACTGTTAGGGATTTTATCTATAGTTACATTTGGCCTTGCAGCTATAGCATATTTGTTCTATAAAATCTCAAAGAGACAATAAACCCTAATCTAAGTTTCATGGAAACCTGGGAATGAACCTTGTAGTCTCCTTCTAGTCTGGGTATTAGCAAAGAAGTGCTATTAAAAATTCGCCATTCAACCCCCAAAAAAATAATAAAGTGTGTGGGGGGTTGACCATGCCCCCGTGGGCTGTTATTAGTTTATTTGTTTATCAGTTTTAGACCGGTTATTGCTGCTGTGTTTGTGTCTAGTGCGCGCAGATCATCTGGGTTGAATTGTCTTATGTCGTCGTGTCCTGCAAGTTGTGCCAGCATCTTGGTTTCTTCTGTCATGGCTTTTATGTAATTTGCGACTTTTCTTGCTCCTATGTCAACATCTAATCTTTTTCTCAGTTCTGGGTCTTGTGTTGCAACACCTACTGGACATTTTCCTGTGTAGCACATTCTGCAGGCTCGGCATCCCATTGCTATCATTGCACCTGTTCCAATATATACTGCGTCTGCTCCCATTGCCATTGCCTTGGCAACATCTGCACCGCTTCTTATCCCACCAGTTATTATAAGATCTATCTCATCTTTTAGACCCATATCTTCTAGGCTGTTTACTGCTTGTACCAGTGCTGAGAGTGTTGGTATACCTGTATGTTCGATCACGACTTCTGGGGCCGCTCCGGTTCCCCCTTCCATACCATCAACAGATATTATATCGGCTCCTGCTTCTGCTGCTATCCTAACATCCTCGTATACTCGTCCTGGTCCGAGTTTGACTATGATTGGGACTTTCCAGTCTGTAACTTCTCTTAAAAGTTCGATGTGTTTTGCCAGGTCTTCTCTGTCTGTTGCATCTAAGAATCTTGCTGGGCTTAGAGCATCTGTACCTTCTGGTATGCCCCTGATTTTGGCGACTTCTGGGCTTACTTTTTCTGCTAGTAGGTGTCCTCCCATTCCTGGTTTGGCTCCTTGGCCTATTTTTACTTCTATTGCGTCTCCGACGTTTAGGTATTCTGATGAGACTCCGAATCTTCCTGAAGAGTATTGTACTATGAGTTTGTCTGCTAGTTCTCTTTCTTCTGGTAGCATGCCGCCTTCTCCTGTATTAGCGCAAGATCCTACCATTGCTGATCCCTTGGCTAGTGCTAGTTTACTTTCTCTGCTGAGTGCTCCGAATGACATTCCTGCTATAAGTACTGGTGTTTGTAGTGTGAGTGGTTCTTCTGCGTATCTTGTCCCTAGGGTTACCTTTGTGTTGCATGGTTCTCTGTATTTGTCTACTGGTGCTATTGATGCTTGTGCTGGTACTATTAGTATGTCGTCAAAGTTTGGGAGTCTTCTTTCTGTTCCGAAACCTCTTAGAACGTATTTACCGGCTTTGGATGTGTATCTTATGTTTGCTATTGTCCTAGGATCCCATATGCTACCCGCTCCACTTGGTAGGAGTACTGGGCAGGCTGCTAGGCATGATCCGCACATTATACATTTTTTCTTGTCGATTTCTGGGTGGTTGTCCACGACTTTTATGGCGTCTACTGGGCATACCATTTCGCAGGTTCCGCAGAATACGCAGAGTCCTTGGGTGGCTGCTGCAAGATCTGATGATGGTGATGATGGCGTCAATGAACTTGATGATGTTGCGGCTTTTAGTTCGAATCCTTTTTGTATGTCACTTACAACTTCTCTTACATCGACTGCTTCTAGGCATTTTTTTTCGCAAGCAGCTACGCATGCTGGTATGTCTCCTGGTTTTTCCACGCAGCTTTGGTCGCATTTTATCATGCCGTCGTCTGAGTATGTTATGGCGCCTATTGGACACATTAACATGCATAGTTTGCAGCCTATGCATGCTTCTTGTTCTATTTTAACGATTCCATGTTCTTTTCTTATGGCATCTCTGAAGCATCCTCTTGCGCATGCTGGGTCGACGCATTGTTGGCATACTATTGCATGGTAGCCATCTTCAAGTTCGTTTAGGAAGATTGAAGTGTGACCTGTGACCTTTTCACATGCTTCTATACATTCGTTGCATCCATCACATTTTTCAGGGTCTGTTAGGAGTATTTGCACCATTTAAGTCACCTCTTTATCCGTAGAATGGGCGGAGTTTTTTTCGTTGTATTTTTTTGAAGTTTTCTACTTCGGCTTCTATCCCATAATCGTAGAAGAGTTTTGAGAGTTTTAGTGTGTCTTCTTTTTCTAGGCTGCTTACTTTGGTGTTGGTTCCTGTTTCGAAGTCTCCTGCCACGTAGATGTTGCCTCCTATTATCCAGTCTCCTGTGTCTTTTCCAGCATCTCCCGTTACTATTATGTCCCCGCTTAGCATGTATAATCCTGCGAGGTCTTTTATGTCTCCGTCTATGATGATTGTTCCTCCTTTGTTTAGTTGTCCGACTCCGTTGCCCGCGTCTCCGTGTATTACTATTGTGCCGTTGTATGTTCCGAATCCGACGCCGTCTTTGGCTGATCCTTCGACTATTATTTCGCCTGCTGTCATGTTGTCTCCTAGGTATCTTCCTGTGTTTCCCATGACTTTTATTTTGGCTCCGTCATTTAGGGCTCCTATGAAGTCGCCGAATTCTCCTTTTAGTATGAATTCTGCTTCTTCTCGGATTCCTACTACGAGTGAGTCGAGTTTTTTATCATTTTCTATTATGAATTTTTTTGTGTTGTCTTTTAGGCCTTCTTTTATCATTTTATTGATTTTCCGGGTGGATAGGTTATTTCCTGAGATTACTAATTCTGTTTTCATGTTATCCCCTTGAAGTGTTCTGAAGGTCTAATTTCTGATTTTTTTCATGGTTTTATTTAAACCTTCCCATCCATTAGAGTTTTATGTTAGATGTGTCAATATTTATATGAGATTCGCATAATTTTATATGAGAGTATTGGAGGGTGATTATAATGAAGACTTTGATCACTAACCTTAGAGGTCGTTGCCTCTTTGATGTTACAATGAGAAACAAAATAGATGGTTTAATATTGGTTCAGAGCGAAAAATTTGACGATCTATCCCTTGAAAAATTCGTTAAAGGAGGGCTGATAAAAATAGAAACTGATGACCCTCTTAAAGCATGTTATAAAATGTGTGAGGTTATAAGGGGTGCTAAAAAGCATGGTGAGGTTTATGTCGCTTATAATGGTGACGACTTGGGAGGTCTTCTAGCATTAGCGGCATTCAAAGAAGGTGTTGATGCCATCTTCACTTGTTTCAGGGAGACGTCAGTTAGGCTACCAATCCCCAGGCTTGATATATCAGATTCAAAACTTAGAATCTTGGAAGTTTTGGAGGATGAAAATTTAACCGCTGTAGAAATTGCAAAAAGGGTTGGTGTTTCAAGGGCCATGGTTTATAAACATCTTAGCGATCTTATAGAGATGGGACTTGTGAAGCAGTCCCATCTACTTGAGAAGTATTCTATTACAAAAGCGGGAAAATTCGTTACAATATAATATATTATTCCATGGGGTATCCTATCCTCAGACGATATGATGCCCTTTCACTAACTAAAACAGTGCCTGGTATGAAAAAATCTTTAAATTCTTCTACTTTTTTTCTCATGCAAGGTTTGAGATCTATATTCCTAGTATAGGATGCGCATTCATCTTCTTCTATTATTCCCTTCTTTACTAGTTCGATGTATCTCATTTTTATGGTTTCTTCGTCTAACACATCCATGTTATCACCACTAATTTCAATTGATAGAAACCTATATATATCTTTTGTGTATTAAATAGATGATAACCTATAAGTATTTATACTATTAACTCCAAGATTATAAACAATGTTCAAAAAAGTTTGTTATGGTTGGTGGGGATAAAAACATGAAAAGAAGAGAAAAAAACCATGACCAAATACTGAAAATAATAACCGATCAACTGCAAAAAGAAGGCTACACCGTAAAATGCCATGAAAAACACAAAATACCCAAAATCCAAGGATTCAAACCAGACCTCTACGCAGTTAAAAACTTCAAAGACATCATCATAGAAGTCACCAGGGATCCGAACAGATTCTCACAAAACATGAAAAAATGGAGAAGATTCGGATTCAACAACAACGGCACCAGATTCTGGATAGTAACAACCCCAGACCTCAAAGAAACAATAAAACTACAACTCCAAGTCTTCAACATACCAGCAGAAATATACTACTGCAACGGAAACAAAATAAAAAAGATAACTTAAAGTTCCTTTAACATTAAATCAATAATCCTAGCCTTCCTACCATCCCCACCCTGAAGCCCATGATCTCTAAATTCCCTATTAGATCTCCTTTTCATCTCACCAAAAATCATCTTATAAGCCTCGCACTGATGATCCACACCATCAAGCTCCATCCCACCCTCATCATCAATACTCACAGCATTATAAGGACAGCCACCAAGACAAAAACGATAATAATCACAAGAAGAACATTCCCTATCAACAAGCCCCCTCCAATCCCTAAGCCTCCCCATAGCCTCTGAACCCTCAAGATCATCCATACTAGGACTATCCTCCACATTACCCATAACATAATCCTTCATCTCAACAAAACGATAACAAGGATATATATCACCATGAGGATCAACAGCAAAAGTATTACCCACACAATCTGCATGCGTACATACAACACCACGCCTCAAAAACATACTCTTAGCAAAATGATCAAGATTCTTTATTTCAATCTCCCCAAAATGAGCAAGATACTCATCAAGAAGATAAACCAAAAGCCTCCCATACTCCTCTGCACTTATACTCCACTCACTCGGATCCTCACTCTTAAGAGAAGGTAAAGCTGGATGCAACTTAAGACTCAAACCATTCTCAAGGAAAAACCTGAAGATCTCCTCCTTAAACCTTATAGAATATGATGTGAAAGTACTGATAAAACTCACAGACAAACCATGTCTCCGAGCCACCCTATATCCACGCATAGTCTTTTCAAAGTAACCCTCACCCCTCTGAAAATCATTTATCTCCTCAGGACCATCAAGACTAGATCCAATAGGCATATTATATTCAGCAAACAACTCCGCCAACTTATCATCCATAAGCCAAAGATTCGTCTGTATAGCGAATGCAGGGTTCAACATAGCCAATTCCGTGCTTAATAAGTGCAGAGCCTCCTTATAAAATCTGTAACCTGCAAGTAGGGGCTCCCCACCATGAAATGTGAAGGTCACAGGCTCCATCCTGAAACCCTTAAGCCAAGAAACAATCTTTTCTATAATTTCAATATCCATTATAGTGGAGTCACGTTCCACACCCCAACAATAACTACAATTTGAAGGACAATCCATTGTAGGGACTATCATCACATGGAAGGCCAAAAAACATCACCCCCACTAATCTCCCTTTTGGAAGACATACCCACACTTTTCGCACACAATCTCCCTGAGACTAGCAAAGGCCTTATGTTCATCTAAGATCTTCCTTTTGACGATTTTATCCTTACAACCACAAACTGGACACTCTTTAAATAAATCCTCAAATTTCATTCTCATGATCTCCACTAAAAGGTTATCTTCAAATTTCTCCTTGACCAGATATAAAAATTTCCCCAAAACAAAATAGGGGCATGATCACTATTTTATTCTACGTACTGTTTAACCTTTTCTCTCACGATTGATGAAGCTCCCAAGCTTTTAATACCGCTTAACATTTCCGGGAATTTATTTTTCGGTATTAGAACGTTCACCTGGGAGAATCTAATACCCTTGACTATTGTAGGCTCTTGTGAACAATACTTTCTAGAGATAAGGAATTCTTTGATATCTTCCAGTTTTTCATTTTTTATATTGAATTTAACATCAAAATAATTCCGGGCTTTTATAGCCCCAAATAATTGCTGATATATCATCTTAGCCTTTTCAAGTTTTTCTCCCTTACAAGTTGGCCCAGCATATAATCCAGCGCTGGATTCCATTATGGTGTCAATAATTTTTAAACCAGCTTTCCTTAGACTAGTACCAGTCTGTGTATTATCGATTATGAGATCAGCTCCCTTCGCAATATACACTTCAGTGGCCCCATCAGAATTTATTATCTGAACCATTTCATTGTCACCATCAACAAGACCCCTTATTTGGATCATAGGAGTGCTGTCACCGAATAATCTCTTGTATCCTGGATTTTTCATGAAAAATTCCCTTGCAAGGTTAGGATATTCTGTGAAACATAGTATCGGCTTTTCACGGTCACTGTTGGCCAAGAAAAATTCTTCAAGGGAATTGTATGGCTCCTCTTTTGGTACTGCGACTATTAGTCGTGTCTGGCCATATTCAAGGTCTCCTATCTTTTTTATCTTGTTATTGTTGATGGATTCTTCACGCACCCAATCTTCACCTATTATCGCAATATCGAGCATGCCCCTATTTAGTTCTACTGGGGCGCTCTGAGGCCTTGTAAGGTATGCTTTTATTTCTGGGTCGTTCAGTATTCTGATCTCGTTTTCTTCTCTGCCGGGTTCATAGCCTCTGATCTCGTATCCAGCATCAACAAATATCTGATAAGTGTTTCCCCTGTTAATGTTGTTCAGACTACCCTTTGGCAATCCTAGTATGATCTTTTCCATGATTATCAAACCCCTATAATTCTATCATTTGCTAAAGATTTTACTTTTAACTTGTGATATTCCCATTTTTCTGTTGAAGGGAAATATTAATAATATATGTGGTGGAGACCTCATATTCATGTCTAGTATATTGATGAAAACTTCACGTATTGAAACGCTTGTAGATGGTATATTCGCTATTTCAATGACTCTACTTGTTCTAACACTTAATATACCGCAAATTCATACTTCTCTAAGTGAAACAGCTTTCCAGCAGCAACTGGGGGTGTTATGGCCACAGATGCTATGTTATTTTCTTTCTTTTTGGATTTTGGGCGGTTTATGGCGTGTTAATCATCAGCATTTCCATTTCATCAAACGCACGGATCAAACCCTAATAACCATAAATATTTTCTATCTGCTTTTTGTGGCTATGGTACCATTTTCTACTGAGATGGTCTCCACTTATGGTAGCAGCTACTTCACAGCCAATATAATATTTCAGACTAACCAATTATTAGCTGGTATGCTATATTATACTAGTTGGAAGTATGCTTTCTTGAATGGTCTGGCAGATGTTGACAAGAGAACAGGCAGATTCATAGAATATAACAGTCTTATTTTACCCATATGTTCCATCATAGCCATGATTTTATCCTTTTATATATATGCGTGGAGTAATTTGATATATTTAACCATCCCAGCTTTCAAGAAGGTTTTAGAGAGAAAATATTTCCCAAAACCCAATTAAAAATATTATTTTAAAGATTTGATGAAATTGTAAAACCAATCTGTGAGTTCATAGTATCTGAGGTCTTCTGGCCTCACCCAAGCATACGATTCATGTTCACTGCTTAATTTCAGCTTACCATTCGCTGAACATTCAATTATGATATGTATGGCCTTAAAAATGGTCAGTTCTTGTTCTGCAACTCCAATAACGCCTTTAGGGTTTATGTTTAGTCCTGTTTCTTCTTTAACTTCTCTTTTGAGGGCTTCCTCTAGGGGTTCTCCTAGGTTTACTTTGCCACCTGGCAACTCCCACTTTGAAGGGTTTGTCTTACAAGTGTTAGACCTTTTTATTATGAGAATTTTTCCATTGTCTTTTATCAAGGCTCTGACTGCAAGTAAGCATAATGATACCATTATTGTTGCTCCTTGAATCTTATATTGAAAGTGGTTCCATTATTTGAATGTAAGGATAGTTCACCATTTATTTGCTTTGTAAGGGCATTGACTATTGAAAGTCCAAATGTTTTGCTTTCATCTAAATTGAAATCTTCTGGCAAGCCTATGCCATCATCTGAAACTTTTAAAGAATAAAATCCATCCTTTTTCTTGAATTCTACTCTTATGGTGCCTTTCCTGTCACCTGGAAATGCATGTTTTATTGCGTTGGTGAAAAGTTCGTTTATGATGAGTGCAAGTGGCATTGCTATTCTCACATCAAGTTCTCTGTTTTCTATGTCCATTTCGAGGCCGATTTTCCCGGGTTGTGTGACGAAGGCATAATATAAATCTTTTAGAAGGCCCTTGAGGTATTCTCCAAATTCTATGCTGCGATATTTTCCTGATTGGTATAATTTTTCATGGAGCATTGCCATGGATTTGGCTCTTGTCTGGGCCTCTTTGAATAGTATCAGATCATCCTTGTCTTTAACATATTTTGCTTGTAGGTTAAGCAAGCTTGAGATTATCATGAGGTCATTTTTGACCCGGTGATTGATTTCTCTTATTAGCATTTCTTTTTCTTGGAGGGCTTTTTTTAGTTCGAGGTTCTTTTTTATAAGTTCGCGTTTGGCTAGTGTGAGCTGGTTATTAAGGTGTGTTAATTCGTCAAAGAGCAGTTTTTCATCCTTGGTTTTATTGAGGGTCTTTGGTTTTGTTAATGGCATGTCTTCTTCTAGTAATTTGTAGATTTTTATCATTTCGCTTCGGTTCTCTGCGCCTACGATGAATATTTCATTATTAACTTTGTATCCTGAAAAATGGAAGGTTTTTATTTTATCTTTAATTTTGATGTTCATTTCCCAGTCGAATATCGCATTTCCATCTATTAGTTTGTCCATGAAAATTGATGATTTCGCCTTGCTTCCTGTGTCTATGAGCTGTGAGAATGGTTCGCCTTTTTTGAAAGGTATATTCATATTATAATTTATTATCCTTTTAAGCAACCCTTCTTTGTCAGTGATGGCGACAAAACCTTTAGCGAGTTCATCCATGATCATAACATCCTATCTACTATTTTAACTGCCATGGAGGCGTTTGTGGCATGAGCATCTGCCCCGACTCTTTTCCAGAGTTCAGGGTCGATGTTAAAGGGGTGGCCTCCCACCATTATCTTAGGGGGTTTTTCTAATTTTTTCACTTTTCCTATGAGTTTTTGCACATGGCCAATGTTATATGTCATGGTGGCGGATATCAGTAGTAGTTCTGGGTCATGTTCTTGGATTATCTTGATTATACTCTCTTGTGGGGTGTTGGCTCCAAGATATATTGAGTTCCATCCGTTCATTTCAAGGAAGTCTGATACTATTCTAAGGCCGAGTTCGTGGAGTTCATTGTTTATACAAGTTGCTACTAGGGTTTTGCCGGTTTTTTCTGCGGATTCTAGGATGTATGGGTAAAGTTCGGCGATTAGCATTTGTGTGAGTCCAGTGGCATAATGTTCATGGGCTACTGTTATCATGTTCATCTGCCATAGGCGTCCGATCTCGTATTGTGCTGGTTCGAAGATATTCAGGTAAATGTCGGAAATTTTTATACCATCATCTAATAGGGATTTTATCAGTTTACGGGCGCCTTCTGTGTCTGCATTGAGTAGGAATTTTAGGTAGTCTTCAGCTTCTTTTTTCAGGGGGTTGTCATCAGTTATGAAACTTTTAAGCACATGTTCTTTTTCTAGCTGATTTAAGGCCTCTGTTATATAAGATGATATCTTTTCATATGATCTTGGGTCCATTACATCCTTTGAGGCGGTTTTTAAAGCTTTTAGGGATTCTTTTAAACATTCTCTGGGCAGTCCTATGCTCTTGAGTAGTATGTCGGCCCAGATCACATAGTCATTAAATAATGGCGGGCTTGAAGCGTCTAGTGCTTCTTTTAGGTATTTTAGATGATATTTTAGATCTTGTAGGCATAATTTTTTATCCCTTAAAGTATAACCTTGTGTTATATCTGTTTTTAGAAGTTCATCCATTGCTTTATCTGCAATTTTTTCCAATTCAAATTCTTTGAACAAAAAAAACACCCCCACATTTATATAGGGCGGTTTACCCACTAAGATATTTTAAGGATAATTATAATTATTATTCATAATAAATATGATCTTGGTGTTATAAATGCTAACAGCCGTTCAAAAAGAAATACTACAAACACTCATCAACCTCTACAGAAAATCCAGAAAATCCATAAAAGGCGAGGAAATAGCAACATTAATGAACAGAAACCCGGGAACCATAAGAAACCAAATGCAAGCACTAAGAAGCCTAGGCCTCGTAAAAGGGGTTCCGGGGCCCAGGGGCGGGTACAAGCCAACAATAAAAGCATTCCAACAACTAGAAATATCACCAGCAGAAATGGAAGCCCAAGTACCCATCTACAAAAACGGGAAAAAACTTGAAGACCTCTCAGTCTCAAAAATAGAATTCACAAGCATACCACACCCAGGAGAATGCGAAGCAGCCATAAAAGTAGTTGGAAGCACAAAAAAACTCGACCTCGGAGACAGGATAAGAGTAGGGCCAACACCAGTAAACAAACTCGTAGTAGACGGTATCATAGTAGGAAGAGACGATGTAGACAACATAATCCTCCTAGATACGACAGGAATCAGGAGCATACCAAAAAAAACAGTGAAAGAAGTCGCAACCCAAGACCTAGTCACAATAGAACCAGAAATGGAACTCAACAAAGTCGCGGGGATACTATCAGAAAAAAACATCGAAGGAGCCCCAGTCACAAAAAAAGGGAAAATAGTTGGCATGCTAACCCTCAGCGACATAAACAGGGCAATAGCAGAAGGCAAAAGCAAATGCAAAGTCAAAGATATCATGTCAACTAGCATAGTAGCTGTCGACGAAACAGTAATGATATCAGATGCCATAGAACTAATGAACAAACACAACATAGGAAGACTAATCCTAATAGACTCTGAAAAAAAACCCATAGGGATAGTCACACGCACAGACATACTAGACGCAATCGCAGGCCTCAAAAACGGATAGGATGACCCAAGAATGAAAGTCCAACACATGAAAATACAAGAGGAAATGAAAGTCAAAGACCTGATCAATGAAATGGGCAAAACAGGAGTGCTTGGAGCAGGAAGAGTATACAATGCCACAAGACTATTATCTGAAATGTTCAATGACAAAGACATGAACATCTTCCTCAGCATGGCAGGACCCCTCATAGCAGGTGGCATGCGACAAATCATCTCAGACCTAATAAAAAAAGGGAAAATCCAGGCACTCATCACAAGCGGAGCCAACCTAACACACGACCTCCTAGAAGCATTCGGAGGCAAACACTACCACAACCTCAAACCAGACCAGATAAAAGGAGGACACATCAAGGACATTTACACGAAAACAGAAGACTTCGAAATTTTCGAAAAAAAGATAATAAAGATTATAGAATCCATCACAAGATCCTCTGGACGCGTTTTTTCCATAAGGGAATTTATCCATGAAATAGGAAAACACATCAATGACAAAAATTCCATAATAAAAAACGCCACCGACAATAACATACCAATCTACGCCCCTGGGATAATAGACAGCATGATCGGACTCCAACTTTGGATGTTCACCCAAGAAAACCAATTATGCCTCGATGCAATAGCAGACATGCACCACCTATCAAACCTAGTATTCGAATCAGAAAAAATAGGCGCCATAATACTAGGTGGTGGACTGCCAAAACACTACACCCTAGCATCAACCATCCTAAGAGGAGGTGTTGACGCGGCAATCCAGATAATCATGGACCGGAGCGAAACAGGAAGCCTCAGCGGAGCGCCACTAGAAGAAGCGAGAACATGGGCAAAAGCACAAAGCAAATCCAAACTCGTTACAGTCATAGGAGACGCGACAATAATATTCCCACTAATACTAGCAGGAGCACTCTAAGACCACAAAAAACAACTTATAAGGACTCTAAAAAAACCCCTCACCATTCTAATACAAAAGGAGAGGTCAAATGATAGAACCACTACTATATCCTATTTCTGGTTTTTTAATGAAACTAGCCGATGACCTTGCAGATGAAAGAAAAACATGGATAGGGGTCATCGCAGGGATCCTCTGCGGTGCTTGCATAGGATTTCTAGTGACTATAAGTATTGACGCCGCATATATCTTCTTCGGAATATTACTAGGCACTCTACTAGCTGGTAAAATCGACAACCTCAACCATTTCCTCGCAGCAACACTCTTCCTCCTAATAGTCCTCCTAAAGGGATTACCAGCACTAGAACCAATAACATTGATCATATGCGTCCTGGCAGCCTTCATAGATGAGATCGGACACGACCTATACCCACATAATAGACATCTTTTCAAGGTATTTGAGTACCGTTTCACCCTTAAAATAACATTACTAGCCCTTATAATCATCCCATATTTTATAACATTCATAAAGGGTATAAAATGGTATTCTTTTATATTCTTCCTACTCTTTGAACTAGCCTATGAGCTCACCGGCCAGTTTAATAAACATCTCCTAAAAGACCTATAATCTTTTCTATCGCTTCCTTTGGATTATCTGAAAGGTAGATTGTCCTGCCGATTATCAGCGCATCTGCAAATTTTAAGGTTTCAGTTACCTCACCACCCTGGACTCCAACCCCAGGTGATATGATAAATGCCTCATCACCCACTATACCCCTTACACGTCTGAGACTTTCAAGTCTCGTGGCCGGGGCCACATAATTTTTTATTCCTAGTTCAACCCCGAGTCTTGCTATATCCTCTGAGACCTTGCCTAGAAATCTTTCAGAACCGGGATGTGACATGTCAGTGAGTAGGAAAATTTCTCTATCCATTTTATCGGCGATTTCACTGCATGCTCTTATACTATCGGGGCCTGGGAAGCCATGGATTATAATGGCATCCGCACCATAATTGAATGTTATCTCACAGATTTTCTTGTTTGTCTCTGGGATGTCAGCAACCTTAAAATCGGCTATGATATTACATTTGAATTTTTCTTTGAATTCTTGGATGCACCCGATCCCTGCAGAGAGTACAAGGGGATATCCTATCTTCACGGTATCTATATAATCTATTACTTCACCAGTAACCCTTAGGGCTTTCATGGGGTCTGTTAAGTCCATCGCCAAAATTATATCATTTTTTATTTCCATGCAAAAAATTATATTAAATTTTACTTATACTATTTGCTAGTGAACTACTCCACCTTGACAGACAGGGCTTCCCATCTCATCGAGGGAACCTCCCCACATGATCACCTCTTGTTAGGGGATCATGATGGTAGTGGTTCTTTTTCCACGGGTCTTCGGGGACTCAGCCCTCCCATGTCCTCTCTTCATGCCCTACCAGTCCTCTCAGCCTTGTAAGCTACATGTATATTTTTGATATGAAGGTTACCCCTCCACAACTTTCCCTCTTGTATCCCCGCCGCTTTCGAGAGGGTTTAGTAGAAGAGACTAGTTAAAAAAAAAGGTTTAGAGGAATATCGTTTTTTTATTGTTGGAGGTGGGTTCACCATGAAAAGGCTCAGTTTAATATTCAGGGAAGTTTTAAAAAGTAAGGGTGTGGATAAACTTGGGAGCCTCCATAGATGTGAATGGGATGATCCCTTCCAGGAGATGGCAATTTCAATCCTCGAAGGCAAAGGGGCTATAATAAGAGTGGATAAGCCCACAAGATTAGCCTGGACCCTAGATGGGAAGGTCACAAGATCCGCACACTTCGCCTATTCACGCCGAGACTTCAAGGATCCTCTGATAGGGGAGAAAGAGATTATGGAAGAACTATCCAAGTATGAGCATCCTTATTTCATAATAGATCTAATGTACTGGGATGAACACACTCCAAAGGAGAAAAGGAAGCTGGCGCTACAATTATCCCAATCATATGGACTTATAAGGAACTACCTATGGGGTGGGAAACTCGTGCTCACATGGCTTAACAAAGAAGCAAAAGAGCACATGCATTTCCCCCTTGAGAACATAACAAGTTCTAATACTCCAACACACCAATTCCTATCAAAAAAAGGAATAAATGAAACAGTACTCCTAGACCCCTGGGCCAGAAAAGATATAAAGGAGGATGATCTCGCCTCCAAAGCTTTTATAATCGGTGGTATAGTTGATAAAACAGGTGACAAGAAGGGAGTCACTCCAAGGATAGGTGAAAAACTTCAGGAAAATGGTATACGTGTTAGAAGGAGGAGAATATCGCTTCGAGGAGATATTATAGGAGTTCCGGATAGGATAAACTTGATCTTGGAAATTCTTCTTTTGATGATCTTCGAAGGTAAAAGGATGGAAGAAGCCGTCCTTGAAGTCCAACCATATAGAGATGCAAGATGGCGGCTCAGGAGGGAGTTGCCAAAAAATAAGATCAAATTAAAGGGACTTTCCCCCATGGTTGAGAAAAAACTGTTCCATGAATACTCAAAATGGCTCAATATAAGATGGAAGGACTTCAACAAGGTAATGGATGAACTGAACTTAGATAAAAAATTGGAGAATTAAAAAAAATTTTATGTGAGATTTGCCACATGAATCTTATAATAAAGATTATAAACTAAAAAAGTATATTATTAGATTGGGGGTGTTAACATTTAGCTCTATCTTTTCGCCAATAATCCAATCTTGATAGAGGAGTTCAACGTTCTTTTTTTCGAGATTTAAAAGCTTATATAGGAGGTTATATTTTTGGTCTGGGAAACTATCATGAACTTTTCCAGGGACTTTCTGAAAGTTCTTGTGTCTCCAGAGGAGGCGCTTAAAACCGTGAAGGATAAAAACTTGGAAAGCCAAGGTTTGTACTTTTACATTTTCATCTGCGCATTCCTTGGTTTCATGTTAGGTGGGGTTGCATCTGCCATAACAGGAGTTTGGATAATCCTTCCAATAATCTCTGCAGTGATAGTCGCAGTACTAGCACTAATAAAACTTCTGGTATGGGCGATTATCTCACATATAGTCGCGGTTTTTGTCTTCAAGGGCAAGGGAGACTTTACAAATACCATGAAACTCATGGGATTCTCAGCCGCTCCTTTCATCCTAGGAATCTTCGCCCTAATGACACTAATACTAGCCAAGACAATTTTCACATCAACCATGCTCTTTACTATAATGTACATCTGGGCCATTTTAATCGGTTCAACAGCAGTGAACATTGAACATAGGATCGGATTTGGAAGATCATTCCTATCAGTCCTTGGAATACCAGCCCTTATAATAATAGGGTTAATGATGATTGTGGAGGTGTTCCTATGAATGCAGAGAAATTCTTCAGCATCATAATCATCATCGTACTAGTGGCAGCATTTTTAACAGCGGCCGCAGCACCTTTATTCAAACCAAAAGATGAGAAGGCCGTTACGGATACATTCACCTTAAATGAGAGCCAAGTATCAGGTATAAAATATGTGAATATAAATGTTGAATCTAATAGCAGTGGTGTGGCCATCGAATTCAAAAACACTACAGGTTCGGTTTATAGTATTGAAACTGAAAGGAATGTGGGTGCTGCGAAGCCAACTGTTAATTATACAGTTGAAGGCGACACCCTAAACATTGACATGAAGCTAGATGAAGGTTCTGCAACTGTCCTATTATCAAATAAATATACATATAATGTGACGACTAATAGCAAGATTGGTGGAGTTGCCCTGATCCTTGGAAACGATTCAAAGATTGACAGTATAAATTCAACAATCCAATATGCTGGAGGCGGATTACTAATAGTTGATAAAACAGCCTTTAAGAACATATCAATGCAAGTGAACACCGGAGGATTTTATATAGCGGTAGACCCTGAATTTAAGGGTGGCGGTTCCATAATTGCGAATGTTACAATGGGTGGTGTGACAGTCGCTCCGATGGATCCATCACTCCCCATTAAACTAATAGCTAGCGTAGATCTTGGCGGGATCACATTCAAACCAAGTGGCTTCAATGTTATAAAAAACACAACAAATTACCTTGAAATGCAAACAAAGTCTTATGGATCTTCAAGTGACAAGCTTGAAATAATAAGTGGGGTTGGCCTTGGTGGTGTGAACATAGGCACATTCCAGATGCAGATACAGCCACAGTAGCCACTCCACACCTATAAACTTTTTTTTTGGAATCCCCCCATATTGTGTGCACATTTTTAAGGGGGGAAAAGTATTTATATACTATTATTCAAGTTTACTTTAAAAAAAATAAAAGATGGTGATATTCTTGCATATTATGGAAGGCTTTCTCCCATGGCAATGGTGCATCCTCTGGTATGCAATCTCCCTACCAATCATCATATACGGGATAACAAGGATAAAAAAGGTCGCAGATGAACTCCCAGAATCAAAACCATTACTGGCTGTGAGCGGAGCATTCATATTCATACTATCCTCACTTAAAATGCCATCAGTCACAGGAAGCTGCTCACACCCCACAGGAAACGGACTCGGCGCAATACTATTCGGCCCATGGATAACCTCAGTAATGGCAGCCATAGTACTCATATTCCAAGCACTTCTACTCGCCCACGGAGGATTAACAACACTAGGAGCCAACACGTTCTCCATGGGCATAATAGGCCCAATATTCGCATGGTTAGCCTACAAGGGATCCCTAAAAATAAACCTCCCAACTTCAATTGCAGTTTTCCTAGCAGCATTCCTAGGCGACATAATGACCTATGTAACAACATCATTCCAATTAGCCCTAGCATTCCCAACACCCAATTTGATAGCAGCAGCCTCAAAATTCATGTTAATATTCGCCTACACTCAAATACCCCTCGGAATAGCTGAAGGCTTACTCACAGTAGTAGTGTTCGAAAACATTCTAAAATTGAAACCAGACATCACAGAAAAACTAAACCTAATAGCTCCCACGGTAAGGTGATCATATGGAGAAAAGGCATATTATAATGCTTATAATCGTCGTTTTCATCTGCATAATACCACTCCTAATCTATAATGGATTGGGTGAAGAACAAGGCTACTTTGGAGGGGCTGATGATAAAGCCAGCCAGGTTATAGAAGAGACAGGCTATAAACCATGGTTCGAGCCCATCTGGGAACCTCCAAGTGGTGAAATAGAAAGTCTACTATTCGCGGTGCAAGCGGCCATAGGAGCCCTTATCATAGGATACGTTTTCGGCTACTATAAAGGCAAAAGACCCTCATAGAAGTGAGGAAATTGAATATTTCAACAGACTTCTACGCCCATAAAAACAATCTTAACAGGATATCCCCAGCTGTAAAACTATCCTGGGGTATCCTTACAATGATATTATCACTATTATCACCCTCCCCAGTAATCCCGATTATAGTAGCCTTTATGATGTCATTTATCACAGTTTATATTGCAGGGATACCATCACGTTACTATCTCAAATTTATAAGCATACCCATGGGCTTCGGGATCCTAACACTGATAATAATGGCATTATTTTTTGGAGTTGAACCCTCATCCATAAGATTCCTCTACTTCAAGGTCTACTTGGATGGCCTGCATACAGGATTCCTAGTATTCTCAAGGATAATGGGTGGTTTCACCTGCCTAGCTTTTATCTCACTTACAACACCCATTAATGAAATATTCAAACAATTCGAGAAGATAAGAATACCCAGGATCATAATCGAGATAGCCCTTTTAATGTATCGCATGATATTCATTTTCATCGAAGAAGCATCTACAATGTATCATGCCCAGGAGACAAGACTAGGCTATAATGGTATCAAAAATTCCATAAGAGCACTTGGATTACTTGCAAGCAACCTATTTATAAGATCATGGATGCAAGGAGAAAAAATATACCAGGCAATGGAGACAAGATGCTACCATGGGGAAATCCCAACAATGAAAACCCACAAATCCAATAACAAATGGATGATAATGGTAATAGCCTTCGAGATAACACTAGCCATTGGAATATACTTCACAAGAACCATAAACATCCTATAAAAAAAACTTTTTTTTAGCAGATTAATATAAGATACTAATCAACTCATACAATGGTGTGGACAATGATACTTGAAGCAGTCAATGTTACATACGAATACCCTGACGGGACAAGAGCCCTTAAAAACGTAAACTTTAAAGTGGAAAAAGGACAAGCAGTAGCTTTACTCGGCCCAAACGGCGCCGGAAAATCAACCTTATTCTTACACTTTAACGGGATCCTCAGACCAAAAAAAGGACAAATAAAAGTAGAAGGCGAACCAATCCATTATACAAAAAAGGGACTTATGAAAGTAAGACAAAAGGTTGGTATAGTATTCCAAAACCCAGACGACCAACTATTCGCCCCAACAGTAAAAGAAGATGTGGCATTCGGCCCATTCAACATAGGCTTGGAAATGGATGAGATTGAAAGGAGGGTGAAAGATTCCCTTAGAAAGGTTGGCATGCTAGGATTTGAGGATAAACCACCACACCATTTGAGTGGTGGGGAAAAAAAGAGGGTTGCAATAGCAGGGATACTTGCAATGAACCCTAAGATAATGGTATTGGATGAGCCAACCTCTGGATTGGATCCTAAGGGCGCATCACATATAATGAGATTACTCTACAGGCTCAATGAGGAAGGAATGACGATAATCATAGCAACACATGATGTTGACATGGCACCATTATATGCCGATAAAATATACATAATAAGCAAGGGTGAGATAATCAAAGAAGGCACACCCACAGAAGTATTCAAGGATGTTAAAACTATAAGAAGCGCTAATCTAAGACTTCCAAGGATAGCTCATCTCATGGAAATACTCGAAAAGGAAGACAAACTACCATTCAAGGAACCTTACCCATTGACCATAGGCGAAGCCAGAAGAAGACTCCTAGACACATGGAAGGTGATAGAATGAAACGTATAGGGATATGTGACACCACCTTCGCAAGATATGATATGGCAAGGGCCGCTATCAACGAATTAAAGATGCACGTCCCAGATCTGAGGATTATAAGGAGGACTGTGCCGGGTGTTAAGGATCTTCCGGTGGCCTGTAAAAAATTAATCGAGGAAGAAGGCTGCGAGATTGTAATGGCCTTCGGGATGCCGGGTCCGGAGGAAAAAGATAAAATGTGCGCCCATGAGGCTTCAACTGGACTGATACAAGCGCAACTTATGACGAACACTCATATAATTGAGGTTTTCGTCCATGAGGATGAGGAATCTAATCCAAAGGATTTGAAGATCCTTGCGGAAAATCGTGCGCGTGAACATGCCCAGAATGTTATAAAAATGTTATTCAAACCTGAAAAATTGATAAGGGAAGCTGGTATGGGGATGAGGGAAGGTAAACCAGACGTCGGACCACTATAGTTAAGACACCTTTTTTTATAATTGAAGATTGTTATGGTTGGGCGAGGATGAATCCAAGGGACGTCACTATTATCGTGCCAGTTTATAATGAAGAAGGAACCATCATACAAGTTATAAATGATCTAATGGATAGAGGATATGATATTATCATTGTGGATGACGGCTCAACAGATTCCACACCCTATCTGTTACAAAGATTCAAAGATGATAATATAAAAATTTACAGGCATGTTATAAATAGGGGGCTTGGAGCAGCCCTAAGAACTGGTATAGAAGCAGCTCTTTCAAGAAAAACATCTTATATCGTGACATTTGATGCTGATGGACAACACGACCCAGATGATATAGAAAAAGTTTGCAAACCACTAATCGATGATAAAGCAGATGCTGTTATTGGTAAGAGAAATTTTAGTGAAATGCCACTTTCAAGGAATATTGGAAACTTTATCATGAATATCATAACCTTGATATTCTATGGTATCAAAGTTTCTGATTCACAATCAGGATTAAGAGCATTCACCCGCACTGCAGCATCTAAGATCAAAATAAATGATAGGGGCTATGGAGTATCATCTGAGATAATAAGCGAAATCAAAAGAAGGGGCTTGAGACTGAAAGAGGTGCCCATAAAAACTATATACACTCCAGAGACGATCTCAAAGGGCACGAACCTTAGTGTAGGTATTAGGATATTGGTCAAACTAATAATTAACATATTGAAAAGATTGTGAAAAGGTGTCGAGATTGTTATACCAAGTCATAGGAATATTAATAGGTTTGATAGGGATAACATTATCCTTAAAGAGGTTTAAAGAGGGTAAAACATCCCCCACAGTTCTAATTATTTGGCTCTTAGCATGGCTTTCATTGATCATAATCTCAATAAACCCATATGCAACCTCATACCTTGCAAACATTCTGGGGATTGGCCGAGGATTAGACCTAATACTCATATTAGCGATAATAGGAGCCTATTACATCCTCTTCAGGATATATATCATGATAGAGAACCTTGAAATGGAACTAACAAAACTAGTCAGAGAATTAGCACTCAGAGAATCGGAAGAGGACGAATAGACGATGAAAATACTAATAATAACAGAATACTTCCCAAAAACCTTGGAATTCGATATCAGAGGCGGGGCAGAGGCGTGCGCGTTCAACGAAGCCCTCCAACTATCAAAAAAACATGAGGTAACAGTCCTAACATCCAAGACCAAGGGAACACCCAAAGAATACTCCATAGAAAATATAAATGTCATAGGATGCAGCCCCAAACGAGCCTATGTACAGAAAGGCTCCATCATCAAACGTTCACTATTCATGAAAGACGCCTACAAAAAAGGGATAAAACAAGACTTTGACATTGCAATAGGCTACAATTTCATAACACATCCAATAGCATGGAAAATAGGGAAAAAAACATCAAAAGCTTCAGTTGCACGCTACCATGACACTTGGATAGGAGAATGGATCAAAAACATGGGCGTCACCGGGATACTAGGCGAAATAATAGAAAGATACAACCTCTCACGGGACTTCAACCATATAATAGCAGTCTCAAAATATACAAAGGATAAACTAGCCAAATATTTCCCACAAGAGAAAATATCAGTAGTCCACAACATGGTAGACTTCAAAGTACCGAAACACAGAAAATATCCAAATCCAACAATTGCATGTGTCGCAAGACTCGTAGAATACAAAAGAGTAGAAGACCTCATAAAAGCAACAAACCTATTAAAAGATGAAATCCCAAACCTCAAATGCCAAATCATTGGAACCGGACCACTAGAAAAACAACTGAAAAGACTCACAAGGAAACTCAAACTAGAAAAAAACGTGAAATTCCACGGTTTTATAAAAAAACACGAAGAAGTCTTGAAGATCATAGCATCATCCCACATATTCTGCCTACCTAGTACAGTTGAAGGCTTTGGGATAGTTATAGTAGAAGCCATGAAATGTGGCACACCCTTCGTAGCTTCAAGGATACCACCTATATTAGAAGCAAGCGCAGGCCAAGGAGGACTATTCTTCGAACCAGGAAACTGGAAAGACCTAGCAGATAAAATCAAAACACTACTAAAAGATGAAAAACTCTATAAAAAACTTCGAAAAGAGGGCTTGAAACAATCAGAAAAATATAAGAGGGAATATATAGGGGATAAACTGGAGAAAATATTAGAAAAAGTCTGTCAAAGTTAAACTTTTTCCTGTATCTTCTCTCTAAGCATCCTGTTCACAAGTTGACCATCAGCCTTTCCCCTCAATTTTTTCATAGCCTCTCCCATGAGCGGGCCAATGGCCGCCATTTTCCTCTCTTTTATCATGTCCTCATTCTCTTCTACGATCTGTTGGATTATCTCCCCGACTTCTTCTTCACTTAAAAGTAAAAGGTCCAGTTCCTGGGCTGCCCTAATTGGTTCAACTTTCTTATCTGCTATGTATGCTATGATATCTTTTAGGGCATCCTTTGAAATTTTACCCTCTTTGAGTAATTGCAAGGCCCCTTCTATTTCTTCAAGTTTTAAATTTTCAATCTTGTAACCGTCCCTTTTGAGTTCTGGGAGCGTGTAGGCGAGTAATGACGCTACTAGGGTGTTGTCAACATCCACCATTGTAAGTTTTTCGAAATCGTCTGCAAAACCCTTCTTAACCAACTGAGATGATAAATCCTCGCTTAGACCATATTCTTTTATCAGCCTCTCTTTTTTCTCTGATGGAAGCTCTGGAAGCTCATCCTCTAATCTTTTAATCATCTTTGCACCGATCTTGAAAAGCGGAATGTCTGTTTCAACATACATTCTACTGGCAGTGGGCAAGGGCCTTAAATAGGAGGTGTTACCATCTTCTAAAGCCTTCCTAGTCTCCTCTGGAACGCCCTGCATGGCCATTTTAGCCCTTGAAACAACCTCTAAAAGGGCTGATTCTGCCTTATCTCTTTCATCTGCTATGATTATCGCAGCATCATTTTCACCAGCATCTAAATGTTCGAGTAGTCTTTTAACTTCTTCTTCGCTTATACCATATGCTGGGAGTTCATCAGTATGGAATATACCTGCAACCCCCATTTTCTTGGCATAATCTGCTAGTTCAGTCCCGAATCTCCTGTCTGGTTGAAGTTCCATACCTATAAAACCTGAGAAACCTTCTAGTTTAATTGCGAGAACGCTCTCGGCACCTTTTATTATCTTTGATCTCGTATCCTTGAAGATGTCCCCAACATCATATATTTTATCTACAACCTTCGCTTTCCTATTTTTAAGTTTTTCACGTAACTCCAGTAACTTTAGTTGCCTTTGAACCTCTCTTTTAACAATCTCTGGTATCAAGTTAAGGTCTTGGACTCCCTTGACCTCGACCCTTGCACCATCCCTTATTGATATGTTAAGGTCTTGTCTAATGGTCCCTATACCCCTTTTAACCTTGGTGCTACGGAGTATCTGACCTATCTGATAAGCCACTTCTTTTAACTGGTCAGGATCCTTAATAGAAGGGTCTGTTGTTATCTCAACAAGGGGTATTCCAAGCCTATCCAAACGAAAAACTATACCATCTTCCCTTTCTTCTATTCTTCTTGCAGCATCCTCTTCTAGGCACAAGTTTTCTATCTTCACCCTACCATGGCCTGTTTCAACATAACCATTAGTCGCCACAAGCCCGGTTCTCTGAAAACCTCCAGTATTGCTACCATCTATGACCTGTTTCCTCATGGTGTGGAATTCATCAACCACATTCATGTTAAGGAGTAATGCAATTGTCACCGCAATTTCTAAAGCCTCACTATTTATGGGATGTGGAGGCTCCTCATCAGCTTCCACAAGACAAGTATGACTAGAATATGCCTGATAATAGAATCTGAGCTTCCTTTTAGCCTCTTCAAACGCGGCCCTGTCTATTTTACCGAGTTCGCTTTGTGTGGGTCTTAACCTCCTCATTATAGTATATTCTGGTTTATCATCTGTCAATTCACAGTTACAAGGACAGAACAATTTCCCTTTGCTGTCAAGTTGCTGGTGTATCTCCAAACCCATCTTTAACCCGATTTCATCCCAGTCCATAAAGCATCACCCTGGGAAGTATTCAAGCAAAGATCTATCCTCAATCTCGCCACTAATATTCTCAATCATCATTTTCTTGACAGTTTCTGGGTCTTTGCTTTGGCCAAGGGCCCATACAAGTTTTACATAGGCTGTCTCAGGGAGCATGTCAGCTACTGGTATAACTCCAGCTCCAAGCAGCCTTCTACCAGTACTATAAACGTTCATGTTAACTCTCCCATTAATACACTGTGAAGCCATCGCAACTATTATATCCATTTCATTAGCGCGTTCAATAGCTGGTATAAGATCGTCTGGACAGTGTCCGAGGCCAGTGCCCTCTAAGACTATGCCCTTGTAATTGTTGTCAATGTAGTATTCTAATATTTCGGGGTTGATCCCAGGGTAGGTTTTTATGAGAGCTACTCTTGGCTCTATCTTATCCCTGATTTCAAGTTCTGCAGAATCTCTCCTCTGGTAGTCTTCCCTTAAAACTTTGATTTTACCATTTTTAATTTCTGCAATTGGTTTGGTGTTTATGCTCTTGAATGTATCCCTTCTTGATGTGTGCATTTTCCTGACTTTTGTCCCACGGTGTAAATAGCAGTTTTTATCTTCTATACTGGCGTGCATACAAACCATGACCTCTGCTATGTTAGATTTTGCAGCTATAACAGAACTTATAAGGTTGAGGTGTGCGTCAGAGGATGGTCTGTCAGAACTTCTCTGCGCTCCTGTGAGGATTACTGGCACTGGAGTCTTTAGGATGAAACTTAATGCTGCTGAGGTATAATGCATGGTATCTGTGCCATGGGCCACAACAACACCATAGGCTCCGTCTTCTATTTCTTTGGCTATGGCCCTTGCGGCTTCAACCCAATACTCTGGGCGCATGTTCTCGCTTAGAATGTTGAATATGGCTTTTCCACGTATATTTGCAATGTCTAGGAGTTCTGGGTTGGCTCTTAGTAGGTCTTCTGCTGTGAATGCTGGGTGAACAGCACCTGTTTTATAATCTATTATTGAGGCTACTGTACCACCTGTGGATATTATGGAGATGTCTGGGAGTTCTGGGTTTTTTTCAAGATCAACTGGTGGAAGTTCTATACTAGGCTTTGAACCTTCCTCTATCGATTCTATCTTAGCGTCTTTGATTTCCACCCCAATATTGTAGCCGTTGTCTAATTTTAGCACTAGGTGTTTGTCATCAGCATCTTCTGGCCTGTCAAGTAACATGCCCTCATAGCTTATATCATCTTTTTTGATTTTGATCCGGTCACCGATTTTAATAGATTTTGAATCTAGTAATTTTTTCGCAAGTCCCCTATAGGCCATTATAAGCTCCCCTTTATGTTTTTCCGGGTCCATTCAACCCCTATATCTAACAGTTTGAGGTTTATGTCTATGATTTTCTCTTTTCCACTGAATATGAATCTTATAGCGTCTTGGAAGGATTTTTTGGAGAGTTTTGTGAGTCCGAGTTCCATGAGAACTCCTAGCATGACTGTGTTAGCAGCTCTCTCCGCCCCTTCTCTTTTGGCGATTTTAAAGGCTGGGACGCCGATAATATTACCCTTGCCATTGTATTCTATGGTTGTGGAATCATAGAGTATGTAACCATCCTCTGGTACTGTGTGGGCGAATTCATCGAGTGATGGTTGGTTAAATGCAATTAATACATCTGGTTTATCTACTACAGGGGAGCCTATCACTTCACCTGATATTACAACGGCACAACTTGAGGTTCCACCTCTCTGTTCCGGTCCATAGGCAGGATACCATGATACGTGCCTGGACTCTGTGCAGGCTGCCTGTGCAAGGGCAAGGCCCATGCTGAGCACTCCCTGGCCTCCGAAGCCTGCTATTTTCACCTTAATCTCCCCGAATTCCGGGTCGTCTATGGGTTCTGGAAGAGACTCATCTAATTGGAATATCCTATCCAAGCTTTCCTTGGAAAAATCGCTTTTGCCGCGTTTGAGCGGTTCTACCTCATCGCCTCGGTCCCTGAAATTTTTAACAGGGAATTCTTTTTCCATTTCCTCATTTATAAATCTCTGGGCGCCTTCAGCATCCTGGCGCAGGTTTGTTGGACATGGAGATAAGACTTCGACGAAGGCATAACCTTTACCATCCCTTTGTATTTCAAGGGCCCTTTTAACGGCTCTTTTAGCCCTTCTTATATGTTTTATGTCAGCGAGGGAAACCCTCTCGATAAACACTGGGGCTTGTAGGTTGTTGAGTAATTCGCACATGTGTAATGGGTAACCTGCAAATCTTGGATCTCTACCCTCTGGACATGTTATGGTGGGTTCGCCCACGAGTGTTGTTGGGGCCATTTGGCCTCCTGTCATACCATATACTGTGTTGTTCACGAAGAATACTGCCATTTTCTCTCCTCTGTTAGCGGCTTGGATGGTTTCATTTAATCCAATTGATGCAAGGTCTCCGTCTCCCTGGTAGAGTATTAGAATGGCGTTGTCTTCTGCACGGGATATTCCTGTTCCCACGGCTGGTGCTCTTCCATGGGCGACTTGTACGTTACCACAGTCAAAGTAGTAGTATGCGAAGACTGCGCATCCAACTGGGCTTATGAGGACTGTTCTCTCTTGTATTCCAAGTTCGTCTATGGCTTCTCCTATGAGTTTGTGTAGTATGCCATGTCCGCATCCTGGACAATAGTGTGTTGCTGTTGGTGCGCTTCCACCTTTTCTCTCGAACACGTCAAGTATACATTTTGGTTTTTTGATGATTCTTTCAGTTGTCATAGGGCTGCCTCCCTGATCTTTTTGACAACATCTTCTAGTTGGATTAGGTTTCCACCCATCCTATTAACTAAGCTGATGTCTTTGCATCCTGTGGCTAATCTTATATCTTCTAGCATTTGCCCGTTGCTCATCTCTACCGATATGAATTTTGGGTTTTCTTCGCTTAACTTGGCAAGTTCTTTTTCTGGGAATGGGGAGAGTGTTACGGGGCGCAATAGTCCAACTTTTATACCCTCTTTTCTGGTGATTTCGATTGCTGTTCTTGCTATTCTGCTGCTTATGCCATAGGCTACTATGATGATACTAGCATCATCCAACATGTAACCTTCACATTTTGCCTCGTTTTCTTTTATGCGCTGATATTTCCTTTGAAGATAAAAATTGAACTCTTCTAATTCGTCAAAATCGAGGAAAATTGATGTTACAAGGTTTTTCATCGTTTCTTTGTTGCCTTGGACAGCCCAGGAGGTGTCGGGTTCATGTTTTATGGCCTTCTCTGGAAATTTTAGGGGTTCTGCCATCTGCCCGAGAACGGCATCAGCAAGCACAATAACTGGTGTTCTGTATTTGTCTGCGAGTTCAAATGCTTCCATTGTAAGATCGCACATTTCCTGGACGCTATTAGGGGCTAAAACAATATTCCTATAGTTTCCATGTCCACCACCCTTGACTAGTTGGGTGTAGTCTGCCTGTTCAGGGCCTATGTTCCCAAGGCCTGGTCCAGCCCTCATCACATCAACTATGACTGCTGGAAGTTCTGCGCCTGCAAGGAATGATATTCCCTCCTGTTTCAAGCTTATGCCCGGCCCTGAGGATGCTGTCATCACACGGTGTCCGGCCGCGGCCGCCCCATATACCATGTTTATGGCTGCTTCTTCAGATTCTGCCTGTACGAATTTTCTACCCACCATTGGGAAATATTTAGCGGCTTCGTGGAGTATTTCACTGGCTGGGGTTATGGGGTATCCGAAGTAACAGTCGCATCCAGCATACATCGCCCCGATGATCACTGCTGTGTTCCCTTTCACCATCTGGGTTGCCATTTTCATCGACTCCTTTTGATTGGGATGTGCACTTCTATGGCGTGGGGTTCTGGACATGTGTAATAGCAGTTCCCACAACCTTTACATCCGCTGCCCTTGTATTCCACGTAATGGTATCCTCTCTCATTAATCTTCTCGCTCATAAAGAGTACTTTCCCTTTACAAGCCAATATGCATCTTTCACATCCTTTGCATTCCAGTGGATTAATTACTGGATATGGTTCCATTATCGTTCCCCTGCTTTTTTCATGTCCCTTTCTCTTATCTCAACTCTTCTTATCTTTCCACTGATTGTTTTGGGTAATTCATCAACAAATTCTATTACACGAGGATACTTGTAGGGGGCTGTAACCCTCTTCACATGGTCTTGTATATCCTTTTTGAGTTTCTCTGATGGTTCATATCCCTTGGCGAGTACTATTGTGGCCTTCACTACCTGTCCCCTGATGGGGTCTGGGTAGCCTGTAACTGCACATTCAAGCACTGCTGGGTGGGATATAACAGCACTTTCAACCTCAAAAGGCCCTATACGGTATCCTGAACTTTTTATCATGTCATCGGTTCTGCCAACGAACCAGAGGTATCCGTCTTCGTCCATCCATGCTGTGTCACCTGTATGATACTTGTTATCATACCATACCTCTTTTGTTTTTTCTTCGTCTCGGTAATAGCCGCCGAATAATCCTAATGGTTTGCCCTCTGAGGTGTCTATGACAATCTCTCCTTCTTCCCCTACATCTACCGGGTTTCCGTTGTTGTCAACTAGTTCTATATTATATAATGGTACTGGTTTGCCCATTGATCCTGGTTTTGGTTCCATCCATGGAAAGTTAGCAATGGATACAACAGATTCTGTCTGTCCATAACCTTCCATGAGTTTCAGGCCAGTCTGTTCATAGAATTTATGGAATACCTCTGGGTTTAGTGGTTCGCCTGCAGTCACTGCATATTCTATACTTGAAAGGTCATATTTTGAAATGTCCTCTTTTATGAGGAACCTGTATACTGTGGGTGGGGCGCAAAATGTTGTTATATTATATTTTTCTAATTTTTCCAGCATGTTCATGGGGTTGAAACGGTCATAGTCATAGGCGAATACTGCGCTTCCACAGATCCATTGGCCGTAGATCCCACCCCATACTGATTTGGCCCATCCTGTGTCGGCTACTGTATAATGTAGGCCGTCTTCTCGGACGTTCTGCCAATATTTTGCAGTGACTATATGTGCAAGTGGATAGGTATGGTCATGTTTTATCATCTTTGGCATTCCGGTCGTCCCTGATGAAAAATATACTAATAATATGTCCGCGCTTGAAGGATAATCTTCTGGTTTTTTGAACGTTCTTGGCATTTCCTCAAGTTTTTTTCTGAAGTTGATCCATCCTGGCCTGTCTTTTTCGCCTACAATAACTTTTATGAGTGGTGTGTCGCCCATTTCTTTGTGGGCTCTGTCGAAGCAGTCTGGGACGCCGTCTTCGGCAATGCAAACCACCATTTTTATATCGGCTTTTTTTATACGGTATATTATGTCTTTTTCTTTTAGCATGTGGGTTGCTGGGATTGCGATAGCCCCTATCCTATGGAGGCCCAGTAATGAGAACCAGAAGTCGTATCTTCCTTTTAGGGTTAACATTACCCTGTCGCCTTTTTTTATCCCGCATTCCTTGAAGAAGTTGGCTGCTCTATCTGAGTATTCTTTCATTTCTTTGAAGTTTATTATGCGTTCGTCTCCATTGTCGTTACACCATACTAGGGCCTCTTTTTGTGGGTGTTTTGCAGCGTACCAGTCAACCACGTCATAGGCGAAGTTGAAGTTTTCTGGGACGATTATCTTGAAGTTTTCTTTGAAATCTTCATATGATTCGAATTCTATCTTGTTAACGAATTTTTCTAGTATTGATGTCATGGCCTGTCCACCTCTACATTATTATTGCTAGGAATTTCGCCTTTTTATTGTTTAGGGCTTCCATTGCATGTGGATATGATGAATCGAAGAATATTGAGTCGCCTTCTTTGAGTATTATTTCATTGTCGTGGATATAAAATCTTATAGTACCTTCTAGGATGTAGTTGAATTCTTGGCCTGGGTGGCTGTTCATCTCTGGTTTGTCTTTTCGGGGTTCTACGGTTACTATGAATGGTTCGGCCTTTTTGTGGATGAATTTCTCGGC